>Ga0315904_10002274_pt1 | contig 29884 bp, 27 predicted proteins | sample LakEriMetagenome_6_FD_203529 | JGI IMG/M metagenome (GOLD analysis project Ga0315904, IMG submission 203529) | Freshwater fungal communities from buoy surface, Lake Erie, Ohio, United States - Buoy 12 MA120 | ecosystem: Environmental > Aquatic > Freshwater > Lake | place: USA: Lake Erie, Ohio...
CGCCTTCGATCCCAAGCTCGGCTACCTCACGACCTGCCCCACCAATCTCGGCACCGGCCTGCGCGCCTCCGCCATGCTCCACCTGCCCGCGCTCGTGCTCGGCGACCGCATCGGCCAGGTCCTGCAGGCGGTCAACAAGATCGGCCTCGCCGTGCGCGGCCTCTACGGCGAGGGCACCGAATCTCTCGGAAACCTCTATCAGATTTCCAACCAGTCCACCCTTGGCGAGAGTGAGGAAACCATCATCCGCCGCCTGGAAAGAGTCATCACCGAAGTGGCCGAACACGAACGGGACGCCCGCGAAAAACTTCTCGAAGACGATCCGGCGGAGGTTTCCGACAAAATCGGCCGCGCCTACGGCATCCTGCGCCACGCCTACATCATCGATTCCAAGGAGGCGCTCAACCACCTCTCGCTGCTCCGTTTGGGCGGCATCCTCGGATTTTTTCCCACGCAAACCGTGGTTTTGTGCGACACTCTGCTGATGGACATCCAGCCGGCCCACCTCCAGCTCCACTCCGGACGCAAGATGACTCCCGAGGAACGCGACGCGATCCGCGCGGAAATCGTACGCTCCCGTTTGCATTCTCTCGAATCCCCTGATAATTCTACATCGACACCAGAAACCAACCCCGGCGACGCATGAACAACTTCACCCCACGCGCCCAACAAGTCCTCGCACTCGCACGCAAGGAGGCCGACCGCTTCAACCACTCCTACGTCGGCACCGAGCACCTGTTGCTCGGCCTGATCAAGCTCGGGCAGGGCGTCGCCGTCAACGTGCTCGAACGCATGGGCCTCGAACTCGAGGCCGTGCGCATGGAAGTCGAGAAGGAAGTCGGCTCCGGCCCGCCGCAGAAAGCCTCCGGCAACATTCCCTACACTCCGCGCGTCAAAAAAGTGCTCGCGCTCGCCAACAAGGAGGCCAAGGCGCTCAACCATTCCTATGTCGGCACCGAACACCTGCTGCTCGGCCTGTTGCGCGAGGGCGAGGGCGTCGCCGCCCGCGTGCTCAAGCGCCTCGATGTGGACATCCAGCGCACCCGCAATGAAATCCTCGCGGAAATCGATCCGAATTTCTCACCCGAGGATTCCGATGAGGACGAGGAAGACGATGATCTCGAAGACGGCCCGTTCGAGGATGAATCGCAAAACCAGCCGCAAAGCAGCGAGAGCGAGGGCAAAACCAAAACTCCAGCGCTCAAAGCCTTCGGCCGCGATCTGACAAAAGTTGCCAAGGAAGGCGGACTCGATCCCGTCATCGGCCGCGAATCGGAAATCGAACGCGTCATCCAGATCCTCTGCCGCCGCACGAAAAACAACCCGGTGCTCATCGGCGAGGCCGGCGTTGGCAAGACCGCCATCGTCGAAGGACTCGCCCAGGAAATCGCCAACGGCAACGTGCCCGAAATCCTCCGCGACAAGCGCGTGATCACGCTCGACCTCGCGCTGATGGTCGCCGGCACCAAGTATCGCGGCCAGTTCGAGGAGCGCATCAAGGCCGTCATGGACGAGATCCGCAAAGTGAAAAACGTCATCCTCTTCATCGACGAACTCCACACCATCGTCGGCGCCGGTTCGGCGGAAGGAGCGATGGACGCCTCGAACATCATCAAGCCCGCGCTCTCGCGCGCCGAGCTGCAATGCGTAGGCGCCACCACGCTCAACGAGTATCGCAAATACATCGAAAAGGACTCCGCGCTCGAGCGCCGTTTCCAACAAGTGAAGGTGGACGAACCCTCGGTTTCGGATGCGATCAAGATCCTCCAGGGCCTCCAGGAAAAATACGAGACCCACCACAAGGCGAAGTTCACGCCCGAGGCCATCGAGGCATCGGTCAAGCTCACCTCACGCTATCTCACAGCCCGTTTCCTCCCCGACAAGGCGATCGACGTGCTCGACGAAGCCGGCGCGCGCGCCCGCATCGGCACGATGACGCGTCCGCCCGCCATCAAGGATCTCGAAGCGCGCATCGAGCAGATCAACCGCGCCAAACTCGCGGCCATCGCCGAGCAGAATTTCGAAACCGCCGCCGCCCTGCGCGACGACGAGAAGAACGCCAAGAAACAGCTTGAGGAAACCCTCAAGACCTGGCGCTCCAGCTCCGAGGAAACCATCGTCACCGTCACCGACGACGACATCATGGCCGTGGTTTCCAAATGGACCGGCGTGCCGCTGCGCCGCATGGAGGAAAAGGAGACCGAAAAACTCCTCAAGATGGAGGACGAACTCAAAGGCCGCGTCATCGGCCAGAACGAAGCCGTCGTCGCGATCTCCAAAGCACTCCGCCGCTCGCGCGCCGACCTGAAAGACCCGCGCCGGCCGATCGGCTCGTTCCTGTTCCTCGGCCCCACCGGCGTCGGCAAGACCTATCTGGCGCGCAACCTCGCCGAGTTCATGTTCGGCGACGCGGACTCGCTGATCCAGATCGACATGTCCGAATACATGGAGAAGTTCACCGCCAGCCGCTTGATCGGCTCGCCTCCGGGATATGTCGGTTATGAGGAAGGCGGCCAGCTTTCCGAAGCGGTTAGACGCCGCCCCTATTCGGTCGTGCTCTTCGACGAGGTCGAGAAGGCCCACCCGGATGTGATGAACCTGCTCTTGCAGATTCTTGAGGAAGGCACTGTCACCGATTCGCTCGGCCGCAAGATCGACTTCCGCAACACCATCATCATCATGACCTCCAACGTCGGAGCATCCTCCATCAAGCGCCAGACCTCGCTCGGTTTCGGCGCGATGTCCGAGGACGAGGCCGACCACGAGGGCATGAAGGCGAAGATCCTCGAAGAGTCGAAACGTTACTTCAAACCCGAGTTCCTCAACCGCCTCGACGACCTCGTCGTCTTCCACATGCTTGAGAAAACCGACCTCAACCAGATCGTCGATCTGGAGGTCGCCAAGCTCGTCAAACGTCTCGCCGAAAAAGATAACGCCCTCACCCTCAACCAGGATGCCCGCGATTTCCTCTCGGAGAAAGGCTTCGATCCCGCCTATGGTGCGCGCCCCATGCGCCGCGCCGTCGAACGCTTCCTCGAAGACCCGCTGGCCGAAGCCCTGCTGCGCGGCGACGTCAAACCCGGCGATGCCGTCAACGTCGTCAAAAAAGACGGCCTTGAAGAACTCGACTTCGTCTCAACCCGCCCCGAACCTAGGCAGGAAGCCGGGGTTTGACTCTTCGGCAACGGCACGGCCATCCGGAAATAGGATTGTCGGCGGGCGGCGGACGATGGATTCTCGCGGAGGGCCATCCCCTGCCCTGGTGAATCATGTCCAGCATCCGCATTTTGTTTCTCGGTGATATCGTCGGCGAGCCCGGCCGCAAGGCGGTAATCGGGCAATTGCCGCTGATCAAACAGGAGGAGGAAATCGATTTCATCATCGTCAACGGCGAGAACTCCGCCGGAGGAAAAGGCATCACGCCCAAGATCGCCATCGATCTGTTGCGCGGCGGCGCGGCGGTGATCACCACCGGCGATCATGTGTGGGACCAGCCTGAAATCGTTGATTATTTCCCGACCGAGCCGCGGCTGCTGCGGCCGCTCAACTATCCGGAAGGCACACCCGGCAATGGCAGTGTGGTGCTCGAAACCGCGAAGGGCCGCGTGGCGGTCATGCAGTTGCAGGGGCGTTCGTTCATCCAACCGCCGCTCGAGAATCCCTACCTCGCCGCCGGGCGCGAGGCCGCGCGACTCCGCGCGGAGGGAGTTGGCCCGATCATCGTGGACATGCATGCCGAGACCACGAGCGAGAAGATCGCCATGGGCCGCATGCTTGATGGCAAGGTCTCCGCGGTTTTCGGCACGCACACGCATGTGCAGACGGCGGATGAATCGATCTTTCCCGGCGGCACCGGCTATCTCACCGATGCGGGCATGTGCGGTCCGGAGGAATCGATCCTCGGCCGCAACATCGAGTCCGTCGTATGGCGTTTCAAAACCGGAATGCCGACCCGTTTTCCGATCGCGAAGGGGGATGTCAGGTTGTGCGGCGCGATCGTGGATGTGGATGCGGAAACCGGCGCATGCCTGGCGATCCGCAGGTTTTCACGGATGGTGCCCGAGCAGGGCGAGGCCGCCTCACAAGCGGCGGAAATCGGTTAGAACGGCGCGCACGTCGCCGATGAAAACCGCCGCGCGCAGTTCCACCGGGATGCGGTGCTCGTCATCGCTGAGCCAGAGTGTGGCGGCTTTTTTCATCTTCTTGTAGGGCCGGAGTTCGGAGGTGTCGCGGTCGATCTTGCGCATCTCCACGTTGAGCCGGATGGTTTTGCGGCCGTTGTGGTTTTCGCGGCCGGCGACCTTCACACGGAGAAGATAGGGGTTGTTGAAGGGATGGATGGCGAGCGTGACGCGGTCGCCCGGCGCGAGCCGCTGGCTGCGGACATGCAGCATGGCGGAAAAAATGTCATACATCGGCGAGAACCGGAACACCTGCGTTCGCACGACCGCCGCGCCTTTGCCATGCGGCTGTGTTTTCTCATGACTCTCCACACGCCCCGCGAGATGCCGCACGGTGGTTGTCACCGTTTCACGGCGTCCGATTTCCACTCCATGGAAAAGCCGCTGCCGCAAGGTGTCGGGATGAATCTCGGACCAGAAGTGGCTTTGATGCGGAAACAATGCGGCGGCGGCTCCGGCGCTTTTGGCGCTTGAGCGGACGACCAGCATGCCCGGTTTTTTCACGTCCTCGGGCGCGAACTCCATGTGCAGCCTGCCGGAATCCAGCATGCCCTTCCAACTCACCTGATAACTCATCGAGCAAGGCGCGAGAGCCGGCCACGGACCGGGCTTGGCGGGAGTCAGCTCGTTTTGCCATGCGGGTTCAGCGGCAAGGAAACCACAGGCGGCGGCGAGGGGAAGCAGGAGGAGGCGTAAAAACATGATGCGGCTTCGGACGCGCGCCGGTTGTGGCTTATTCGCCCGCGATGACGGGTCGGGCAAGTTTTTCCAAGTCGCTGGTCCAGGTTGTTAGGAGCGCCTCCTCCTCCGCGCCGACCCAGCCGTGGCGGATGAGGGCCTGGTAGCAGGACTCCATCATTTGCGGAATGCCCGCGGCCTTGCCGAAATCAAGCGCCATGAGGACATCGCGCATGGCGTGGTTGTTTTCATAACCCGGGATTTCATCACAGAAGTCGCGGTGCAGGCTGTGGTCGTTGCGTTCCTGCCAGACGGTGGGTCCGTGAAACATCACCGGATGACCGAGATGGTGGAGGATTCTCTGCGCGACAAAACTTCTCCAGATGTCCGTCATGCGGAAGCTGCAATGCGCCGGCAGATACAACAGCGGGAAAATCTCCTCAAAGCATGTCGTGTTCTGGCTGTTGAAGGGGCACCAGGCTCCATCGCGCAGCGCGACGGGCCGGACGTCCTGATCGAAATCAAAGGGCAGCGGAAACAACATGCGGTAAACCGCGTCCACATCGGGATTCGCATCCGCCAACCCTTGTTGCAGCGGACACTCGATTTCAATCATGTCCGCGGGAGCCGGTGGGGTCGCACGGGCGTGATCTAGAGGCAGGCCGCGCGGATAGATGAATTTTTCCGAGAAATATGCATACACGTTCACCCATCCGCGATGCTCGACAGGACGGCAGGATTGACGGCGAACCCGCGGCTGCCAGAAGGATTCGCGCGGGAAGTTGTCATCATCCGTTTCCACGATCACGCGCGCGCCCGCGGCGATGGCATTGAGGTAGGCGATGTTCTTGCGGGCGTACGAGCGGACGGGGCAGAGCCTGCCAAGCTCATGGTCTCCCGCCTGCTGCGCGGCGACCGACAGATAACGGCAGCCTTCAAGCTGGAAATCCGCGGGACTCTTGGTGTCCCCTGCCACGACGAAGTCCCAATCATGGGCGATGGCTCCGGTTGCAAGGGATTTGAGAACGGGATTCGGAGCGGAGATGCTGGTGACGACGAGTGCGGTTTTCGATGACATGGGCTCGTGGGTAAATCAAAGGCTGGCGGCGCGGCCGGTGATGCGCAGCCATGTGTAGTGACCGAGAACTGCAAAGGAGTTTATTATGGCATTCTGTGAGACGCGCGGCGAGGGCGCGCGGTAGTGGATCGGCACTTCGATGGCTTTCTCGCGGCGCAGCAGATAGCGAAGCTCGGTCTGATAGAAGTGGGCCTTTGACAGAAGGGGGCGCTCCATCACGCGGAGCAGGATTTCACGGCGGAACGCCTGGTATCCGGAAGTCATATCCGCAAAACGCACGCCTAACAGAATGCGGGCGAGTGTGGTGCCGCCTTTCGAGAGCAGGCGTCTTTGCCATGCGGAATCCACCATTGATCCGCCGTTGATGTAGCGGCTGCCAAAGGCGCAGTCGTTGCCCTCGTGCAGGGCGCGCAGGAAAGCGGAAAGCGCCCGCGGATCGTGCGAGAGGCCGCCATCCATCTCGATGATGATTTCATGGCCCTTGTCGAGAGCCTCGCGGAAACCGCGCAGATAGGCATCCACGACGTTGCGGTTTTCCGGAGCCCAGACGGTATGATAGCGCGGGTCCTTCGTCTCGATTTCCCTGCAGAGTTCACAGGTCCTGTCTTTGGACGCATTGTCCACCACGAAGTAAACCTTTCCGCCCTCCAGATAGTCCATTGCGGCGGACAACTGCACGACGAAGGGCGCGAAATCCGCCTCTTCATTCGCCATCGGAATGACGACCGCCCAATTGTCGGGATAGGATCTCATGAGTAAGGGATGGAGCCGTGAAGACGGACTCAGTTCTCATGCGGCCGGGACTCCGTAACGGCTGCATCCAGACTGGCGAGCTGTTTCTTCAACTCATCGGCATCGGGATACATCGACAAGCCGCGCTCCACGGTGACGCGCGCTTTGGTGGCATTGCCTTGTTTGCGATAGAGTTCGGAGAGTATGGCAATCGCGCCCGCCTGATGACTGTTGCGGCTGCCTTTGAGAAATTCACGGAACAACAGAATGGCGTCATTGTGGCGATCGGGTTTTACGGAAAGCATCTGCGCAAGCTCCAACAAGGCCGGCTCTTTGTTAAACTTGCTCACTCCCGGACTGCCGATGACGGCTGCGTAGTATTGCTCGGCCCGGGCGTTGTCCTTTCCGAGCGCGGCGACACGCGCCAGCGTGAGACGGGCGGTGTTGTTCTCCGGATCGTCCTTCAAGGCCTGCTTGGCGATGGCTTCGGCGTGATCGACATAGCCCCCCGAAAACAGCAGGGCTGACGCGAAAGCCCGAGGCTGATAGAGGAAGGGCCTGACTTCGGAAGTGAGCAGCATCAGTTCCGCGGGATTGTTCCAGACACCGGCCCAATAACGGAAGTAAGCCGCGCCGAGAGGCAGCCGGTAGACCAGCAGGAAAGCCAGCACCGCGGCGAAAGCGAGCGCGCCGGATTTCAAGCCGTTGCGGCGCTGGAGGTATTGTTGGTAGAGCGCGTCGCATAGCGAGGCGAAGGCGATCGCAAGGCCGATCGAAGGAATGGTGACGTAGGCGTCCATGACCGGCCCGTTGAAACACGGGATGAAGTTTCCGGACGGCACGCTGGCCACGATGAAAAAGGCGATGCCGTATCCGATGGCGGGAAAACGTTTCCATGTGAGGGCGGCGGTCGCGACGAGTGCGGCGAGGAAGACCCAGCTCATGATGATGGCAGCGAGTGATGCGGAGCGCATCCATCCGTAGTTTCCGAGAATCTCAAGCTGGCCAAAGGGGAAAACCCACATCACGAAATGGCGCCACAGGAACCATGGGGCGGAGAGGCTCAGATGAAGGCCGGTCGTATCCGGGGTGAACCCGATGCGGTGCGCGGCATCGCCGATGGCTCTTGCCGAGAAATGATGTCTCACGAGCAGGAAGGCCAGCGCGACGACGGTGTACAAGGCGTATCGCGCCACGGTCTTGCGATCGAAGGCGATACGCCGCAATTGGAGATCCCTGAGGAACAGTAGTGCGGGCGCTGCGATCAGCGCCTCATAACACATCAATGACATGCCATAGAAGAAACCGCATGCGACGATGACGGCGGTTGATCCCCGGACGACCCAGCGCTCGTGAAAGTGAAATACCAGGGAGGTGAAAACGAGGCCGATGCTGATGTTGGCGCAACTCAGCCACACGGCGGTGGACACACAACTCGGGCTCAAGGCCCAGAGACAGGCGGCCAGCCATGCGGCGCGGCGCGAGTCGAGGCAGATGGAGGTGATGCGGTATATCCCTGCGGCGGCGGCCAGATAGGCCGCAAGTCCCACCATGTGCCAGGCGAGCAGGTTTCCCGAGATCGGGGAGAGAAGCATGAAGAGCAGGTTCTTCACGGGACGATAGAAGCCGAACACGTCCGGATTGAAGATCTCGGTCCACTTGAGGTAGTTGGAGGTTTTGTCCAACTGTTGGATGTCATCCGAGAACAGCGGCGATTTCATCGCAGGCCACACGCAGAACACAACCAGGAGAAAAATGACGAAGAGGCCCGCGGCATGGAACCGGGCGTTGCTTTGCGTGGACGGATGCATGTGGACGCTTTAAAGGATGGGGAAGATGCGCAATCTGTCACCGGCCACGCATGAGGCAACAACCGGATCCAACGCGGTCATTCCTGATTGTGCATCAACACCGGTTCTGCGCGCGGAGGAAGCACGCCGATGTCCGAGTCAAGACTGGTGAACGGCTGGTCCTCGGAAACAGGCAGCGGACGGAAGGATGCGGAGTGGCTGTCCACGCGGAATTCGAGATTCATCAGATCGCGGTTGGTTTCGGCAAGCTGGTCGAGCAGATCGCGGTTCTGGTTTTGCAGACCCTCCATCCGCGAGAGCAGCGCGTCATAGAATTTCTGCTGCTCGGCGGGCGGCGGCGCCGCGGTGGCTCTAACAAGAACGGCGGCGGGCTTGGCTGCGGGTTCCGCCACTGCGACGGCGGGTGGCGGCGTCCGCACAGGCACCGGCCGGGCGGCGGGCGCGGTGTCATTCATGGCAAGGCAGAACTGGCGGACCGACCACCAGTGACTGGCGCCGGCGGCGCACATGGCGGCCACGGCGACACCGCAGATCAGGGGAAGGGTGTGGGATTTCATCGCAGGCGTTTGTTGACGGGTTGTGGTTCCGGAGCGGCGGGAGCCTGCTCGGTTTTGGGCAGGGAAACGAGGAGCTGCTGAAGTTGTTCGATGGCTTTGCCAAGCTCTGCCGCATCCTTGTCCAATTGGTGGATGGAGGTGGAGAGAATGGCACCGACGGTCGCGCTCTGATGATAGCCTAGCGGAGCGGCGTAGCCGGGTTCCGGAATGCTGAAGACCGTGGAACCGTCGGCGTCCGGCACCAGCACGTGGGGGCGGACCGTGAGGCTGATATGCTTGCCGGGGGAAAGCTCGACATCGCGGGTGAAGTGGGGCGCGCTTTCGGAAGATTCGATGCGCCAGCCCGCGGGGGACTTGGCAAGCAGCTTGGCGGGAAAAGGAGCGAGCACGCGGACTTGTTTGGGATCGATTGCCTGGTTTCCGCTTTGCAGTTTCTCGATCCGCACGGCCAGTCCCGGCGCGGGGTCTCCCGGCGGGTCTTCTTCCAACAATTCAGGTTCCGCGGGTTTTTCCCCGGGCGGAGTTTCTTCTACCGGATCTTCGGCGGCCTCCTCAGTGGTGACATCGACTGCCGGTTCAACGGCTTCTTCACCGGCTTCTTCGGTGGTTTCTTCAACAGCTTCCTCGATGGTTTCAACCTCTGTCAAAAGGGACTCGTCCACTGGAACGGCCTTTTCTGGATCGGTGTCCTGGGCGACCAATGTGGCAAGGGTCGCAAACGCGATGAAGGGGCGGATAAGCAGGCGGGAGATCATTTTCCGGAGGGTTGGATTTGAATGGAATCGGTGGACATCAGGCCGGCGGGCCGGGGACTGCCGGCGGCATCCTGTTGGTTGGCGGGCAGCGTGGGGCTGTCCGCCCGGACCTGTGTGGCGGGGATCGAGCGCTCGATGAGCTGGTTCCAGGAATCCAACAAGCCGATGCCCTCGGCGCGCATGCTGCGGCATTTGTCCTGATAGTCCATCAGCCGGACCAACAGCTCGCGCGCGGCGGTCACTTCATCGGGAGTCCAGCGGAGGTTGCGACTCTGATAGAGCACGGGCACATCGAGGATGATGCGGTCGATTTGTCCGCCCGGCGCCTCGGCCGAGAGCACGTGTTGGATGCGGAGATTGGTTTCCTCGAATTGGGATGCGGCGGGTGGAGCGGCCGATGCTTTCCGGGGATCGCTGGGAATCGGCTTCGCATCCCCTTCCCCAGGCAGGCTGTCGCGTGCGGGAAGCAGGCTTGCCGATGGCTGGGCGGGAGAAGCGGGCGGCGTTTGGGGTTTTTCCGCGATGCTGGTTTTGATCGGCGCGCCCGGCGCGATCATCGCCGGCGCGGGAATGATCACCGGCTTGGTGATGTAGAGCAGGCAGAAAGAGGCGGCGACCGCGGTGCTGAAAAACAGCAGCCATGGATAGGCACGCTGCGCGCCGCATGCGGGTGAGGAGCGGCGGTTCGCGGCGGAGTATTCACCGGCGGAATTGACGAGAGACGAGGGCAGCACGGGCATGCCGGCATCGGGTGACAGGCCGGAAGAGGCTCTGGGGGCGGGGATGGGCTTCATGGGGAGGCGGGGAGTTTGTTAGAACTGACGGCGGCGGAGTTGGTGGGTTCGGCGGCGACCGAGTGACTGATGATCGTTTGATTGGAAACGCCGGGAAACGTGGTGATGGTCATGGACTCGCGCGACAACCGCAGATGGCGCAGCACACCGCCCGTCTGGCTGCTTGCCTGCAAGCCGGGTATCACCTCCAGCGCGCCGCCACCACTGCGCTGCCGGCCGATGCCGTCCGAGCGGTAGATTTCAAACACGCTGTGCGACTCGTCATCGCCCTCGGCGGCCACCTTGATTCGCACGCCATCAGTGTAAACCCGGAAGGCGAGCGACTTCATCGGGATCGGCGTGATTTTGTCTCCGGTCATTTTGAAGTGGGACTGCAGGAGGAAATCCCCGACGTGGCGGTAACCTTCCGCCGCAGCCGTTGGAGGCAGCGCGAGAGTGATGGCAATGGCGATCCAGCGCATCATTCGCCCACGTCCCACAGGGAGTCCCGGTTGTTGCCGGACGGGTCATAGGTGACTCCGGAGCCGGCATTGATGACGGGGGGAGAGACGTTGACCAAGATGCCCAAACTGGCACCGGTGAGTGATTTGACGGTCGGCAATGCGGTGGCGTTGCCGGACATATACGGAATGACATCCGTGGCGGTGATCGAACTGACCAGACGGGTCGGGTTGTCGGCGAGGAACATACGCTGCGCCGAATAAACCTGGCGAAGGGTTTCCGAGGCGGAGCGACCGAGTTTCCACTCGCTCATCTTGGTGTTCACAAAAAGGCCGGTGCTGATCAAAGTGACCAGTACCAGAATGACGATCGTCATTTCCAAGAGCGTGAAGCCCCGTCGCCGGGTGATGATCGGCCTTGTTGTTTTCATGACCGCGAAAAGTTAAGCAACTCTGAGAATCTTGAAAAGCATGAAATCCGGAAACTTCAACCTTTCATCAGTTCAACAGCTTCGAGGAAATTTTTGCGGAATTCCGGGTCCTCGAAGAGGCCTTTGACATAGATCAGGACGAAGAAAACGGAAACGGTGATCACGGCCGTCGAAAATAGCCACCAGGTGACGGACTTTTCCTTCGGTGCGATGAAGGGTACATACCAGGCTTCGCGATCCACCACTTGGGCGGTGTACATCTGGTTGTTTTCCTTGAGCTGGCGGATCAGTTCGTCCGCCGCCTTGCTGCTGGCCGCGATGAAGAGGTGCTTGTAGCGCTTGCCGGGAGCCTCGGGCAGATCGATCGCGCGAATACCCTCCGGCACGTATTCCGGCGGGCGCAATGTCTGGATGTGAAGTTCGTAAACGAACTTCTCGCGCAGCCAGCGGTCGAATCGGGTGAGTTGCATGGCGGGAACATCAGGTGCCTGACTGCATCATCTTCGGACCCATCAGGAAGATCGGCAGGAAGGTGCCGACGAAAACGGCGGCGATGAGGCCGACGGCGATGATGAGGACGATGAAACTGATGGCGGCCGAGAAGGTGTTCATGTAGTTCTGCGAATCCTCCTCATACATTTCGCATAGCATTTCGAGCTGGTTGTCCAGCGAGGCGGACTTCTCGCCGATGGCCAGCATGTGGGTGACCTGCGAGTCCACCGAGGTGTATTTCGCGAACGCGGAGGACAGCGGCACGCCGGAGTGCTCGTACTTGTCCGCAGCCTCGCGCAGCTCGGCGTAGAACGGCGTGTTGCGCACGCTGTTTGCGGAAACACGGATCGACTTGGCGAGGTTGATGCCGTTGGAGTGCAGCAGCTTGATGGTGGAGATGAATGTCATCTGGCGCAGGCTCATGATGAGCAGCCGCAGCAGGCGCCACCGCGACATCGTGAAACCCAGGATCAGGTTGCGAACCTTCACCGAACGGAAAATCGTGATCGCGATGGCAATCACCGAAATGACGAACACCGGCCACACCGACTGGGTGAAATGGCTGACCTTGAAGGATATCGCGGTCATGCCGTCCGGCTTGGCGTTCACGCCGTTGAGCATTTCCTCGACCTGCGGCACGATCTTGACCTGCGAGACGATGAAAGCGCCGGTCAGCACCGCGATGATCACGCCGGGAGTGATGGTCGCCTTCTTGAGCTGTTTCTGGAAATATAACTCGCTCTTGAGCCGCTCGGCGAGCGACTTGAAGGCATAGTGGAGCTGGCCGGCGTCGGAACCCGCCTGGATGAGGCCGACGATTGTCTCGCTGAAGCGCCCGGTGCGGCGGAAGGCCTCGTGCACGTTGATGCCGGCGTTGATGTCCTCGCGGACTCGCATCAGGGCATCGACCATTCCCTTGTTGGGCAGGCCGTGGCAGTAATACTTGAGCGCGTCGGCGGTGTTGATCTGGGCGCGCAGCATCGAACCAAGGCCGCGGAACATGTCCACGAGTTCCTTTTTCTTGAACTCCTTGACCTTCTTCGGCTGGTTGAGCGAGGCCAACAAGCCCTTCGGCGCGGTGGCGGCGGCCGTAGGGGTGGCTCCTGCGGTGGTGGTGGTGCTAGTCATCGGTGTAGGTCATGTCAATGACCTTGCTGACGGCGGCAAGGTCGGTTTTGCCCTCGCGCAAGAGGCGGAGGCCGCTGCGCCGGAGATTGGGCAGAACCCCTTCTTCGGCGACTTTGACTTCAAGTTCATAAGGACTCATCTCGCCCTTCGATAGCATGTCGGAAACCTTGGGTGTGATGGGAATGATTTCCAGAATGGCGGTCCGGCCGCTGTATCCCGAATTGCGGCACTCTCCGCAGCCGCCCTGCTTGGCGGCGAAGAGCGGCAGGTCCGACCAACTGTCATCCAAGCTGAATGTCTTGCGGTCGAACTCACTGATGCCCTGAATGACCTCTTTGCAATACGGACAGAGCAGCTTGACGAGACGCTGTGCGCAAGCGGCTTTGAGCGTCTGGGCGATCTTCCAGCGCTCGATGCCAAGTTGTTCGAAACGCTCGATGATCTGTGAAGCGCGCGGAGTGTGGATGGTGGTGAGCACCTTGTGGCCGGTCACCGCCGCCTCGATGGCGAGTTCGGCGGACTCCAGGTCGCGCACCTCCCCCATCAGGATGATGTCCGGGTCGGAACGCATGAACGAGGCGATCATCGGCTTGAATTCCTTCGGGCTCTTCAAGTCGCAGTGCGTGATGCCGGGAACCTCGTCCTCCACCGGGTTTTCCAGGGTGAGGATGTTCACCTCCGGCCGGTTGAGCTCGCGCAGGATGGCGTTGAGAGTGGTGGATTTGCCGGAGCCCGTGGGGCCGGACATGACAATGATGCCGGCCGGAATCTTCATCACCTTGTTGAGCGCGAACATCGTCTCGTCATCGAATGCGAGGGTGCCCTTGCCGAGAGTGACGTTGATGTTGCTCTTGTCGAGCAGACGCATCGTGATGTGATAACCGCGGTAGGTGCGGTGGCGCTCGTAACGGATGTCGATGGGCCGGTGGAAATAGGAGATGGTGAAACGTCCCGAAATGCCCGGCACCGTGTTGCGGATTTCGGTGGGCAGCTTCATCAGGTTGAGCATGAAGGCGTCCAGGCGGTCCTTCAGCTTCATCGGAATCTCGATCTTCGTGCCGATGTCTCCATCCACCCGGAAGGCATAGTAAAAGGTTTCCTTCTCCACCTTGAAGTGGATGTCCGAGGCGCGGGTCCGCACCGCATCCGCCATGATGGTGGCGACGAGCTGGGCCATCGGCTCGGTGTAGTCCGTGGTGACATCGAAGTCGTGGATGCCGTCGTCCAGGTCCTCGACATCGATCGCCTCCAGCTCGGACCTGCTGGGGCCGTTGTTGGTGGCCACCGATTCGATGGCGCGGGCGATCTCGGATGCCAGAGTGACGATCTTGACGATTTCGAGATCCGGAAAACGCGGAGCGAGATATTCCTCCGCGAGCGGGCTCCATGGATTGGCGATGGCGACGATGAGCTTGTCCGAACCCGAGATGCACAGCGGGGCGAAAAATCCGCGTGTCATCACCGTGGAGTCGCATGCGCCGTGCAGCGAGCCGTCGCAGAACTCGGCGACCTTGGGGAAAAACGGCAGGCCGTTGATCCTGGCGATGGCCGCCATGAAACTGTAGCGGGTGACCCGGTTGGGCACCTGGTCCTGGGCCAGCTCCGCATATCCGGGATCATGCCCGCCGAGCTCGCTCATGATGCGGCGGCTGATCAGATCGTTGAAAGATATGCCGTCGAATTCTATCATAACTCGAAGTGTTTTCTGGTGAGGAACGACCAGCTTTCATAATCCAGACGGGCGATGGTCACAAAAGGGCGGATGCCGAAACGCTTGAAGACCGTGCTTTGGATTTGCTCGGAAAGAATCGCCGCGGCAAAGGGATTGATTGATGCGGTTCCGATGGAATCGGTGTCCTCGGCATAGATGACAGGACAGAGCAGCAGGCGGGCGAGCTTGTGAATCTGATCGAAGGATTCATAAAACGCGGAAGGGGCGATCAGCTTGCCGGCGAATGGAACCAGCGGCGCGTAGGGTGTGAGTGCGAGCGCGGCCTTGTTGCCCAACTCCAATATGGCGGGACTCAGGTGTTCCTCGCCATGTCCTTGAATCCGCGCGATCTGCTCGAGCAAATCCGCGGGCGCCCCCTCGGCCTGCGACTGGCGGACGGCGGCAATGCCCTGATGAATCTCCGCCGTCGTCGCCGCGCGCATTTCATGCAGGGCCTCCGCCGTGCGGGACAGGCAGTCCTCCACGAAGTCGTCACCCTTGTCGCTGGTGATCGCGGGAGGCAGGGCCTGTTGGACCGGCGGGTTGACGGCTAATGCTGGAGAGGCGGGTGTCATGTGGGATGGGGAACTGTGAAAATCGACGTCCAACATCGAACATTGGAGCTGATGCGGTGCCGCTTAAACTCCAAGGCTCCTCATTTCCTGGCGCGACTGAAGCGCGTTCTGGTTTCGCCGGCGCGCGGATAGTAGGGAGCCTGGGCGGGCTGGAGCCCGCGGACGCTGCGCTTGATGTTAGGCTCGTGGGCGGGGCCGGGGTTTTCCGGATCGATCCAGTCATGCTCGCAATCAAGCGCGGTGGCGCTTTGGATCCGGTTGCTGGCGGAACGGGTGCTTCCCGCATTGGAAGGGTTGTAGGATTTCGGGGTTACGACGAAAACCAGACTGGCCTGCTCCTTGACGGTGTCCTTGCTCTTGAAGAAGAAGTTGAGGACCGGCACATCGCCCAACAAGGGAACCTTGGTGCGATCGCGGCCTTCTTCCTCGCCGTAGAATCCTCCGATCACAAGCGAGTTGCCGTCCGGAACGCGGGCGATGGCCTCTACCATGGATTCCGTCACAAACGGATAGACGTTCCCGCTTTCTGTAACCACTTCCTTGCTCGGGACGATCTGGGCGGTGCGAGGGCGCATCCTCATGCGAACGGTGCCGTCTGGCAGAAGAGTGGGCGTGACGACCAGTGAGATGCCGATCTCGCGGTGTTTCTCGGGGTCCGTATCGATGGATTTGTCGCTTTCATCAATTTTGTAGCGGACTTCCTCGGTGGTGATGTTGCCGGACTGTCCGCTACCCGGCTGGACCGTCTGGGTAATGATGGGCACACGGTCGATGATGGAGATGGTGGCCTGCTCGTTGTCCTCGGTGATCAGTGTGGGATTGGAGACCTGGCGGGCGATCCCGCCTTCTGCCAGAGCCCGCAAAACACCCTGAAGCTGCAACGGGGTTAGAATGAGGTTGGTGCTTGAGTCGCCGCCGACTCCGAGGATCGTGGGTCCGTCAATGCCGAAGACCGAGTTGAGGTCGCGAATCAAATTCAGTTTCGTGCCGCTTTCGCCGAGTGAGGAGGACCAGTTGATTCCCACGCGTTCGGCGGTACCGCTGTTGACGCGCAGGATTTTGGTTTCAACGATGATCTGGCCTTTCGCCTGGTCCACGTTGTGAAGGAGTTCGCGCGCCTGCTCGATGCGGTGGGCGGAGTCGATGATGACGATGGTGTTGGTCTTGGGCTCGAAGTTGACGATGCCGGTGCCGGGCGTGAGGATAGGTTTGATGAGTTCCTTGATCTGCTCCATGTCGGTGGGGCGCAGGTAGCGGAGTTGATAGTGGAACTCGGCGCTGGGAAGCTGTGCGAGCTGGGCCTGGGTGAGCGCGTAAAGGGTGTTGCCCTTGGTGTGCAGCGAGAGGCCGTACATGAATGCAAGCTCCTCCATCTGTTGGAGAGGATTGCCGTCGTTGAGGTGGCCGGTGACGAGGAATTCCGGGCCGGCGATCTTGGCGTTGTGGAAATACTGGCGTCCGGCAGCCTTGGCGAGGAACTGGAAGATATCATTCAACCCCGCGTCCTTGATGATATATCCTTCTTCGGATTTCTGCATCTCCTGCTGCGGGGCGGGCGCGGCGGCGTCTCCTGCCGCAGGTGGTGTGGCGGGCGGAACCACCGCGCCGGGAGCGGGAGGAGGAACAGGCGCGACTTCGGGCAGAGGCTGGCCGGTCGGAGCAGGCAGCGAGGGCGGTGGCTCCACGGCAACGGGCGGAGCGGATTCCTGACCCGCAACGGCTTCGGTGACCGGTTCGATCAGTCCTTCGGAAGGATTCTGGGCGTTGAGCAAACCGGAGAGGCAGGCAAGGGAAACGAGGATATGCAGACAGGCTTTCATGGTGGTGTCGGGTTAGCGGATGTTTTGCGCGGAGTTCAAAGGGAGTGAACTTTCATCGAGATCGATGGGGGCGTTGGGATTGTCAGGAACCATGCCGGGGGCATGGATGCCGTCGTTGCCGGGCTTCATTCCGGGCGGCAGCATGTTGAGTGTCAGATCGGCGGTTTCGTTGTTGTCGAGCTTGCGGAACCGGATGCGGTTCGAACTGACCGATTCAACCACGACGGAAATATTCTTGCCGCGGAACGCGAGCGGAATGCGGTCGCCCTGTTTGACGGAGCGGTTGCCGATGAGGAAACTGCGCTCGCCCGGCATGATGGTGGTCACGCGGATGAGGCTCACGATATCGGAAAACGGCGTGGCCTGGATCGGCGCGACCCGCTTGGGCGAGGCGAGGGTGGGCTTGATGACCGGCTTGGCATCCGGATCCTGGATCTGGCCGAAGGGATCGGTCTCGCGTCCGCGGATCGACAACGCGGATCCGAGGGCCTGAACGTATTTTGCCATGTCCTCCGGACTGACGCGGCGCGAGGGAGTCTTGATGAGCATGTCCGTGGCGCTTGGAGCCGCGGCGGGTTTCGCGGCTGCGGTATTGGATTGCCGGTTGGTTGCGGACTGGGCGTGCGCCGCCAGAGGCAACAACACAGCCAACAGTGAGGAAACCGCCAGAGCGCGGTTTTTTCCATGCCTTCCTGCCGGTGGTGGAAGGTTATCGGAAGTTAAGTGATATGACTTCATGAATTTGATGGGCATGGCGCTTGCGAAGCGCGGCCACGGTTAGTTTTCCCATGCGGTGTAGGTGACCTGGAAGTTGAGCAGTGAGGACTGGGTCGTGTTCGGGTCCATGCGGAACTCCTGCAACTGCAACTGCGGCATGCGCGTCTCGAGTTGCAGGAAGGCGTTTTGCAAAGTGCGGAAGGTGCCGCGGAAGGCGATGCGGATCTGCGAGGAGTTCTGGGCCGACGCGGATCCGAAACCGCCGCTGCCCGTGGGCCGCTCGAAAGCGGTCTGCTGGATTTCCTTGCCCGGCAGTTTTTCGGATATCTCGCGCAGGTTGGTGGCCACGGCGCTGGCGGTCTCCTCGGAGAGCTGCGCGTTCCACCGGTCGAGGTGCGAGCGCTGGCTGACGACTTGGTTTTCGATCTCAAGGGCCGCGGTGGTGCCTTGTTTGTGGGCGCGGTAATTGCTTTCCTTGTCCGCAAAGGACTTGACCATCTTGGATTTGACCATGGCGCCGCCGCATACGACAAAGGTGGCGAGCAGCGCGGGAGCGACAATTCCGAACAAGATGATGGACTGGCGGTAATAGTGCATGATGGACGTGGTTCGATGTTACGGAGCCTTTGGCACCGTGATGGCGAGCGGATCGGTTGCCTCGAAGCGCTGGGTGATGGTCAGATCAAAGGTGAAGGGATAGGTGGATTCGTCGGCGACTCCGGACTCCTCGGGCGGCGTGGGCTTGAAGGTGCTGTTTTCCTGGGTGCGCACATTGACCGCGATGCTGCGGTTGCCGGTCTCGGGATTGTAGGCATCGTTGCCCGTGATCCGGGTGATCTCGGAGAAGTGGGAGTTGATGCCCTCGCGGGTGTTGAGGATGTTGAGGTAGTCGAGCGCCTCGTCGCGCGCGAAACCCGTGATTTTCCATTCCTTCACAAAGCCGACCTTGGCCTGGCCCGCAGTGCTTTCTGGCTTGGATGAGTGGGAGTAGGTCTTGACGAGCATGCCGCCGTTGTCGGGAAACATGCGTGCCAGGGATTCCATCGCGATCCAGGCTTTGGAGCGGTCTGCCAGCAGGTTGTCCCAGTGGTCCACCTTCTGGCGTTCCGAGGTGAGTTGGGCGAGCCGGCCCTTGATGGCGTCGGCTTCCGTGGTGTTGAAAGACCACTCCGGACGGCGGACAAGATCCACAATGCCCATCCCAATATAAGCCAGGCTAAGCAGGGTGATTGCAAACACGGCCACGCGGGCGAGACGGAAAAACCGCAGCAGCCGCATCTCGGAACGATCCGGATAAATCTCGACGATCTCGCGCGGCCTGGGCAGGAAATCCTGAAACGCCCATTTTTCATCGCGCAGCATTCCGAGCGTCTGGGTGGTTGAGGCGGCCTCGGATGCAGCAACCGGTTTCGCACACAGGAACGGCTCCGGAGACCAGGCGGGAATGAATTCGGTGGTGGGAATGCCAACCGTTTCCACGCGGCTGGTGTTGAAGGAGAGGCGCAGGCTGGCTTCCAGAGAGTTGTCCACCGCATCTCCAAGAGGGACGATGAAAATGTCGGGATCGACAAATTCCAGCGATGCGCTGGTGGTGTTGAGGGCGTTGCGCAGATTGGTGGCGCGTCGAACCCCGCGGTGCTGGAGCGTGCGGATCAGGCGCAGGTCGGCGTGATCGCTGAAAAAGGCGAGCACGGTGAACCAGGGATACTGGAGAATGGTGACAAAAGGTTTACCTGCCGTAGGCTGGATGGTCTGACAGAAACCCATGATGGCCACCAGCGGCGCGCTGAGGGCCTGGGTGATGATGGGAAAGTTCTCCTTTTCGGAACGCAGACGCAGCGTTTCCAACAAGTCCGCATGCTGGCGGGTCAGAGTGATGGTGGTGCCGATGACCGCGCTCTCGGCGGCGGGATATGGCAGCACCCGCCAGGAAGCTTGGGAGGCAAGAATGGAGGAATCCTCGAGAATGGATCCCGGATCGCTCACGGCGGTGTCACGCAAATCGGGAAGCGCTGCGCGATTGTCGAGTTCGGGCTTGAGTTCGGTGGTCGCAAACTCGTCGGCGATGTGGAGAATCACGCCCAAAGCTTGCATTCCTTTGGAACGGGCGTGGCGCAGGATGTCGGTAATGACCGCGTCGAGCTTCGCAGGGTCTTGAAGAATCTCCTCGGAGAGAGCGGGGCCCGTGGACCATTGGTCCTGCTTGCTGTCGAAGTAGAAGGTGGAAATACCGGGGCCGTCCGGTCGGATGTGAAGCTGGAAGTTCAGCTCGAGCGCCTGTTGATACCAGGCGGGATTGCTGGCGCGCGTGGTGTTGCGCAGGATCGAGCAAGCCTGCCCGAACTGCTGCACGACATTAAGGGATGCCGGATGTTGGAAAGTAGCCAAGGGATTGGGATGTAAGGGTGCATGGCGGACTGGGGGGCGGTTCCGGGAATCGGCGGGTGCAAGGGAAGACGGCCCGCCCGCCATGGGCAGGCGGGCCGTGGATGTTCATGATTTCCCTAATGGGAGATCACGCGATGGTTTTCACCATTCGGCATATGTGGTGGCAGCGGGGGCGAAGTCGCCCGAGGTGCCGCTGGCGTAGGTGGCTTGCAGATACAGCGTGCCGATAGCAGGCACGGCGGCGCCGTATGCGTAGGTGATGTCCGTGTTGGGCGGAGACACCGTGTTGAGGTATTTGCCGGTACCGACGATCTCGGTGGAGGCAAGCGTGTCGCCGATTTCAAGATCGCGGACATTCGCGTGAGCACGCACGGCTTGTTGCACGTTGCGGATGTTCAGGATGTTCGCGGCACGGTCCGAACCCTTCTTCCAGGCGCGCGCGCCGATGAAGAGGATCGAGATGAGGGAGAGCAAGACGAGGATGACGACCGTCAGCTCGAGGAGGGTCATACCGGACTTGCGCTTCATGGTTTGGGTGTTGGTCAGTTTCATAGTGTGTTTTCTATTTTTTATTGTTTGGGTGTGTTGTGTTTCTTTGTCGGATTGAGAGCGCCTGGCGGAAGGAAGGATTCTGAGTTCTTCGGATCCGTTGCGCGTTCTCGGAGAGTTTTAGCGAACATCGAACGTCGGAATTAAGGGATAAGTTCGGAGCGGGTGATTCATTCGATGTTCAGGGTTGGAAGTTCGATGTTCGAAGTTCAAAGGTCGTCATCATTCTTGTTCATGCGGGCGTTGACGAAGGTTTCGGGAGTGATGAGGCCCTGACGGACGAGGCGGCGGAGGTTGGCGTCCCACTCAATGTTGCCGGCGCGGCGGATGACGTCTTCAAGCGAGCGGGCGCCGCCGTCGTAGTTGGCAACAGCGCTGGATACGGCATCGTCGTTGTTCTGGAGGAACTCGTAAGTGAGCACGCGGCGCTGGACGCCGTTGAGCAGGCCCTGGGAGTGGATGAAGATGAGGATCTCGGAAAGCCGGCTGAGCACGGCGGAGTGGCTTTCCTTGGGATAGAGTTCGAGTATCCGGCCGATGGTCTTGACCGCGCCGGTGGTGTGCAGTGTGGAAAGCACGAGGTGACCTGTTTGAGCAGCCTCCATGCAGGTTTCCATCGCCTCGCGATCGCGGATTTCCCCGAGCAGGATGATGTGCGGAGCTTTGCGCAACACGTCCTTGAGACCCTGGCGGTAGGAATGCACGTCACGACCGACTTCCTGCTGGGTCACGATACTGGGCGAGGGAATCCGGTGTCCGGGAAACTCCGGATCGTCCATGTCGTCGGGATACTGATATTCGATGGGATCCTCAACCGTGACGATGTGCTTGGGGTGGTGGCGGCGGCACCAGTCGATGAGCGAGGCCAGAGTGGTGGACTTGCCGGAGCCGGTGGGACCGGTGACGAGGCAGAGCCCGGCACGCTTGAGCACGCAATGGCGCAGCGTGTCGGTGGTGTCCGGATCAATGCCGAGCGATTCGAGTTCGGGAATGTAATCGTTGAGGATACGGCATGTGATGCCGAGACCGGAGGAGCTGAGGTGGGCCTGGATACGCAGACGTCCGGAGCGCTCGCCATCATCACCCATCGGAATGCCGTCGCAGGAGAAATCCGCCACGCGGCGCTCGGCGAAGTCGGCGATGGCCAGGCGGATCTTCTCATCCACGCGCTGGTCGAGCGACTGGTCCTGGCCGAAACCGTGACTGCCGCTCTCGCGGTTGGTGATGAGCTCCTTGAGGATCTCATCCATGTGGGCGGGCGAGAGGATGCCGAGATGCTCGAGTTTCTCCATGCCTTTGTTGGTATGGATGTAAACCGGGCGGGAGGCGCGCATCTGTATGTCCGAGACACGCAGTTCGCGGCAGACGCGGAAGATGATACCTAACAGATCACGGCCGCTCATGCCCTGACCGAAGCGCGCCGGACCGGCAGCCGGGCCATGGCCGGGCAGCGGGGGCGGTTCGAGAACTGGAGCGGTGCTGATCATCGGGATGGGGAAATTGGAGTTCAGTTGGAAACCTGCGTGGGATGGGGTTTGCCCTCGAAGCGCGCGATGGCGCCTTCCGCGGCCTCGCGGAATTTCAGGATGAACTGAAGGCGGTCATCGCATTCGGCAATGCGTTGCGGCGAAAGAAGATCCCACTGCTTGGAGTGGTCCCAATCGCGGGCGATGGCGATGTAACGGCTGACGCAGTGATCCAGCAGGTTGAGATACTGGCGCATCTGCGTGGTGTTGAACTTGGGCCTAGGATTCTGCTGATCGTTGAACATCAACTCCAGGATGTTGGAGGTGGCGGCGGCCGCGGTGAGTGCCGGGCGCGGATCGTTTTCCTGCTTGAGGCAGTATTGGATGGTGTCCTCGGCGAGTTTCGCGGCGGATGGCGTGAGTTCCGGCCGTGTGCCAAGCTGCGGTTCGGTGAGGAAGAAATGCAGCGAGTTGTAATTCGCGTAGTGAGAGGGATCAAGTTGGTAGGCGAAGCGCAGTTTGTCCTCGATCTGGCGGCGCAGATAGAGCTTGTGCGCTTGTGAGGCGGACTTCGGATTGGTGCGTGTGGTCACCGCTTTTTCAAGCGAGACCAGCAGATCTTGGAAAGGATCGCCGCCGGACTCGGGTCTGGCGGATTTGCAACTGTCACATTCATCTCCATCGGCATGGTTGTGGGCACGGCCTCCGCCAAGAACTCCGTGAAAATGCGTATCAATCGGACCCTGCATGGCCATGGCGAAAACCTCGCCATAGGGACTGCCGTTGATGCCGAGCGGGTTGAGCGGCGAATCCAGGTCGGGGTTGGTTACCAGCGGGCGTCCGGCAAACGCCCACGCAAGAGCGCCCAGGCCGATGAGGCCGGTGCTTGATGCGATGGAAGTCATGCGTGACATATTTGGATATAACAAAAGTTTTTGACAACTCAGGCCGAGAGCTTGGTGCGGAAGCAGAGGCGGGAAACTCCCGCGTAAACCGCGAGTATGCCTGCGAAATAGAGCATCATCATCCAGAACGCTCCGGCAGGCAGCGCGCCGGTCTTGAAGTATAGGCGCTGTGTGAGATCTGCGAAGCGGTAATGCGGCGAGAAGGCCCACAAACCGCGGAGAATCGGGTTGGCTTCGAGTTTGAGCATTTGGTCGAGGTAGCCGACGCCATACAATCCGTAGAGAGTGATGAGCAGCGTGACTGAAAATCCCGTGATGCCGCCAAAGCGCGAGGCCAGGGCCGTGGCCAGCGCGAGCAAAGGCGCGATTACCAGCAGGAACAGCGCCGCATATTGCGCGTTGAGCAGCCACCACATCGAGTGCTCCACCGGATCGGCCGGGGCGGCGGCAAACTGGCAGATCAACGCTGTTAGAATGGCAAGCGGTGCGATGAAGCAGAAAACGGCCAGCCAGATTTCAAAGAGCTGCCGCGTGACGGAAACTCCGGTGGTGAGGAAGTATTCGCCGAGGCCGGACTTGGCGTTGTTTTCCCCTTCGCGGGCTGCGGTGAAAAGCCCCCAGACGAGCGAGCAGATCCAAAGTGTGTTCCATGCGGCGAGAATGCGCGCCGGTTGCACCAGCAGCGGTTTCTCTGTGGCACTGGAAATCAACGGCAGAACGAAAGGCAGGCAGATCACCGCAAATGCGCAGATCGCCCAGGCTTTGCGCTGGAAAATCGTGGCGAAGGTGAGGCGGAAGAGTCTCATGGCGTCTCAGTTGAGAAGATTCTTGAGTTGGCTCCAGGTTTGTCCGCCGCCGTTCAAGTGGCGCGCGCATTTGCCCTCGATGAGCAGCGCGCTCGGCATTTCCATGGAGTCATAATCCGGGTGGCAGCTGACCAAACGCAGAACATTGGCGGCGGAAGCGTGCCAGATTTCCTCGAAAACCTGCCGCGCGAAGGCATCCAGGCCGCTGAAAGGCTCGTCGAGCAGCAGAATGTTGCCGCGGTCCGCTTTCACCGAGAATTCCGCGGCAATCAGATTGGTCTTGCGGCGGTTGCCGGTGGAAAGACGGCCGTATTCCTTTTTCACATCGAGTTCAATGCGCTCCGCCAACTCAAGAGCCTCATTGAAGCGGGCATTAGGCAGGAGAGTCCGGAAAATCATCGCCGGCGTGATTTCGGCGTCAAAACGCAAATCTTCAGGGAGATACTGCATGAAACCCTCGGTGCGGAATTTTCCGGACACCGGCTTGTGCGTGCGGGCCAAGGTCCGCAGCAAGGTGCTTTTGCCGCGACCGTTGCGGGCAAGGAGAAAATGGGTGCCGCCGGAGAGGCTCACCGGCTCGCCGAACCGGGCGAGTGGTTTTCCGTAACCAATCTCCAGACCGGAATCGAGATGAATGGATGGGACTTGGTGGGACATCGGGTGTTTCAAATTCGTCGTGGTTCCTAGCGAGTCCGGCAAAGTAATCAAGATAAATTAAATATCGGCTTCGCTAATCTTTCTGACGTTTAAGAAAATCCTGCCCCCTTGGCAATCTTTTTTTGAACATTTTCAAGATCGCGTTGTCATTTTTTAAAAATAAGCCTCTCGTCTCTCAAAAAAGTCCCGGTTTTACGGGGAATTGGCTGGCAACGCGGGATTTCAGAAAACACCGGGATTTTCCGCGTGACGGTGGGAGGATGGCATGTAGAACCGCCGCAGCGGATCATGGCGGGCAAACTGACTTACCAACAGGCCGGGGTGGACACGCGCAAAGCGGCCGCCCTGATAGGCGACATCGGCAGCCACGTGCGCAGAACCCAGCAAACCCGCAAATTGTGGGGCGCGTTCGGGCTTTTTGCGGCGTGTTACGACCTCAGCTCCTACAAGGAACCGGTCATCATGACCGGCTGTGACGGGGTCGGAACCAAGCTGGAACTTCTGCTGGAGCACGATTTGCTCGAAACCGCCGGCAAGGATCTGGTGGCGATGAGTGTAAACGACATCCTCACCACCGGCGGCGATCCGCTGCTGTTCCTTGATTACATCGGCATCGCCGCTCTCGATGATGAGAAAATCACCCGTCTGATTTCCGGCATGGCCGATTATCTGCAAGACTGTGATTGCATTCTGGCAGGCGGCGAAACAGCGGAAATGCCCGGCATCGTCCCCGCCGACGTGATTGAACTCTCCGGTTTCTGCATTGGCTGCGCGGAGAAAACCGATCTCATCGACCCCACGACCGTTGCGGTGGGCGACGTTCTGATAGGTTATGCCTCGGACAGCATCCACGCCAACGGCTGGTCGCTCGTTCGCCGGGTGTTGCGCGAGTTTCCCAACGAAGCAACCGCTGACGAACTCGCCGCATGGCTCAAGCCCACCCGTCTCTATCATGACGTCACCGGCGATCTGAAAAAATCCGGCATCAAGCCCAAAGCCATGTCCCACATCACCGGCGGCGGTCTGCCGGAAAACCTCGAACGCCTCTTCCGCGGCATGGGGGCTGATCTGGAAATCCCGCGCTGGGAACTTCCCGGCATCGACAAACTGCTTTCCCACGTGGACGCGCAGGATCGCTTCCACACATTCAACATGGGCATCGGCTGGGTGGCGATCGTCGATGCGGCGGATGTCGAAACCGCTCTCAAAGCAGGACCCGGCGGCCTTGTGATTGGTCGCATGGTTCCTGAAGAAGGCGTCCGCGTTTGCGTAATCGGCGAGTGATGACAATTTCCCACCGAGCATGAGCGATTTCCTCACACACGAATGCGGGATCGCCGCCGTGCGGCTTCGCAAGCCCCTCGCCTGGTATTACGACCGCTACGGAACCTGCCTGTGGGGCCTCAACAAGTTGTTCCTGCTGATGGAAAAGCAGCACAACCGCGGCCAGGACGGCACCGGCATCGGTTGCGTGAAGCTCAACATGCCGATGGGCCTGCCCTACGTCTATCGCCGCCGCGGCATCGAAAAAGACGCGCTGGCCGAGATTTTCCGCAAGGAAATCAAAAACTTCTACAAGATGTCGCGCAAGGGCATCATGGATCACAAGAATCCCGAAAGCGTGAAGCGCCACTTCGATTTCGGCGGTGAAATCCTCGTCGGCCACCTGCGCTACGGCACCTCTGGCGAATTCGACGAAGGCTCGTGCCATCCTTATCTGCGCCGCAGCAACTGGCCGACACGCACGCTCATGGTCATGGGCAACTTCAACATGACCAACGCCGCCGAACTCAACGAAGTGCTCATCAACCGCGGCCAGCATCCGGTCTTCGGCACCGACACCCAGACGGTGTTGGAGGAAATCGGCTATCATCTCGACGAACACCACACCGACCTCTACCGCCAGCTCCGCGACCAGGGCGTGCCCGGTGCCGAGATGCCGGAAAAAATCTCCGCAGCGCTCGATGTCCCGCGCCTCGTCGCCGAATCCGCCGCCGCATGGGACGGCGGCTACACGATCTGCGGTGCCATCGGCAACGGCGACATGTTTGTCATGCGGGATCCCCGCGGCATCCGGCCCTGCCACATGCTCATCACCGATGAGGTGATCGCCTTTGCCTCCGAACGCGTGCCACTGATGACCGTCTTCGAAGCCGATGCCTCCGATGTCAAGGCCGTCGATCCCGGCTCGATGATCACCATCAAGGCCGACGGCACGATGTCCGACACGGCTTTCGCTCCGCCGCAGCGCTTCACGCCGTGCTCGTTCGAGAAAATCTATTTCTCGCGCGGCAACGACCCGCTCATCTACCGCGAGCGCAAGGCGATGGGCGCGGCGCTCGTTTCACAAATCGTCGAATCGATCGACGGCGCTTTTGACAAAACCATCTTCTCCTTCATCCCCAATACCGCCGAGACCGCCTACTACGGCCTGATGGACGGCCTGCGACTTTACCGCCGCCAGGAAGTCCGCTCCGCCATCATCAAAGCCTCGGAATCCGGCAACCTCACCCCGGATCTGATAGACGACCTCATCCTGCGCAACTGGCCTCAGGGCGAGAAGGTCGCCCACAAGGATATCAAGATGCGCACCTTCATCTCCCAGGAAAAGGGCCGCAACCAACTCGTCTCACACGTATATGATATCACATACGGCGTGGTGCAACCCGGCGACTACCTCGTCGCACTTGATGACTCCATCGTCCGCGGCACCACCCTCAAGCAGTCGATCCTCAAAATCCTCGCCCGCACCAAGCCCTCCAAAATCGTCATCTGCTCCACCGCGCCGCAGATCCGCTACCCGGATTGTTATGGCATCGACATGTCGGAACTCGGCAAGTTCATCGCCTTCCAGGCCGCCGTCGCCCTCCACCGCCGCGCCGGAAGGCAGTCGTTGTTGGATGAAATCTACGACCAATGCCGCGAGGAATTGAAACTCCCTCCCGCCGAGCGCCGCAACCGCGTGCAGCGCGTCTATCAGTCCTTCACCGACGAGGAAATCTCCGCCGAGATCAGCAGCATGGTTTATCCGGAAAACATCGACTGGCACGGCGAAGTCCGCGTGATTTTCCAAACCATCGACAACCTCCGCGCCGCCATCAAGGGCGACTGCGGCGACTGGTACTTCACCGGCGACTATCCCACCCCCGGCGGCTACTCGATGGTCAACCTCGCCTACATCCGCTGGTATGAGGGCGTCGGCGGCCGCAGCTACGACCTGCCGCTTTGATCGGAAAAAATGCACGAGGACGGGATCGAACCGCCGACCGACCGGGTGTAAACCGGTTGCTCTACCGCTGAGCTACTCGTGCGCGAGGCCCGCCAAATGAGCCGATGCCTCCGCATGGATCAAGCACCGATTGCCGAACTTTTCCTTGGAATCAGCCCCGCGCCGGGCAAACTTCGCGGGCCGCTCCCCGGACGGTCGCAATCCCAGCGCAAGCAGGGGTTGAGGAAAGTCCGGACACCATAGGGCAACGCGCCTCACGAAAGTGGGGGACGGGAACCGCGAGGAACCCGGACGGACAGTGCAGCAGAAAGCATACCGCCGATGGTCCGCAAGGACACAGGCAAGGGTGAAATGGTGGAGTAAGAGCCCACCGCGCCGAGGGCAACCGGAGCGGCATTGAAAACCCCGCGTGGTGCAAGACAGAACAGGGAAAGGGCGGCCCGCCCGTTGACTTCCGGGTATTAGTCGCACTCCGCGCAAGCGGGGCGCTCCGCCTCGGCGGGGTGAGAGAAATGACCGTCCAGTCCCGCAAGGGATGGACAGAATCCGGCTTACAGGGGAGCGGCACCCCCCTTCCATATCACCATGAATCCCGCGCTTGAGACCTTGATGCTCGCATTTTCCGGAGAGGAAGGTTTGCGGGTGCCGTCGCGGGCCTTGTTCATCGGCGCGCAAGCCCATCCGGCGCTCAAAGATTGGCCGGAGCTGCTCGGCTGGCAGCCGCTCAAGCCGCTTGCGGATGCCTGGGACCGCGCCGGGTTCGCACGTGCCAACGAGCTGCCGGACGGCAAATGGCCGCTGGTCGTCGTGCTGCCCGGAAAATCCCGCGATGAAACACTGCTCTGGTTCGCGCTGGCCAGGGACCGGCTGGAACCCGGCGGCCGCATCGTCGCCGCGATGTCGAACACCGCGGGCGCTTCACGTTTCGAGAAGGAACTCGCCCAAGCCGCGGGAAACATCACCTCCATCCAAAAGCACAAGTGCCGCGCCTTCCATGCCGTGGATGACGGATCGTGGAACGTGGAAACTTTAGACGCATGGCGATCACTCGGAGGCTTCCGCGAAGTCGACGGCACGCGCTACCTCACACAGGCCGGGATCTTCAGCAGCGAACACATCGATCCCGGCTCTCTTTTGTTAGCGCAACATCTGCCTGCATACTTGCGCGGCCATGTCGCCGATCTCGGCGCGGGCTGGGGCTATCTCTCGGATATTGCGCTCGAACGCTGCCCGGGAATCGAACGCATCGATCTCTTCGAAGCGGACGCCGGGGCGCTCGCCTGCGCGAAACGCAACCTCGCCCGTCATCTCCCGCCTGATTTTGCATCCGAAATTCCAAAGGCAGTTAGCAGCGAATTAACCACGGATTACACAGATTTCACAGATTCAAGACTCCATCAGGAAAACTCTAAAACAGTTCTCCCGGTCTCTTCACAATCTGTGTCCATCTGTGAAATCTGTGGTTCAAAATCTGTTTCACAATCGAGCTCTCCGGTCTGCCGCAACTGCGACAATCCGCGCGTCCGCTTCCACTGGCACGACGTCACCACTGGCCTCCCGGAAACGTATGACGCCATCCTCATGAATCCGCCCTTCCACACCGGACAGGACACCGATGTGGGCCTCGGCCGCGCGTTTCTAACAACCGCCGCCGCCTCGTTGAAACGGCACGGAAAACTCCATCTCGTCGCCAACCGCCAGCTTCCCTACGAAGCCATGCTCGATTCCCTCCGCCTCGCCTGGCGCAAGGTGGCCGAGGACAAGACTTACAAGGTGATTTTTGCGGAGAAGAGGTGAACGTCAAAGGTGTGGCACGGCGGAGATTGAGCGTCCAGAGCGAAGCGAACAAGAGACGTTGCCCGCCGTTGCCACCACTGTCTTCCATGAGAAGGCAGTCAAATAAAAATTGAAGTTCACTTCAACACAAAATCCAGAGGGGGTTGAGGTTCATGGAATTGGTGTTGTTAGTTGATGTTCAGACTCC
>Ga0315904_10002275_pt1 | contig 29867 bp, 18 predicted proteins | sample LakEriMetagenome_6_FD_203529 | JGI IMG/M metagenome (GOLD analysis project Ga0315904, IMG submission 203529) | Freshwater fungal communities from buoy surface, Lake Erie, Ohio, United States - Buoy 12 MA120 | ecosystem: Environmental > Aquatic > Freshwater > Lake | place: USA: Lake Erie, Ohio...
GCTTGGATGCGGATCAGTTCGAGGCGCAGCTCAAGCAGATCGACTCCGAGTTGGAAGTACGTCTGTGGAATATTCCCTGGCTTGCCCATGCGTACAACCTCGAAGTTCGACGTCGACTCGATGACAAGTCTCCATTTTCCATGCAGTACATGGAACAGTTCGGGGTGTTCGTGACCGACTCGCCGATCAGCCGGGCGCGGATTCTGCACTTCGGGGGCAAGTTTCAGAGCACGATCGACGCGGCGGGAGCGTTGAAGACGTACATGGAGTACCGCGTCGACGAAGAGACCTTGCGGGAATTGCAATACGACCGGGAGATCCAGAGGAATCTAGGAATTGTCAAGCGGCCGACCGAGTCCGTGGAAGCGTTCAACGCAAGGATTCAAATGGCACAGAACTTCTATCGGAGATCCAAGTTTGATATCGGGATTTTCTTGGCCATGGCCAATATGGATTTGAACAAACCCGATACCGCCATCGACTGGCTGACCAAACGCCTGCTGGAGATCAAGGGAACCGAACGCTGGCACGCGCACGCACATTACCTGCTCGGCCGGAACCTGGAGCGGCAAAACAAGATCGATCTGGCGATCGAAGAATACAAATTCGAGGCTTCGCCGCAAGCCGCTGGGAACCGGATTCGGATCCGCCGTTTGGAGTCGCTCTCAAATCCATCGGCGGCGACGGAAGTAAACGAGTAGTGCTCCGGCGACCAACGCCATCAACCCCAGAGCGAACAAATAGCCGTACCGCCAATACAGCTCCGGCATGTTCCAGGGAGAGTTGTTGCTGAAGTTCATGCCATAGACGCCAGCGATGAATGAGAGGGGGATGAAGATCGTCGAGATGATCGTCAGGACCTTCATCACCTCGTTCATGTTGTTGCTGACGCTCGACAAGTAGAAATCCCGAAGGTCCGAAGTCAGTTCTCGATAGGTATCTACCGTGTCGATCACTTGGATCACGTGGTCGTAGCAGTCCCGGAGATGGACGCGGGTTTCGGGTGAGATCGTCGGCTTGGGATCGCGGATCAATTCGTTGACCATTTCGCGATGGGGGCGGATAGCGCGGCGGATGGCCAGCAGTTGCCCTCGCAGCTCATGGACTCGCTGCATCTGATGCGGTTCGACGGTTTCGATGATCTCCAACTCAAGCGCATCGACTTGTTCCACGATTTTATCGATCGCAGGGAAATAGCTGTCGATGACTGCGTCGAGGAGGCTGTGCAGCAGGTAGTCGACCCCCGAGTTGACGATATTGGAGCGTTGTTGGCGGATGCGTTGCCGCAAAGGATCCCAGCAGTCTCCAGGCCGCTCCTGGCAGGAGATCAGGATATTGTCTTTGAGAAAGAACGATAGTTGTTCCGTGCTCGTCGAATCCTCGATGTCGATCATGCGAGCGATGATGAAGATCGAGTTTTCGAAATCGTCGACTTTGGCTCGCTGATGCACGTTGACCACATCTTCGAGTGCCAGGGGATGGAGTTCCAGAAGTTCCCCCAGGGCACGCAACGTCGGTTCGCTTCCCAGTCCGATCACATCGATCCAGATTTTGGGGGCTTGGGCCATCAATGTACGGATTTCGCCGACCTCTTTGATTTCGCGTTCGAAGACCGCACCGTCTCCAAACCCGATAACTCGAATGTTGGTCGGGTTGGCGCTCGGATCGACATTGATCTGCCCCGGCGCATCTCCTGGTTTGGAGCGACGCCTCCAGGCGTTCCTTCTCGGTTTTCCGTTTCGTTTTTTTGCCATGGATCTGCCCGAATAGGGACGTCGTGGGAAGTCGCCATGATATTCCATTGAGCCGGATTGTCACCGCGGGGACCGGGCGGCCCTGGTGGAAAAATGGATCGGCGAAATTTTCATCGATTCAAAATTGGAACTTTTTTTGAATGAAAAACATGGTAATTTATTGAGGTTGTGCCGTTTTCAGCGCGACAGGCCTGGGAGAAAAACCAAGACTGCCCGCGGCGGGTCGAATTCCCGTTGTGATGACGCGAGCGCGGCTCTCCTCATCGGGTATTCATTTGTACGACGGAATCCAACATGCAACTCACCATTGAAAATTTAAGCAAAACGTACCCGGGAGGTGTCCGGGCTCTGGATCAGGTCTCCTTGACGATTCCGACGGGGATGTTTGGATTGCTCGGCCCCAATGGCGCTGGCAAATCGACCTTGATGCGGATCTTGGCGACGTTGCAGAACGCCGATTCGGGGTTGGTCAGGCTTGGGGATATCGACGTGCTCAGGGACCGGGTCGGGGTCCGGAAGATTCTCGGATATCTGCCGCAGGAGTTCGGAGTCTATCCGCGGGTCAGCGCTGTCAGGCTCCTGACGCACTTGGCGGCACTCAAGGGTGTGGGTACCAACGGGAGGGATCGCAAACTGGTGGTGGAGTCGCTGCTGGAGCGGGTGAACCTGAGCGATGTTCGGGACAAGGCCGTAAGTACGTATTCGGGTGGGATGAGACAGCGGTTCGGTATTGCTCAAGCGCTCTTGGGGGATCCGCGACTCTTGATTGTGGACGAGCCGACGGCAGGCTTGGATCCAGGGGAGAGGAATCGCTTCTACAACCTCCTGGCGGAAGTGGGGGAGAACATCATCGTGATCCTCTCGACGCACATCGTTCAGGACGTCAAGGAGTTGTGCAAGAACATGGCGATCATTCATCGCGGCAAGCTTCTTTTCGACGGTGCGCCGTCCGACGGTGAGCAGGAGTTGGCGGGTCGGGTGTGGGCCAGGTCGATGACCAAGCAGGAGTTGGTGGAGCGACCGTGGCAGTATCCGATTTTGTCGACCAAGCTCGTGGCCGGCACACCCTATGTTCGAGTCTACAGCGAATCGGATCCTGGGCATGGGTTCAAGCTGTCGGAGCCCGACTTGGAAGACGTCTTCTTTTCCTTCTTGTCGCGAGCTTGAGGTGAATCATGTTTCGGGAATTCTTTCGATTTGAGATGAATTATTGGTTGCGCGGCTGGATGATCTATATCTTCATCGTTGCCGTTGCGTTGCTATTCGGCTTTGCCGCGGGTTCGGATAACATCCAGATCGGCGGACCGACTGGCAGTGCGCACAAGAATGCGCCCTACACGGTTGCGCTTTGGTATGCGACCGCTGGAATACTGACCTGTTTTATGGCGGCCGCGATTTACGATTCGTCCGCATCGCGCGATTTCAGCAACAAGATGTCGGACCTGCTCTTCAGCAAACCGCTGAGCAAGTGGGGATTTCTCCTAGGCCGTTTTGCGGGCGCGACCGTGATCGCAATTCTCCCGGCGTTTGGCATCTCGATCGGCATTTTGATCGCCCATGCCGTGAATGCGGCCGATGCAGAGCGTTGGGGACCAGACCATTTTTGGCATCATTGGCAGCCGTTTCTGTTGTTTGTGATCCCCAACACGCTGCTGTTCGGTTCAATCGTGTTTGCCATCGCTAGTGTCACTCGCAATACCCTGTACTCCTTCCTGGGCGTCTTGCTGATATTCATCTGCTATGCGATCTCCCAGACGGTTGCTGCGGCTCTCGACTACGAAGTCCTTGCCTCGTTGATCGATCCATTTGGCGCGACTCCATTTGCGGTTGCCAGCAAGTACTGGACGGTCCCGGAGCGCAACACGCTTCCGATTCCGCTGACACCGCTTCTGATCGGGAACCGATTGCTGTGCCTAGGCGTTGCAGCGGTTGTTTTCGGGGTTGCTGGCAGCGTGTTTTCGTTCGAAGCCCGCACCCAGCGCCCATCGAAGAAATCGCGAGCTTCTGCAGAGGAATCGGAAACACAGCAACTCCCGGCGCAGGCGAAACCGCTCCCGAGTCGGATCCCGTCTCCGTCCTGGTTGACCCAGTGGTCATCCGCTTTGCGGTCCGATCTGCGGGCGGTTGTTGGTAGCGCCACGTTCATCGTGATCCTTATTTTTTGCTTATTCAACACCGCCGGGAGTCTTTTTCTGAGCGAGTCGTTAGCGTACAGCGGTTCGTCGTTCCCGGTGACTTACAACATGGTCGAACAGATTCTCGGGACTTTCGTCATCCTTCCGGTCGCCCTCGCCACGTACTTTAGCGGAGTTCTCATTTGGCGTGATCGCGACCATCGCATACACGAAATCATCGGCGCAGCGCCCGTTCCCAACAGCGCGTTTGTTTTGTCTCGTCTAGCAACCATGATGATTCTGCTGCTGGTGATTCTTGTGGGAGCAATCGCGGTCGGTTGCTTTTATCAATGGACCCAAGGTTACTATCGGATTCAGTTGGGCGTCTATGTGATGCTGTTGATCGGGCTGTTCGGCATGAACATGCTCTTCTTGACGGTTCAGTGTTGCTTTGCTCAGACCGTTGCTCCGAACAAGTACGCTGGCTACGCATTTGTCATACTTTTTGGAATTTTGAATGTCCAGTTATGGCGCTGGCTGAAATGGGAGTCCTTGCTGCTTCGCTTTGGCGGGATGCCGAGTTACACCTACTCCGACATGTTCGGGATCGCTCCCTACTTACCTGGTCGGCTTTGGTTTTCGGCGTATTGGCTTGCGGTCGCCGTCATCGTTCTCTGGTTATGCACGGTCCTCATGCCACGCGGTGCCGTGTCGGGATGGGTTCCCCGCTTGAAGGAAGCATGGAGTTCTCTACGGGCTCGAGATTGGATACTGCCCGGTGCGGCTGCCGTCGCAGCATCCGCAATCGGCCTGTGGTTGGGATACAACACGATGGTGCTCAACACGCTGCTGGGTTCGGAGGAAACCGAGAAGCGTCAAAAGGATTACGAGGTGAAGTATCAGGGGCTCAAATCGACTGCGCAACCGCGCATTGAGTCGATTCAGTACGCCATCGATATTTATCCTGAGACTCGCAATATGGTGATGCATGGGAGGCAAACCATAACGAACAAGTCGGAAAAGCCGATCGACATGCTCTACCTCAACGTCTCTCCCAATTACGAGACGACCATAGAGATCCCGGGTGCGTCGCTTCAGGAAGACGACGACCGTCTCTTGATGCGCACCTACCGCCTGGAGACCCCGATGCAACAGGCGGAATCCCGGGAGATGAAGTTCACGGTCAAGAGCAAGACGCGCGGGATCGAAAACCAGGTCTCCGACACAACGCTCGTGCAGAACGGCACGTTCTTCAACAATTCCGTAGCGCCGTCGTTCGGGTTTTCGGCAAATCGCTTGCTGACCGATCCGCAGCGCCGCAAGGACAATGGTCTCCCCGAAATCGATCCGATTCCTGAATTGACCCGTGATTGTGGCGACGTCTGTAAAAATCACTACATCTCCGAGGACTCCGACTGGGTCGATATCGAGTCGGTCATCAGTACCTCTGCCGACCAAATCGCCATTGCGCCTGGAACGCTCGTCGATTCGTGGAAGGAGAACGGACGCAACTACTACCGGTACAAGGTCGATCACCCCTCGATGAACTTCTATTCCTTCATCTCAGCTCGGTACGAAGTCAAACGCGATCGGGTCGGAGACGTGGACACCGAAGTCTACTACCACAAGGAGCATCCTTGGAATGTCGACAAGATGTCCAAGGCGATCGGGGATACGCTCGAGTACTGTTCGAAGAACTTCGGTCCGTACAAGCACAAGCAGGCCCGCATCATCGAGTTCCCTCGCGTCGCATCTTTTGCGCAAGCGTTCCCTGGGACGATGCCGTACTCGGAATCGATCGGTTTCATCGCCAACCTGCAAAAGCCGGACGATATCGACATGGTGACGTACGTCGTCGCCCACGAGATGGGGCACCAGTGGTGGGCGCACCAGGTGGTCGGCGCACGTATGCAGGGTGCCACGCTCCTCTCGGAAACGCTCGCCCAGTACACCGCCCTGATGATCATGCGCAAGAATTATGGAGACGACATGATCCACAAGTTCCTGCGGTACGAAATGGATCGCTATCTTCGCGCTCGAGGACTGGAGCGGCGGAAAGAGCGTCCTCTGATGTCGGTCGAGTTCGAGCAAGGCTACATCCATTACCAAAAGGGTGGCATCGCGCTCTATTATCTTGCCGAAATGATCGGCGAGGAACGCGTCAACGCAGCCCTCAAGTCGATCATCGACAACTATGCGTACAAGGGACCTCCCTACCCGAACGCCTACGCGCTGCTCGACCGACTGCGCGAACAAACTCCGCCGCAGTTGCATTACCTCCTCCGGGACCTATTCGAGGAGATCACCCTCTTTGGAAACCGGACGACCAAGGCGACCGCGACCAAGACCGACGATGGCAAGTACCGCGTCAAGATCGCGATCGAGTGCAAGAAGTTCAAGGCAGACGCGATCGGGAACGAGACCGAGGCCGACATGGACGACTTCGTAGAGATCGGGGCGTTTGCCAAAGCAGAGTCTGGAAATCGTTACGGCAAACTGTTGCATCGGCAACGCGTGCAACTGGCTCAGGGAACGCACGAGCTCGAATTCGTCGTCGATCAACTGCCTCACCAGGCTGGGATCGATCCTCGCAACTTGCTGATCGATCGGGTACCGGACGACAACCTGATGAAAGTGACGCTCGAGTAGGGATCAGGTGCGAATGTTCGAATCGCTCGCCGGCGCTTCAGAACGGGATACCAACCACTGGAGCGCCAGCGCCAAACCGAAAACCAAACTGAACCACTGATAGAACGTCCAGCCCAGGGCGAGGTCAGGTTCGGGTCGAAGAAATTCAGTCGCGAATCGATAGATGCAATAGAAGATCAAGTAGAACTGGAGGCGATGGGTGGCCAGCGCGTCGCGTGCGGCCATCCGCCAAAGGACAACCGCCATGAACGCATGGAATCCAACTTCATACAACTGGGTTGGGTGGCGCAATCCATCTCCGAAAAAATTCACGCCCCATGGCATTTGAGTTGGAATTCCAAAACAGCATCCGTTGAAGAAGCACCCCAAGCGTCCGATGGCGAGCGCTACGGCGAGAGGGAGAGCGAAACTGTCGCCGGTCTTGACTTGGATCCCCATGCACCACTTGGTGATCTCGACCGTCGCGTAGGCGCCCGCGATGCCGGTGGTGACCGTCTTGCCATCTGCTAACCAGGCTTGCCCGGAAAACCACCCGTTTGCGTCGAAAGACAGGAACGGAAGTTTCGCGCTCAACATGCCTCCCACGAATGCGGCCATGGCAAGAGCGAATCGCTCTTCCAACGAAAGGGGCGGGTGCGATGTCCGCGTCCGAGGTTGCCATCGCCGAACGAGCACAAAAACAGCCAGCGAGATCGCCATGAAAAAGGTGTAAGCGATTCGATTGAACGTCCAATCGATCTGATTCATCCGAGTCCCCGGCGAAAATGTGCAAACCCACTGAACATATCAGGAGGCAAGGCATCATTCAACTACCAGCGCCGGGCATCGTTTTCCCGAGGCTGGTTCGCTGGCATGTCACTTGGCACTGCATCGAGGATCGAGTATCGTGGAACCGAGGAGGACGATTTCAGATGAAGATGACGATGATGAGAACGATTGGGTTGGTGTTCGTTGGTTTGGCGATGGTTGGATCACATGCTCCTGGGGTGCTCGGCCAGGATGGGGCCTCGAAGTTGCAGGGGCTGAAAACCGCCTTATCGCTCCACGCCTCGTTCGACAAGAGTGTTGATGCCGACATCGCTCTCGGAGACGCCGGATTGTGGAATGCCTCGAATATGGAAAAACGGGAAGGTGCCGAGAAAGGGATCACACCGGGAGGCGAGGTGGTCTGGGATCGAGACCAAGGTCGCTTCGGTGGCAGCCTGCGGTTTAAGGACAGCAAGGGACCGATGGTCTTTTACAAGGCAGCCAAGAATTTCCCTGAACTCCGATCCGGATGGTCCACAACCGTCATGTTCTGGCTCAAGGCCGATCCGGTCGGTGAGCTCAAGGAGGGTTTCTGCGATCCGATCCAAATCACCTCCAAGCAATGGGACGACGCTGCCGTGTTCGTCGAGTTCGAGAAGCGGGCTACGGGTATCCCATTCCGCTTGGGAGTCTACGCCGACAAACCGGTTTGGAACCCGACCAATCGAAAATTCGAAGACATCCCGCCTGCGGAACGCCCCTTGGCTCCGGTAGAAAAGCCTCCGTTCGAGAAAGGGAAATGGACGCACGTCGCGTTCACCCTTTCGCAGTTCAACTCCGGCAAAGCAGATGGCGTCGCCCAGTTGTACTTGGACGGCAAACCCGCCGCGCAGCTGACTCCACGAAATCAGATGTTTACCTGGCAGGTGGAGAGGGCAGCGATCATGCTCGGCTTAGGCTACATCGGCAGCATGGATGATCTTGCGATCTTCGATCGCGCTCTGACGCCGGACGAGATCGCGACCGCGTATCAATTGCCCAAGGGCATCGCGTCGCTGCAAGCCAAGCCCTAACGATGCGCGACCCTGCGATTCGTTGGTATCCTTCGAAGGTCGACGCATGGATTTTCGTACTGTTGCTGCTCCTCCCGCTGGTGGAACTGGGGATAACGATCGGTTCGTTGATCGCGGGAGCCTGGACCGCGGCGGCCATCGGCTTGATCGCGTTTTTGCTCGTAGTGTGTCTCTATGCGGGATGCGTGTTGCCGATGCGGTACGGCCTGGACGATGAGTTCCTGGTCGTCCGCTTTGGTATCTGCCGATCGCGTGTGCGAATCGGAAATATTCTCGAGGTTTATCGCACCAGCAATCCGCTCAGTTCCCCCGCCCTTTCGCTGGATCGATTGTGGATCCAGCATGGGCCTCGGTGGTATCAAGCAGTGATGATTTCGCCTCGTGACCAGGATGGTTTTCTCGCCGATCTGGCTGCGCGAGTTCCTTTGGAGCCATCGGGACGAGGCTGGAAGAAATCCAACTCATCGTGATGCAGGTTTTGCGATCGCGAAAAAACCGCCCGCCCGGAACGCGCGGAGCCACCAAGGAAACCGCAGGGAGCCGCTGCTGGTGATATTCAAAGGCAGGAAGCGTTCGATGCGCAACCCAGCACGCTGCAAATCGCAGCGCAGCTCTCTCGCGCTGTAGATGTGCAGGTACATGCTGGGTAGGCCTCGGTAGGCGTACACGCGATCGCCGTACTCCCAGACCGGGTCCGACATGCTGCGCAAGCGATCGCGAACCATGCGCAGCAGCCCGCCCGGATCGCGAGTCCATATTCCTCGGTTGTGCACATGGACGAGGAATCGTCCTTCAGGCCGCAGTGCTCGTGCGACCTGTTCGAAGACTCGACGGCGATGCGCGCGGCCTTGGACCATGCCGATCGAGCTGTACAAGCAGGTCGCCAGGTGCAGCGAACGATCCCGCAGGAAATCGAGCTGCGCCATGTTGCTGTGCACCAGGACCATCGCGGCGGGTTGTTCCGAGCGCTGTTCCGCATATTTCGAGAAAGCGCAGGAGAGCATCGCGTGACTGAGATCGACTCCGATGGTTCTCCACCCGCGTTCGACGAGCGGCAGCAGCGTTCGACCGGTTCCGCACCCCAGATCCATGGCGATCGGCGCCTCGTCGCCACATTGGGATGCGATCTGGTCTGCGACCTCGCGGACCAGTTGCCGATCCAGTTGAAGAAGGGGATGCCCTTCGTGAAACGCATCGTACTCACTGGCGATGTGGGCTTGCGTGACATAGTCCCAGGCTCCTTTGGAAACGCCTGGGGGAAGTTGCCAACTCGGACGCGAAGGGTCGGAGTTCACGGAGAGTTCCGCGCGATCACGCGGTGAAAGTGGAGCTGCACTTCGCGTTGGCAAACCCGCCGGACCCCTTCCACGAGGCATTCCGGTTCGTTCTGTTGTTGACCGATGCGTATCACCTCGTCGAGTTTCGTTCCTGGCGGGACGCTGAAGGTGGTTTGGTGGATCGTTTGGTTGCCGGCATCGAGTTCGGGCACGATGAAATGGCAGGTGGCACCGAAGGTCAGCATGCGGGCGGCGTACGCGTCGTGATAGGGCCGTAATCCTCGGAAGCTGGGCAACAGTCCATGGTGCAGGTTGACGATGCGTCCCCCGGCGAACTTCCAGCACGTGTCTGGCGGGAGCACTCGCATGTATCGCGCGAGGATCACGTAATCCGCCTCGTAGCGATCGATGACTCGCACCATTGCCGCTTCATCCGCAGAGCCATCCTCATTCCCAATGCATTCGAAAGGGATATCGAATTCGCGAGCGAGTCCTTCGCACTTGCGGCGATTGCTGATCAGGACCACCGGGTTCGCTTGCAGTATTCGCTTGCGAATCGACTCGAGGATCGCGCGGGGCGTGTGTTCGAGGAAGGTGGCGCAAATCGCCAGGTTCGGAGATGATGCCCGCAGTTCGGGGCTCCATACCCGAATCTCCAACCCCTTATGACGACCGACGAGGCTCATGGATTCGACGAGCGCTTCGTATTGGTTTGCCGGCAGATGCAGGCGACACAGCATGGCGAAGACCGCTGCTTCGTCATGATCGTACATTTGGATCTCGGCGATATTCGCGCCGCGACCGGTAACATCGTGAATGATAGGATCGGCGAGCCCGACATTGTCGGGACCGACGGCAGTGATCACAACTTCCATCAGAGCAGGCTGTCCAGGAGCAGTCGCAGCTTTCGCAGTTCATGCCGCATATCGATCCCCTCCATCGGAGTCATATCGATACTCAAGGCTTGTTCGTAGCCGACATTTTGCAGTTGGGTGATCAATTTGCTGTAATCGATTTCCCCTTGTCCGACGCGGACTTGCAGATTGTCTTTTTTGGAGTCTCGCAGGTGAACGTGGTAAACGTATTTCATCAGCTTTTCGGAATTTTTATTTCGCAAATTGCTGCACAAATAATGGCTCGGGTCGAACGTCAGCCCGATGCCGGGGACGTAATCGCAGAGATTCTTGACGGTATCGGGATCCTCGCTCAAGCATCCAATCTGGCTCTGGATACCGACCCGGACGCCGCGAAGATCAGCGATTTCGACCAATCGTTGGAGGTGTTCCACCTCTTGGTTAAACGGCGTGCCGTGCTCTCCGCTGGGAATGGTCAGGGTCACGACTTTGGTGGCTTTTGCCAAGTCGCAAATTTTTTCGAAACGCTCGTAGAACGTTTCTCCCTCGGCGTGAATCTTGACGTTATAACTGCAGATATCCATGCGGTGCGTATCTCGCACCAACCGGAGCGATTCGTCGAAATCTTCGACGATTTGAGCGGGCGTGACCTGATGACCGCGATCATCGAGGACGATTTCCACGGCAGTGAATTCGAGATCGTTTAAGATGTCGATCACTTCGGGAAGCCCGACATCGGGAAAACAACCTGTAGACGCAGCGATGTACACCGGTAATTCACTCCTTCCGTAGGAAACACTCACCAAGTCCGTCATTATCTCCGGCGGAACCAAACTGACAACCATGCCGGAAAGACGGCGAATTCATGGGTTCGGAATCCCCACTTGACGGAAACACCTCCCTTCAATTTGTCCCGGGCATCGGGCCGAATCGAGCGCCGCTGTTCGAACGACTTGGATTGCGACGGGCTTTGGACCTGTTGTTCTTCTTTCCGCGGGGTTATCAGGAAATCGCTCCGTGGAAGTCGGTGATGGAACTCGAGGAAGGGATGCGAGCCACGGTGCTCGGCCATGTGGTCGATCTGGACCGTCGCACCAGTTTTGACGGGAGGAGCATCCTGGGAGTATTGCTGGCGCTCGAAGGGGGTGGCTACTTGCGCTGCGTTTGGTTCAACCAACCGTTTCGCCAGGATCAATATCGCCGGGGTCTGCGCGTGCTGGCGACCGGGATCGTGAAGGCGACGGGCATCGCGTTCGAGATGCGGCATCCCGAAACAATCCTCTTGGCCGATGCCGAAGAGCCGCCGGAGGCGCGCCCGATGCCGATCTACCCGCTGACCGAAGGGCTTCAGCAGCGGCACGTCGCCAAAGCGATCGATGCGGTGATCCATCTAGCCGATGGGGTGGAAGAGGCTCTTCCCGAATCGATCCGCCAGCGAATCATCCCGCAATCCCTCCTCCCGATCGCCCAAGCCTTGCGATCCATTCATCAGCCGGCGACTTTGGACGAGGCGCAGCGCGCCCGGGAGCGATTTATATTCCAGGAACTTTTTGTCCTGCAATTGGCCCTTGCGATGCATCGGCATACCATCCGACACTCCAAACCTGCGCCCGCTATTGTCGCGACCGCGCAGATCCATGCAAGGATTTTGAAGCGATTCCCATTCGAGCTGACTCGCAACCAACTGCAAGTGATCGACGAGATTCGGCGCGACATGGAGCAACCGATCCCGATGAACCGTCTGGTCCAAGGGGATGTCGGATCGGGGAAAACCGCGATCGCCTATTATGCGATGCTCGCTGCGGTCGCCAATCGCTACCAAGCCGCCTTGATGGTTCCCACAGAACTGCTCGCCCGACAGCATTTCGAAAAACTTCGCCAGCAGCTTTCCGACAGCCAGGTCATGATCGAGTTGCTGACCGGATCGTTGACAGGGGCGGCGCGGCGCGAGTTGCTTCAGAGAATCGCACTTGGAACCGTGGACATGGTCATCGGCACACAAGCCTTGATCGGTGAGCAGGTCGATTTCGCGAAACTCGGATTGCTGGTGATTGACGAGCAGCATCGATTCGGGGTGGAACAACGTGCCGCTCTTCGCGACTCCCGCCTCTCTCCGCACTACCTCGTCATGACGGCAACTCCGATTCCGCGCACGCTGGCCATGACCGTCTTTGGAGATCTCGACGTTTCGATTCTGCGAGATCGACCTCCGGGGCAGTCAGTGGTTACGACCTATGTTTCGGATTTGTCGCAGCAGGATCGCTGGTGGCGCTTCGTCATCGACCAAGTCCGATCCGGCCGACAAGCCTTTGTCGTTGCTCCGCGATTGGACCAGGACCGCGAGGATGGAGGCGGGGAGGAATCGCAAGGAGCGATTCAATGGTACGAGACTTTGCGGAATGGTCCGCTGTCGGGTCTTCGCATCGGTTTGGTCCATGGCCGGATGGACGGAGACGAAAAGCAGAAGCAACTGGATTCCTTTGCCTGCGGAGAAACCGAGGTGCTGGTATCGACGACGGTGGTCGAGGTTGGGATCGATGTTCCCAACGCGACGGTCATGACGATCTTGGATGCCGATCGGCTGGGAATGGCCCAACTCCATCAGTTGCGGGGCCGTGTCGGGCGAGGCCGTTTTCCCGGCTATGTCTGTTTGTTTCCGAAGTCCGATTTGCCATCCAGTGATCGCAAGCGACTGGATGACTTCGCTGCCAATCACGATGGATTTGCACTTGCGGAATTGGATCTTCGGACGAGGGGGCCGGGGGAATTGCTCGGGACGCGGCAGTCAGGGCTGCCTCCACTGAAAATTGCGGATTTGGCGCGCGACGAGGTGTGGGTCTTGCAGGCGCGGGATATCGCGGGGGAGGTGATCGTTCGCGATCCCAAACTTTCTCTGCCGGAGCACGCGTTGCTGCGACGGCAGGTGGTTTCCCGGCACGGCCAAGCTCTGTCGATCAGCGACGTGGGCTGATGCGACCTATGGGGCCTTGAACGAAGCGTCGAACAATTGCTGCTGCGCGGCGAGGTTGTCGAGTTCACCCTGCAGTTTCTGCATCTTGTCGGCGGCAACCTCGATCAGTTTCTGCTGGGCGAGTTTCTGGTTATCGAGACCTTGCTTCCGCTCCTGCGACTGGGTCATCTGTTTCTGCAGTTCCGCGATTTGCATCTCCAGGCTTGCGATCGTCGCTTGGATCGCATCCATGTCGGGCTTCATGGCCGCGACGGCCGACTCTGCGGTTTGTTTTTCCGTTTGGCTCTGCGCGACCGCTTGGTCCAGTGCGGTCTTCCTGGTTGCAAAGTCGGTGCGCATCGACTGGAAGCGAGCCAGGTCGGATTCCAGGGTTTGCACCCAAAGTGTAGCCGATGCTACACCTGCGTTTGCCGCATCCGACTTGGCTTGGGCAGCCACCATCGGCTCCATCGCCGCTGCCATTTCCTTGGCCCACGCATCGACCTGCGTAGCTGCGTTGGTCTTGGCGGTGTTCCATTCGGTGATTTTGGCGATCAGGGCGTTGTATTCTTGGCTCTTCGCGGTTTGCACCGCGGCCAATTCTGTCAGTTCTTTTTCGCGCTGCGCTTTATCGGCGACCATGGCGTTGAGTTCGGCGGTGACTTGCGCCAACGCGGCAGCTTTGTCCTGAATCGCTTTGGTGGAATCGGCGATCTGCTGATCCACACTCGCGGGATCGGTGGCGTTCGCCTTTTGGGCCTGCAGGGCTGCCATGGCGTCCTCGAGTTGCTTTTGCTCGGCAGCGACTTGGTTCTGCACCGCTTGTTTTGCCTGGATGGCTTGATCGACGGTTGCCAGTTCCGCCTGCTTGGTTTTCTTGGTGGCTTCGAGCTGATCGATGGCGTTTTTCAGTTCGGTGGAGGTTGCGGTGGCTGATTGGATTTGAGGATCGAGGCTCGCGATAACTTGTTGCTGCTCGGCGATCTGCTTCTGCAACGATTCGATTTTCGCCTTGTGATCGCCGAGTTCCTTGGCGGCGGCCTGGGCCAGCGCCGCGCGTTCCGCGTGCTGTTGTTTGCCGGCTGCGATGGCCATCTCCAATGTGGGCGGGTTGGGCGGCAATCGTTTCTCGTCGGCTGGATTTGCGCGCGTCCAAATGCGTACGTTGCCGGCCCAATCCCCTGCGGCGACATGGGTTCCATCGACCGTGATAGCGACTTCGAGTCCCGCTTCGGCGAGTGCGGGCATCTCGCCAGCAGCGTTGCCACCAGCATCCCAAACTTTGACTTTTTGATCGCGTCCGGTGGAAACCATGGTTCCGTCGTTGCAGATCGCGATGGCCGACGCACCCCCTCCGTGCGCATCCCAGGACTTGACGAGTTTGCTTTCGTTCATGTCCCACATCTTCAGGGTTCCATCGAGCGATGCGGAAACCACAGCTCCCGAGTCAGGCCGCCAGGCCAACGAGCGAATCTCGCTCTTGTGACCTTGAAGGTCCGCGTACAGTCGCCCGGTTGCTGTTTCCCAGATGACCAAGCCGGCCGCTCGATCGGCCGTGGCCAGCAGCAGCCCATCGGGGCTGAACCGGACGCTGTAGATCCAGTCGGTGTGTTTCTTTTGTTCCCACTTCAGCTCACCGGTGAGCGTGTTGTAGACGCGAACCATTTTTTGGGGACCGGCCAGGGCGATCCATTGATTGTCGTCGCTGATGTCCGCCGCTAGGACGATGTCCAACTCATCACCGACCTTGGCGATGCGGTTGCCGGTTGCGATCTCATGCAGGACAGCAATCCCGTTGGCGCTGTGACGACCGCCGCCGATGAGGATCAATCGGCCGTCGCGCGAGAAGGTGATCGATTGCGGTTCTCCTTCGGGGAAGGGGATAATTCCCAGTAGCTGTCCTGTTTGCGAGTGGTAGAGTGCCACCTGCATTTGGCCCCCGACGGCAACCAAAGGAGACCACGGGCTGGCGGCGAGCGCGGAGATTGCGGAGGCTTTCGGCGTGTGCAGGGGTGTCTGCCTCAGGATCGAGGTCGGCATGGGAGGCGGACCTTCGGGGCGACCTGTGGCGGCAACCATGATGGCCGAGGCGTTGGAGGTCGGTTTGCGGATAGCCGAGCCGCTGTTTTCGGGCATGCCTTGCTCGATCCATGTCTTGAGCAGGTCGAGTTTGGCTTGCGAAATACGATCTTGCATGGGAGGCATGACCGGCTGTTCCTTGTGCGCGGTCAAGGCATACAGTCGGGATGAATCCAAATCCCCTGCGACCAACACCTCGCCGCTGCTGCCGCCGGTCATGGCCATTTGAAAGCTCTCGAGCGACAAGCCCCCTTTCTTCGCATTGTTGTTGTGGCAGGAGGTGCAATGCTCACGAAAGATCGGCTTGATATGGTCTTCGAAAGTGATCTTGGCGGGTTCCTCGGCCGAGCCGACCGAGCCGATCGAGCAGATCGTACCGATCGAGAGCCACGCCGCCCCCGAGCAGACAGCGGCACCGATGCGCAGCCATCCCGAGAGAAAGAATCGTGAAATCATGACAGGCTTCATCGCGATGCCAAAACTCAGTGGTTGAAGATGAACTCTCGGCTGTTGAGGACAGCCCAAAAACAGTCGTGCAGTCCGATGTCGGGGTTCCCCGATTCCTGAACGATTTGCATCAGCCGAGCCTTTTCCGCTTCCGTGGGGTAGCGGGACAAGCATTGAAAGTAGATGCGATCGACAACGGCTTCCGGGGGAATCCCTTGTTGTTTCCATTGATTGAGCAGTCCCCCTTGGTTGATCTTGCCACTGACCGCACTGCCGTTGATCAGGTGGAGGGCTTGCGAGAGCGATGGATCGGTCGTGGCTTCTTCGGCGCAGACGGTGGTTCGAGCGCTGCGGCCAAAGGTGGTGAGAAAATAATTGCTCGTGGCGCCGTCGGCGATTTGGACGGCGCGAGCCCCCAACGGGAGACCGCGGAATTTTTCCTTGGTAAGGGTGACTTGGGAAATGCAATCGAGCAGATTCTCTGCGGGGATTCGACGCACCATCGCATGCGAGTAGTTCCGCAGATCTTGCTCGTTACCTGGGACGGGTATGGTGGTCCGTTGGTAAGTCTGTGAGTTGCAGATGTCGCGTACCAACTGCTTGATGTCGTATTTGTATTCAACCATCTTGGCTGCGAGGGCATCGAGCAATTCGGGATTGCTCGCGGGGTTGCTGGCGCGGAAATCATCGACCGGGTCGACGACGCCAACACCGGTGAAGTGGGCCCAGATGCGATTGGCGATGCTCTTGGCGAAATAGGGGTTCTCGTTGCTGGTGATCCAATCGGCGAGCACAGCGCGGCGATCCTTGCCGTTGGTATCGGGGACGGTACCCCCAAGGAATTTCGGTTTGACGACTGCACCGCCGACCGGATGATTGACCTCGCCACCGAACGCGTTAAAGACGAGGATTTGCCGATAGTCCTCGCTCTGCTTGCGTCCGACCTGAGAGAAGAATGCCGCGAACCCGTAGTAATCGTCCATCGTCCATCGATCGAATGGATGGTTGTGGCACTGGGCGCACTGGGTGCGAATTCCCATGAACACTTGCGCAACATTTTCAGAAAGTTTCAATCGGTCTGTCTCGACCTGGTAGAAGTTGGTGGCTGGACTTTGGAAGGTTCCACCCGTAGCTGTGAGCAAGTCGCGGACAACTTTGTCGATCGGGACATTGGATGCGATTTGGTTGATGAGCCAGTTGTAATAGAGGTATGCGGCTTTGTAGCTGACCTCGTTCTTGCTCTTGATCATCAAAAGATCGGCCCACTTCATGGCCCAGATCTCGCTGAATTCCTTTCTCGACAGAAGCGTATCGATGAGCGCGGCCCGTTTGTTGGGATCCGTGCTGGTAAGGAACCCTTGGGTTTCGGCCTCCGTTGGGAGAAGCCCAGTGATATCGACGGTTGCTCGTCGGATAAATTCCGAATCGGTGCATGGTCCGCTCGCGGGGAGACGAAGCTTCTTCAGTTTTGCATCGACCAGTGCATCGATGTAGTTGCCGGAGGTTGGTGGCGATTGGAATTGCAGTCCGCTCGGGAGAGCGAGCACTTGTGTCCCAACGGTGTGGGTGTCGAATCGGGCCATGACGAAGGCTTCGCCTCGCACGCCGCTGGTGATGCGTCCGTCTAACGCAACGGCAGCGGTCCGTTCGTTGTTCGTCGTGAAGCTGGCCAGATCCCAGACATCGCGCTGGGTCCCGTCAGCATAGGTTGCAACGGCTACGAGTCGTTGCTGGTTCCCCTCTCCTTCGAGGACGGCCTGGTTGGGATACAGATCGACCTTGGTGACCACTGGCGGTCGTGCACTATCGGCCGGTGCGCCTGCTTGCAACCAAGCCAGAATGGTTTGGTAGTGCTTGCTCCCGGGTTCGATCTTCTTGCCGCCGGTGTGCTGAACCGAACCGGTAGCTTTGAGAAGAATCAGGCTTTGTTCCGGGACCGCGAGGTTGATGCGTCGAATGCCGATCTCGCGCGTGATGCGTTGGTAATCCCCGAGCGGATCGAAACCGAACAGGCTCAATCGGAACCCGTCCTTGCCTCGGGCCGCACCATGGCAAGAACCGGTATTGCATCCGGATTTGGTCAGGATCGGCATCACATCCCGTTCGAAGCCGACGGTTCGCGGGACGGTCGACTGCGCCAACGTCAGCTTGATCCGGGACTCTATCCCATTCCAGGCGCCGACCAATTCGGTCGCCCCATCGGCAACGGGATAAACGATGAGGTTTTCGATTTTGGCAAGGGCTGGATTCTCGATGCGCCATGCCACTTGATCGGACACATCGACCGTGATTCCATCGGCCCGGGTGGCGACCGCGACCAAATGCTGAGCGTCGCTCTGGGAACTAATTCGAATCTCCGAAGGGTAGATGGCAAACGACGACCATTGGGGGGCGGGATCCTGAGCCCAAGCGGTGAGTTGCATGGCGCAGCTCATGCCTGCCACGAGTAGCCAAGCCAGGGTCTTCGCCGTGCAATTCTGTACGGACATTACTGCTTTCCCTTTTCCTTTCGGAGTTGTTCGAGCCGAGTCAACGGTTTTTCCTTCGGCGCCTCGGGGGGAGGCGGGGGCATCGGAGCAGCGGCCGCGACCGCTGGAGCCGGAGGGGGAGCTACCGGGACATCGATTTGGACTTCGGCATTCCCGTTGACTTGGGTGATGATCCCTTTGTCGCTGGTCACGGTTCCGCGGCAGACGACGGTCTTGTAGTTTCCAGCGCGGGCATCGGCCGGAATGGTCACGGGGAACGCAAGCTGCTTGGCGTCTGCGGCAAGCGCCAACTTGGGAGTCGGCGAGGCGGTTCCGGGAGGCAGACCAAGGATTTCTACCTCGATGGTTCCCTCGACTGGTTTCTTCATTTCGACTCCGACGATGACGTCGACCGGCTTGCCTTGTTCGGCCATCGTCTTGCTGAATTTAAATTCGAAAACCGAGTCGGCGACTTCGAGTTGCACGAACTCGGATGAGATGGTGATCGGTCCGTTGCCGATGTCAGTCGTGGCCAGGACCAGGATCGGCCAGGTTCGGATGGCGGCTCCCCCATTGGCGGTCAAGCTCATCTGGATGGTCGATTGATCTCCGGGGATCGTGACGGGGGAGTAGCCGATTCCCGGTGGCGCGGTCAAGAGTCGCACGTTGATCGGTTTATCGAAGCCGGGATTGCGTTTCGCGTTGATGGTCAAGACGAGCGAGCCATTGCGGACGATGGGGACCTGGGGTTGCACGATTTCGATGTCGAAGGGCGCGGCATCGACGACCGCGACGGCGAGGCGATTATCGAATCGACCCCAGACATCGACATTGTTTTGGCCGCGGACGAGTTGGGTTCGTTGATTCAAATGGCCGACGAGTGTTCGTTCGGGACTGACCGCGAGTGTCGCTCGCAAATCGATCAGTTTGGATTGGTTGGGCGCGTCGGCGTCGGCACGAAAGATCATTTGGATCGTGCCTAGATCGGGTGCGACGAGACCATCGGAGTGGTTGGTTTTTTCGGGAAGGTCGGGCACTTGGATCCGCGCTTCTCCGCCGACGTTCTTTCGCACCATGTTGGTTTCAATCGCCATCCGCGCTCCCTTGGGAACGTTGACCACTTGCGATACATAGCGCTCCAGCTCGTTGACACTCGTCCCGATCTCCGGTTCGATGACCGCGACTTCGACTCGGTAGACGAAGTGCTTGCCGCCTCGTCCGAGGTGATCGGAGACACAGACCGCGTATTTGCCATCCTCAGGAACCTTGAAACTCAGATAGCTATCCGGGGTGCCGTTGTCATCGTTGCCTGCTAGTCCACCACCGCCGACTTTGAAAATTTGCAAGACCGAATCGACTTGCGAGCGGAGCGGGTTGCGGGCGAAGACTTGAAGATCGAGCTGTTGATCTTTTTTGGCCTCGAAGACCCAATAATCGCGATCGTTTTCCGTTTCGAGGACCCCGTTGAATGCCACCGGAACGGGATGAGCCGTCGGGATGGCGTTGTAATCCGAGTTCGGTTCGGATTCGAGAGCGTTGGGCATGGCGGCGACGCGGATGCGGTTGGGAGAGGGAGCGACCTTGTCTCCTTGGACGGACCAAACCTGATGGATCTTGGTCTCCGACTCGGCGGGCATTTCAAACGTTTCGGTCCATTGGTTGCCCAGCAGATCGATGCATGTTGCGGTCAACGGTTGACCCGGAGGTCCGCCAGCGGGAACGATCGCTACCGGTCGGGGGTAATCGCCGACATGCAAACGATAGCGAGCTCGCTCATTTCCCCCGAAGCTGCTCTCGCGCACCTCGATGATGTAGCGTCCTTTGGCGGGAGCGACCATCGAACAAAGGCAATCCTGTTGGAGGAATACCGAGTCATCGTTGGCGGTGATTTCGAACCGATTCGCGTCGTAAACCGCTACGTAGGGATCGAAGAAATCATTCATGTAGGAATGCCGAAGCCCCTCGAGTTCGACGTTCAAACGCTCGCCCGCTTCGAGTTCAACGGCAAAGTAGTCGACGTCTTCATTCAAGACGACTCCTTCGACCGTGCAGTTCTTTTGGATAGCCTGCGCCTGCGCGAACTCGCTGTTGGGTTCGACTTCCGCCACACTTGGCAAAGCGGACACACTGAATAGCCGCATGTTGCTCGTGCCCGAGTCGGTGATGACTCGAAAGCCGTGCAAGTCGGTCTTGGCGTCGGGGGTGGCGGTGATCGTCGCCTTCATGTTGTTGGCGTCGATCTTGGTGATGTTCGAGGCCGAGAGCCCAGGAGAGTAGAAGAGCAATTCGCGTGCGTCTCCCAAACGAGCCCCGGAAATTTGGACCTCGACCGATCCACCGCGCTGCACTCCGATGGCGGAAAGGTTATTGGCTTCCGGCTGGGATGCGATGGCATCACGAAACGAAACGGTTCCAAAAACCGAGAGGATGACGATCGCTACCGCATTGCATCGACACCATCGTCGCAGGCAAACCATGATCCACCCCATTCGAAGTTTATCTTGCATTGACTAGGCCAGGATCGCATCGATCAATCGACCGCCGTCGCAGATTTCGATCGGTCGATCGCCGGGAGCCATCAGTTCTTTGTCGGCAACGATCCCGAGCAAGTGGTACATCGTGGTGGCCAAGTCTTCGGGGGAAACCGGATCGAATTCCGGTTCGGTCGCGGTTGCGTCCGAGGCCCCATGAATCAAGCCTCCCTTCACACCGCCACCGGCCATCATGACCGAGAAGACTTTCGGCCAGTGGTCGCGCCCCGCATCGTTGTTGATCTTCGGGGTTCGTCCGAATTCGCTGCTGACGAGAACGAGCGTCTTGGAAAGCAAGCCTCGGGCTTCGAGGTCTTCGATGAGGGTCGCCAGGGCCTGGTCCAACGGAGGCATGCCGCCTCGCATGCCTGCCGCGATCTGATTGTGCATATCCCAACCACCGTAGGTGACGGTGACGAATCGGGCGCCCGCTTCGACCAAACGACGAGCCATCAACAAACGTTGGCCCGCAGCGTTGCGTCCGTACTTGTCACGCAACGCGTTGTCCTCGGCTTCCAGATTGAAAGCTTCGCGGGCTTGCTGGCTGCTGATCAGCGAGTAGGCCCGTTCGTAGAACGTATCCATGGCGACCAAGTTGTCGGAGCGCTGCTTGGATTCAAAGTACTCGTTGACTGCTTGGAGGGCAGATCGTCGTCGCCCAAATCGCGCCATGTCGACATCGCCAGGGAGATTCAAGTCCTGGACGCGGAAGCCGTTGTTGGCTGGGTCGGCGCCGAGACTGAACGGGCCGTAGCTCGAACTCAAGTATCCCGATCCGGCAAACTCATTGGCTTGGCTCGGAATGGCGATGTAGGGAGGCAAATTGTTGCGAGGGCCATACTCATGGCTCACCACGGACCCAAAGCACGGGTAGAGCAGCGCCGGCGATGGCTTGTAACCCGTGAACATGTTGTGAGTCCCGCGCTCATGGGCCGCCTCGCCGTGAGTGACGGAACGGACTACGGTAATTTTGTCAGCGAGAGATGCGAGTCGTGGGACTGTCTCGCTGAAGACGTCCCCAGTCTTGGTCTTGACCACCCCCATCTGACCTCGGTACTCGAGAGGACTGTAAGGCTTGGGGTCGAAGGTTTCTTGATGGGCGATCCCGCCCGGCAGGAAGACGTGAATGACGCTTTCCGCTTTGGCTTCGATGAAGTCGTAATGCTTTTGGTCACCGAGGGCGCGATTTGAGCGAAGTTGGAAGAAATCTCCAAGGGTCAGCCCCAATCCACCAACCGCTCCGACCGTCAAGAATCCGCGTCGACCTAAGGGGTTTCCGAGACATTTCATGAGAAAGAATTTCCTCGATGCAGGGGTGAAGGAAGGGTGATCTCTACGATGGTAATCGCTCCGGCCAAACCCTGGAACCGAATCCGGACGGAACGTCGCGTCACACCAAGTCGATCTCGATGCAACGGGCATGCCAAACAGATGGAGCCATAGGACCGTGAGGAAAATCGACCCGCGTGGGATGGGTCTTTCGGGGGTGCTTCGGGCATGGTAGGCGGGAGGGGAAGGTGAACGTCCACGACTCACCTTCCGGAGGGACCCTCAGTATAGCAGATGAGGCGGCAGGGGGTACTCATTTTCTCAGGTTTTTCGCATGCGAACCGAGGGGGGAAATGCACCCGTGTTCTCAGTCTGACTCCACCAATGACTTCAATTCGATACGGTGGAAGGAGGTTCCCATCTAGTCGCACTGCTACACTCCCTTCGCTTTCGCAGACCCGAATTGGAAAAGGCTGGAGTTGCGTGTTTCAAAGCAAACTCCTCGAGGATGACCATGGGACATTGGGACAACATCGGATTGCCCGAACATTTCGAGGGGGTTGTACGTTTATTCCCGTTGCCGAACCTGGTACTTTTCCCAAATGTAATCCAAGCTCTTCACATTTTTGAGCCGCGTTATTGCGAACTTCTTTCCGAGGCACTGGAATCCGACCGCCTGATTGCCATGGCCGTGCTCGAATCGGGATGGGAGAAAACTTATCAGGGGCAACCTCGGATTGCGAGCGTTGTCTGCATTGGACGGATCGTCTCCCACGCACCGACTGGCGATGGTCGGCACAACTTGTTTTTGGCGGGAATCCAGCGAGCGCGGATCGTCGAAGAACTAGAGGTCGACACATCGTTTCGGCAGGCTCGTGTTGAGATTTTGGAGGATGTTCCGGTGGCCGATGAGGCGAAATCGGAGTCCTACCGCGACGATCTGCTCGCAATCTTTCGAGCCATGGTTCCGGTCGAATTGTCGGGGTCGGAATCCTTTTCGGAGTTGCTGACTCGCCAACTTCCGCTTGGGGTGCTGACCGACGTGATTGCCTACGCGGTCAATTTGCCGTTGGCGACCAAACAGTATCTTCTCGGGGAACCGGACGTGGAGGCGAGATACCGCGTTTTGGTCGACAGTTTGACGACGTATGCGGAACCCGAGGACGATCCAGACCCGCTCCCGCGCGGGCTGCGTCGGGGATTCCCTCCACCGTTCAGTGCGAACTAGCCAATATTTCCGTTGGATTCGTGGGGTGACGCCGTAAGGCCAGCTTCGCGTAGCACCTCATCGAGCCGACCTCGGAGCAGGTCCATTTGATCGCTGCATAGCGACTGACCGATCCGGGATGCGACGAAGAGCCCGGCATAGAGGCAAACGGTCGCGGCAACGATTGCGAGCCCCCACGGGAACTCGCCGACCAGCCATTGCGAACCAGCGAAGATGCCAGCGAAAAATAGGGAGCAGAAAAAGGCGAGGTAGAAGATCCAAATCAGGGTCCACAGGTTGGGTCGGGGGGCAAATCGTCCCCGAAGCAAGCAATGGTCGTCGTCGCTCCCATCGCTGAAATAGACCGTCAGGTGCGGCGACCACAATCGGTGCACCTCCGGTTCGAGGTGGAACTCCCCGTACTCTCCGTGGGCTAGGTACAAGCTCGGGTTGTTGCGGCGTCCCATGGTTGAAAGAAAACGGGGAATCGCCTCGTCTTTCCGGGTGGGAATCACCAGTCGAAAGGTCGGTTCAATGGCCCATTGCGGTTTCATTTTCGGTAGCCAGTTCCTGGATACGAAGCGTAGCTATTGTATCGATTCTAGTGCCTGGGGCGGTCTTTCATGGGGATCGAACGATGTCGATCTCTGAAGTTTCCGATCCCAGAAAGGGCGCTGGCTGCGTAAAATGGAGGGATTGTCAGATCTGGTGGCCGAGAGACGACACGTCCCCTAACTTTTGTGGAGCAAGGATTGAGTTTCCTGCGGAACCTTGCCATCTCGACGTGGGCTTGCGCTGGAATGCTTGCCCTATCTGGGCTCGCGTGGTCCCAGGACGAGGAAACTCCGCCTGCGTTTCCCCCTGCTCGTCCACCTGAGGTTCTTGCCCCTGGGGTTCGCCCCGATGTCTATCTGCTTCGGAATGCCCAAGGAGAACCGGTGGTCGTTCCAAGGGTGGAGTACGAGGAATATGAGCGGCGGATGCGAGAAGCTTCGCTCGGTGCGGAACGGGACTTGCCTGCTCCAACCCTCTCGCAACTCGATCTGCTGATCGAACCGGAGGGGGATTTTGCGAAGGTTTTTTTTGATGCCGAATTGCGACTGACGGGCGGCAATCGATCCTGGCTGAGTGTACCTCTGGGACTTCCCCAATTGCAGTGGCTTCCTTCCCCGAGCGGTGAGGGTCGCGCCGAAATCGTGTCGCAGTCCAATGGTTACCTTTGGCGGATCGAGCCTGGATTGGAGCGGGCGCGACGTTTGCGTTTGGAAGCGTTGACTCGTGTTACGGGATCCAATAGCGGCAACTCCATTCGTCTCGATCTCCCGTCGACTGCAACCGTGGTTCGGCTTCGTCTGCCGCTGGGCGACTGGGAGTTGACCGCCTCTGGGGGTGGTTCGGAAGTGGTCGAACCATTCCGCACCATCGAGGATCATTCGGTAGCGACGATCCGCACGACTGCCAACAGCCTCAATCTGGCTTGGAACCGCAAGCAGGAGCGGCAAGCAATCACTGCAGTGGAGGCGACGAGCCTGACCAAGCTTTCCTCGAGCGACGATGGTTCGCAGATCAAGGCTGTCACGACGTGGACACTGCGTGGTCCGACCAGTCTCGCTGGGAAGCGTTTTGCGATTACCTTGCCTGCCAACGGTCGAATGCGAGAGTCGTCGAATACTGGCTTGGGTTTTGCTGGTTATCGCATGAGTCGGCGCGACGTCGAAGCCGCTTCGCCTGAGAAATTAGAGCAGCCAGAGAAATCGGATTCGACCGTTCCCAAACCCTTGATTTTGGATATTGAAGTGGACGAATCTCTTGGTCGAAGCGATCTGGATTTCGCGTTGGATTGGCAGATCGTCGGGCCTGCCAACCCGGAAGATCTCGTCTGTGAGATTCCTACGATCGAAGGGGTTGAGGCTCATTCGGGTGCGATGGAGTGCATCATTCCCCGCGGGGTCCTTTTTCGTTGGACTCCTCAGGGAGACATGCGATTGGTTCGCCAAGGGCCATCCAGCGACGGCAGCAACGCCATGGTATACGCCTTTCGTTTCGCATCGCAACCTTCCGGGATCGTTGGGGCCTGGCAGTCCTTGGTCAATCGACCTGGCATGCGATCGTCCCATGAAATTGAGGTGCGCGAAGGATCGCTTTCGCTTCAAGGGCGGATCGAGTTTCTGAGCGATCCGACGCAACTGCCGTTGCTGCAACTGGATTGGTCGGGTTGGCAGGCCGAGCGAGTCACGATTCTTCCGTCGATGCTGCAGTTGGATCGATCTTCGACGCAAACGATCGAGGAAGGACGCCGCTGGGCCGTTCCACTCAATGCGAGTTTGTTCATCGATACTCCGCGCGACAAGCCGACGGGGACCCTTGCGATGCCTGGCGGATCCATGCCAACGGATTCCGAGAATCGCGCGAAAGCATCGGGTGTACTTGCGGGCAACGGCGCAATTGGTTCGCCGCAGGTCCTCTATGCGGTTGAGTATTCGATGAGCCAACGCTTCCCACCAGAGGGCGATTCGCTGACATTTTCCTTGCCGCAAGTCTCCTGGCTGAATCCCGACAATCAACAGCGAATCGCGCGCACGCCGCCCGGCAGTTTGCGGCTTTACTCCTGGCCTTATCGGCTGCGTGAGACCGAATCCAACCTCGCAGGGCTAATTCCGGTGATGTCCAGTGCCGATGACACGACCATCGCTTCGACTCCTTTTGAATCGAAGTATCAAGTCTCCGAAACCAGTTCGGAAACGAGTTGGTTTGGTGAGCGATTTCGTCGGCCTTCCGCAACGATGGTTTTTTACGAGGCAACTCCCAAGATCAGCGATGCAGCGATCGTATGGAACCATCGTTGGACATGCAGGAGTTTGGGTGGACGACCGAACAGCTTGAGGATCGCGTTCCCGAAAGAAATCCTCCCTCGCGAGTTCCAGGTCGACGGAGAGAGCGTGGAGGTTCAGAAGGGGCAACCGGACGCGCTAATCCCTGATCCTGCGCGCGAGCATTTCACAATTGCTATCCCGAATCCCGTTCCCGATCACTCCCAAGCGTCGGACTTTCTGATCACTGCAATTTCGGAATCTCCGTTGTCTTGGAACGGAGCGACCCGTTTGCAGGTACGGGTCGACCTGCCGGTCCTGCAGTCCGCGAACAGCAAGGATGTCGTGGTAACCGACAGCGCAGCTATGCGGCAAGGGGCGGATGTCGAGTATGTTCTCGCCGATGCCGTGCAACGCCTCGATCCAGAGCATCCGCGATGGGATGGAATACTGAACAAGCCATTAACCTTCTCGGAACAGTCTTTGGAGGTCGAGGCCGAATGGGTGCAAACCATTCTCAATGCGATCTACCAACGGGATCGCTATGTGGCTCGTTTTGCTAGCCGACGGAATTGGATCGACGTTCACGTCCCCTCCCAACTTCGCAAGGACTTGGAAATCGTCCTCGACGGCAGGCGTGTCGTGATCGAAGAGTCTCCAGACGCTCCCGATTGTGTTCGGATCAACATCCCTTCATCGGAAAAAAACGAATCCCATGTCATTGAGATATTTACCTTGCGCCCAGGTCCGGAAGGTTTCGTCCGACGAATCTCTCTTCAGACGCCGAGGCTCGAATCCAAGCGGACAACCTCCTCGCTGATTTGGCAGGTGATCGTGCCTCGGACCGAGCATCTGGTTTGGAATTCTGCGGAACTCTCGCCGCTTTATCGCTGGGAATGGCGAGATCTGTTTCTCGTGCGAAGCAGTCCGAGGTCCCAGCGGACGATGGAAAAAGAACTGGGAGCCACCGAGCAACCCGAGGTGGAATTGTCGCAGACCAACCAATACGACCTTTCGGCACTCTCAGGGGAGGAACCGCTCTACGCCTGGTTTGTTCCACGAGCGCTGGTGTGGCTGCCGGTTGCCGCCATTATTTTGTTGCTCTCGATGAGCGTGGGCGAAACCTCTTTGCTGGGAAGACCGTGGCTCTGGATCGGATTCCTGTCCGCGTGGATCGTCTTTTCGCAATGGTCCTGGGACATATCGCTTCTCGTAGCGCAAGCAACACTGGGTGCATTGGGCCTGTCGCTGGTCTATCTCGTCACGCGGTGGCTGCTCAATCGCCGCGCTCGGCGGCGCAGCATCTTTGTCAGTCGATCCGCGAGTGTTTCCAATCCCTATCAATCTCGAAGTCCATCCTCTCCGATCGCACCTGCGAACGCTCGGGACCCTGCGTCCAAGGTCTCGGTCGCGCCGACGGTCGATGCGCATGTTGTGGAGGAGGGATCGTGAGGCATCCTGATTGCCGCGTATTGAGCATCCTGCTGGCATGGGTACTGCACCTGATCGGCTGCATGTACCTTTTTGACGAGCGGATCGCCTGTGCCCAAAGTGTTGAAGTCCCGCCAGTCAGAACGGATGACGCCCCGGCGGGTCCGTATCGAAGAGTCTACGTTCGCGATACCGATCTCCCGGTCGAAGGATATCGCGCCATGGAGTTGGAGTCTTTTCAATCGCTCATCGAGGATCGCGAGAAGCGGATCGCCGATCTCGATCCCAATTCACCTGACCGTGATACGGAGCTTCTCGCATTCCACGCGCAAGTGCGATTGGTCGGTGCGGACCTCGTCTCGGACCGATCGCGCTTTCGCTGGAATTGGGATCGAACCAACGCGAGAAACCGAAACGGCGTACGCAAACTGATCGCACCCTGGACGCCAGCCATCGATTTCCCACAACGGCTCGGAACCAGTCCATCGCCGAACACTCTGGTAGCTCCGACGTGGATGTACGATAGCAGTGGTCAGCCGATGGTTCGCGTAAACTCGAACGAGGAGTGGTTTTCGTGGACACTTCGCCCACTGTCCACCAGTACTCCCAATCGATTGAACTATGCACCTTCGTTCCCCCTGACCATCGATGGTTGCCTGGTGCTGCAGCTGCCCAAGAGCTTCCGCATCGTCGATGCGAGCACGGTCGTCCGTCGGCTGGAAAATTGGACCCAAGTCACGGAGCGGATAGGGGATTGGTCGGCGGCTCAAGTTGCGGCCGACAGCATTCCCGAATTGAATTCAACGGATGCGTTTTGGCTGGTGGAACTGAGCGGACGAGACCAGGCGAGTTTCTCGATCTTGTTGAATCCCAGCCGCGATATCTACGAAGCGATCGGAGGTGCCCTCGGAGCAGACGATCGGACCAATCCAGCTTGGAATCGCTTGATCGCCAAACAGACGGTCGCCCACACCGTCACTTCCCATCATGTCAAGACAAGTTGCGATTGGGAATGGCAGGAGACAACGGCGCTCGATCGAACGTTTCGCATACGTGTCCCGGAAGGGGTGCGATTGCGCCAAATAAAACTCAACGACCGCGAGACATCGCCGCGGTTCGTTGACCGCATGCTCGAATTGGTGATGCCGGTCGAGGAAATCGGAGTTGCAGGTTCCGCGGGTGCGGGGACGCGTATGAGGGTGTCCGCAGAGTTCTTAGCAACCCTGTCCGAACTCGATTCGGATTCGAATGGAGAAGTACGCGTTCCACCCATCGGATGCTTGAATGCCTATGTCGTCGCGGGTACCACTTCGCTCGCATCGGAGAAATCGATCGCGATCAGAAACATCCGAAGCGGAACGGGCCGTCTGGAAACTATCCGGAATTCCGACAAGCTCCTCGATCGATTGGATTTTTCATGGTTTCAATCCCCTCCCGAGTTGTCTTTCGCGGTCGCAGAGCGTGCGCCTATCGACTCGGCGGAAATCCTGACCCGACTGTCCACCGATTCCAATCGCCTGGTCGCAGTCGCCAAGATGCAATTGAGTCCATGGCATGCAACCGCACCGAACCGAATCGAAATCGAAAGCGGTTGGTCGGTAGACACCATGCAAATCAACCATCCCGGTCTCGGGCTTGCCGTGGAGGAGCCCGGACCAGTTGCCAACGCAACGCTGCTGCGCATCGATCCGAACGGGCCGGTCGATGATGGGCCGATCCAGATCGAACTTCAGTTGAGTCGCAGCGGGAACGCATCGTCTGACGAATCATTTCCATCCTCACGCATCGTGGCTTTGCCGGGACGGAAGTCGTCCCAAACGCTGGTGATCGAACCGGGATATGCCTCCCGTCTCGAGTATCTTGGAGATTTTTCCGAAGACCTTTGCAAGGAAGAGACACTCACTCCTTGGCAGCGAGATCGATTGCCGAGGCTAGGGCGATTTCTTTTGTTTCAGATGCCAGATGGTCGGCTCCCCAAGCTGCGGTGGAAGGAGGATCCTCCGCGATTCGATTGCGCCATTTCGACCACGCTGAAAGACGAAGATGATCGCTTGCGGGTGGAACATGTGTTGGAGTTCAATCATGGGACAACTGCTCCGGAAAATGTGACGATCCAATTGCCTGGTAGTTGGCGATGGGAATGGGAATCTTCCCAGGGGTGGAAACCGTTTCCAGCCAAGGTCGGCTCGGAGGGCGACTCCTGGTTC
>Ga0315904_10002277_pt1 | contig 29838 bp, 28 predicted proteins | sample LakEriMetagenome_6_FD_203529 | JGI IMG/M metagenome (GOLD analysis project Ga0315904, IMG submission 203529) | Freshwater fungal communities from buoy surface, Lake Erie, Ohio, United States - Buoy 12 MA120 | ecosystem: Environmental > Aquatic > Freshwater > Lake | place: USA: Lake Erie, Ohio...
ATCGGGCGCTGGATCAGTCTCTCGATCTATTTTTTGGCCCGCGCCAAATGTTGATTCCAAACTCGTTGGATTTACTCGTCACGCACCTCTTGGTGATGAAGTTCTACGTAAGAAAGTCTTCTCCATTATTGATCTCGCCTTTGCCCAGCGTAGAAAAATGCTCCGCTCAACCCTGTCATCTCTCTACGGTGGTTCAGCCGCAGCCGAAGCCCATCTTGCATCTGTAGGAATCGATGGCACCTTACGTGGGGAAGCGTTGACCATTGAAGATTTCTGCAAAATTGCCAAATAAGCAATAAGGTCTAGTCGTGGCTAAAGAGAGCGTAACGGTGCGCGTACCTGCAAAGGTCAATCTCCAGTTATCAGTTGGTCCGCGCGAAGTTGATGGTTTTCACAACCTGGTCTCAGTCTTTCAGGCAATATCAATCTTTGATGATGTGACGGTGACGAAGAGTCAGCCCGGATCTGGAATCACAATTTCAATTATTGGTGACCACACACATGGTGTCCCGGCAGATCAGACCAATTTAGCCGTCAAAGCAGCACAACTCATTGCATCCGAATATGAGTTAACTATTGATGCACATATCGAAGTAAAGAAGAGCATTCCCGTCGCAGGTGGAATGGCCGGCGGAAGTGCCGATGCCGCCGCAACAATTCTGGCGATTGATCATCTCTATGAATTAAATATGAGTCGCGATGAGCAACATGATTTTGCAGCATCTCTTGGTAGCGATGTTCCCTTTATGCTCACGGGTGGCACGGCAATCGGCCAAGGCCACGGTGATCAATTAACGTCAGCCCTTTCTCGCGGTACCTATCACTGGGTACTTGCTCTTTCAAGCGTTGGACTTTCAACTCCTGCTGTCTACGCCGAATGCGATCGACTTCGCGCCGAACGCGATATTTCCGCGCCACGAATTAGCGATCAATTAATGCAAGCACTCCTTGCTGGCGATGCTAAAGCTGTCGGTGCATCACTAAGTAATGATTTACAGAGTGCAGCATGCACATTGCGACCTGCGTTATCTCTCGTCCTTGATGTGGGCCAGGAATATGGCGCACTTGGTGCAATCGTCTCTGGCTCAGGTCCTACCATTGCATTTCTGGTTGCAGATGAAGAGGTGGGATTAGATCTCGCCGTTGCTTTGACCTCAAGCGGCGTAGTCGGCAGCGTTGCGCGAGCCTTTGGACCAGTTCACGGAGCCAAAATTCTCTAACGCTTTCGCGCCTTCTGGTCGCCAGCACCCTGTGTGATGAGGGAGAATACGGGTTCCGCCATTGTGTAGTGGCTAGCACATGGGCCTTTGAAGCCCAGGGTCCAGGATCGATACCTGGTGGCGGAGCAATTTATATGGCCCGCCAATGAATCCAGCGGAGCAAGATAGACTTCACATATGAGCCTAGAAACAGTGGTTGTTCTCGCCGCTGGAGAAGGCACGCGAATGAAATCTGCAATTCCAAAGGTTCTTCATTCCATCTCAGGTCGCACACTTCTTGGACATGTTCTCCATGCAGTCGATGGATTGAACGCCAAGAATCTTCGCATCGTTGTTGGCGCAGGTCGCGAACTTGTAGAAGAACACGTCAAGCAGATCGCACCCAAGGCCACCACAGTCTTTCAAGAACATCGCGGCGGTACAGGCCATGCAACACAACTTGCGCTCGCAGGCATCACACCAAGTGGCACAGTTCTTGTTCTTGCAGGCGATACTCCAATGCTTTCAAGTCAGTCACTAGCAGCGCTTTTAGATGTTCATCATAAGGGTGGGTTTGTAGCCTCAGTGATGACGGCAGAGCATCCAGATCCAACAGGGTATGGCCGCATTGTGCGAAGTGAAGATGGATCTTTGCTGCGAATCGTTGAAGAGCGCGATGCCACAGAGAATGAAAAGGCTATCTACGAAGTTAACTCTGGTGTCTACGCATTTGATGGCGCAAAGCTTGCTGGGGCAATCGGAAAGCTTAAGAACGATAATTCACAAGGAGAGCTCTATCTCACTGATGTTCTTGAAATTTTAGGTAACGATGGTGGCTCAATTGCCGCAGTATTGATTGAAGATTTTATTGAGATTCTCGGCGTGAACGATCGCAGCCAGTTGGCTGAAAGTGCGGCCCTGCTTCGCGATCTGATTAATGAAGATTTAATGAAGTTAGGTGTGACAATCGTTGATCCACTGACAACATGGGTTGATTCGACAGCACAGGTTGCAAGTGATGTGACGCTGCTGCCTGGCACATGGATCGCCGGAAATAGCACGATTGCAAGTGGGGCAGTCATTGGACCTCGCACCACCTTGCTCGATTGCACAGTGGCATCGGGTGCTCACGTGATTGAATCTCATTGCACAGGTGCGGTTATTGGCAAAAATGCAAACGTCGGGCCATTTACATATTTACGACCAGGAACAGATCTTGGTGCATCCACTAAAGCTGGTGCATTTGTTGAGATGAAGAACGCGGTCGTTGGCGAAGGATCGAAAGTTCCACATCTTTCCTACGTGGGAGATGCAACAATCGGTGAAGGTTCAAATATCGGCGCCGCTACTATCTTTGTAAATTATGACGGCGTAGAAAAGCACCACACCACAGTGGGGGATCATGTCCGAATCGGTAGCGATTCAATGTTGGTAGCCCCAGTCACCATCGGAGATGGCGCTTACACAGCCGCTGGTTCTGTAATCACCGAGGATGTGCCACCCGGCGCAATCGGGGTTGCTAGAGCAAAGCAGAGAAATGTATTAGGTTGGGTCCTGCGCAAGCGATCCGGTACTAAATCAGCAGACGCAGCCTCGCGTCATGATGAGAAGAAGGGCTGACACCTTTGAGCGAAATCCGATTAACTTCCGAGAAAAAACTGCGCATTTTTTCAGGACGTGGATATCCAGAACTCGCTGAAGAGGTCGCAACAGAGCTAGGTATTCCGATCACACCAACATCGGCCTATGACTTTGCAAATGGTGAAATCTTTGTTCGCTTTGAAGAATCAGTTCGTGGATGTGACGCCTTCGTAATTCAATCGCACGCCGCTCCAGTAAATAAACAGATCATGGAACAACTCATCATGGTCGATGCTCTCAAGCGCGCATCTGCAAAGCGCATCACTGTCGTTGCACCGTTCTACGGATATGCACGTCAAGATAAGAAGCATCGTGGACGTGAGCCAATTTCTGCTCGCTTAATGGCCGACCTTTACAAAACAGCAGGTGCTGATCGTCTGATGGTTGTTGATCTCCACACTTCACAGATTCAAGGTTTCTTCGATGGTCCTGTAGATCATCTCTTTGCACTACCGATGCTTGCTAATTACGTTGGCAGCAAAGTCGATCGTTCAATGCTCACAATCGTTTCCCCTGACTCAGGTCGCGTGCGCGTTGCAGAGCGTTGGTCAGAACTTCTCGGTGGATGTCCGATCGCATTTATTCACAAAACTCGTGACCCACTTATTCCAAATGAATCAGTGACAGGTCGCGTCGTTGGTGATGTCACAGGTCGCACATGTGTAGTTATCGATGACATGATCGATACCGCTGGCACGATTACAAAGGCAGTAGATGCACTTTTTGAAGGCGGCGCAAAAGATGTCATCGTCGCAGCGACTCACGCAGTCTTTTCAGGCCCAGCAGTCGAGCGACTCAAGGAGTGCCGTGCAGTCGAGGTCGTTGTTACCAACTCATTGCCGATCGCAGATGACAAGCACTTCGATAAGCTCACCGTGCTCTCAATCGCACCACTTCTAGGCCGAGCGATCCGCGAAGTCTTCGAAGATGGCTCAGTCACAAGCCTTTTTGACGGCCACAGCTAAGTCAGGCTAGTCTTGCCCCATTCTGGCGAGGGTTTCTCCTTAAAGTATATAAAGGAAACCGTTATCGACGGCAAGGATTTCAACTCCTAGTCAGAGCATCCCTCTAACTAGGAGTTTTTTTATGGCTGAGTTATCAATCAAGGGCACCACACGTACCGAATTCGGTAAAGGTGCTTCACGTCGTGCACGCGTTGCAGGACTTGTCCCAGCAGTTATCTACGGCCACGGTGAGAAGCCACTTCACATCACATTGCCAGCTAAAGAACTTGGCGTTGCTCTTAAAGAGTCAAACGTTCTTCTTAACATCGATATTGATGGAAAGGTTGAACTCACACTTCCTAAGTCAGTAGTTCGCCATCCACTGAAGCAAATCCTTGAGCACATCGACCTCGTACTTGTCCGTCGTGGTGAGAAGGTAACTGTTGCTGTTCCTGTACACACAGAAGGAAAGCACGATCCAGATGGAATCCTCGAGCACGTTAACCACACACTCGAAGTTGAAGCTGAAGCAACTTCTATTCCTAAGTTCCTTACACTTGATATCGAAGGCATGACTGCTGGAACCTTTAAGTACGCAACAGATATCGCACTTCCTGCAGGTACAACACTGGTGAGCGATCCAAAGTTGATTATCGTTCACTTGTCTGAGCGCTCAACAGCTGCAATCGAAGAGACTCCAGTTGTTGCTGCTGCAACAGATGCTGCGGCACCTGCAGCAGATGCTGAAAAGAAGGACGCTTAACCCGTACCCTTTCTCATTATGACGTGGTTGGTAGCAGGCCTTGGTAATCCAGGCGATCAATATGCTGCCACCCGTCACAATGTGGGTCAGATGGTTATTGACCAGCTTGTTAAACGTCACTCTGTAAAGCTTGCCAGTCACAAATCACGCACACACATTGCCGCCTACAAATTAGGCGTTGGCATTGATGCGCACCAAATCATTCTCGCTAAATCCACGAGCTATATGAACGAGACCGGCGGACCGATTAAAGCGTTGGCTAACTTTTACTCTATTGAGCCCGCAAACATTATTGTTCTTCACGATGAACTAGATATTGGATACTCAGTCATCCGCAGCAAATTAGGCGGTGGCGATAATGGGCACAACGGTTTGAAATCCATGACATCAGCCTTTGATACTCCAGATTATTACCGTGTGCGCTTAGGTATTGGCCGCCCGATGGGTACGCAAGATCCAGCAGATTTTGTTTTGAAACAATTTAGCAAAGAAGAGAAGAAAGACCTCGATGAGTTCATCGAACGCGGGGCAGATGTTGTGGAATCCCTGATTCAAAAAGGACTCGAGTTCACGCAGGGGAAATTCAACTCTTAATCACCGAGTTAGGGTTTCGAGTCCCTCACATCACACTTAAAAGACATCATTCAGGGTAACTAAAGATAACTCTCGAGCGCTAACAATTTCCATGAGCGCATCAAAGTTTTTTGAGACTACAAGATTGTTAGCATGCGATAGAACAATGCTTCTATCCTGAAAACTATTCTTTGCGTGAAAAAGCAATCGGCGGGTTGATTGGTTTTGCGTATCGACTAGTGAGCCTGACCAAGCAACCGGTTTAGTGTAGCCAATCTCTGCAGCAGCATTAATGACTCCGCTATTCAATGTTCCAAATGGGGCACGAAAATAGGGCCGAGCATCAACCCCGTAAGTTTTTTCAATAAAGTTATGACAATTAGTGAGATCTTTCTTTACTTCTGCAAAACTGAGCGTAGTCAAGTCTCGGTGAGTATGTGAATGATTTGCTAGCTGTATTTGCCCACTTTCCACCAAAGGCTTTAACAATTTACTTTGACTTTTCCAAGGTGACATTGCAGAGTAGACAAAAAAAGTGAATCGTAAATCATTTTCAATTGCCAATTCAATATAGTTTCTTAATGATTCAGAACTGCATCCATCATCAACAGTCAAAGCCATTCGTGGAAATGCACTTTCTGATAATTTATAAATTGCGTTGATACCGCTTGCTGAATGAGCCACTTGAGGGGCCGACTCCAACAGGATCATGGAGGCAAGAGAAGCTGTTGCAACTTTAAACAAATCTCGACGTTCTATTTTGATTCGCTTCTCCTTTTCTCAATCAACCAGTATTACGAAGGCCTGCTGCAACACCGTTAATCGTCAACAATAGGGCGCGAATCAAATCTGGATCTGCTGTCGCACCTTCGGCGCGCACTCTCTGCAAGAGATTTATTTGCAGAAGATGGATAGGCGAGAGATAGGCATCGCGCACCTGCAGAGTACGAGCGAGCACTGGCTGTTCACTGAGTAGCGCACTCTTCTTGGTAAGGAGCAAAATCTCGGCAACAGTAAGTTCAAATTCAGCAGTGATCTCGTCAAGGAAATGATGTAACTCTTGTGGGACGAGCGCTTGCACATACCCACGTGCTGTCTTTAAATCTGTCTTTGCAAGAGTCATCTCAACGTTGCTCACAAATGTGTGGAAGAAGTGCCAATCTTTAAGCATCGCTGTCATCACATCACTCTTGCCAGCTTCGCGGGCAGCCTTAAGGCCAGATCCAACCCCGAACCATCCAGGAACAATCTGACGTGATTGAGTCCAACCAAATACCCAAGGGATTGCACGAAGTGAACCAAGTCCTGTTGATGCATCTGGGCGACGTGAAGGTCTAGAACCAAGGAAGAGATTTCCAAGTTGTTCTACTGGGGTTGATGCATAAAAGTAGGCAGGTAGATCTGGGTGATCAATAAGTGCGCGATATTGCGCAAAAGCAGCATCTGAGATCACATCCATACACGAGTTCCAATGCGTGAGCTCTTCTTCGCTCTGTCTTGGAGCACGATTGAGAACAGTTGCTTCAAGAGATGCTGCAAGTGTGAGTTCGACGTTTTCGCGAGCAAGAGCTGGAAGTGAATACTTATCGCTGATTACTTCACCTTGTTCAGTTAGCTTAATTTCACCATCGATTGATCCCCAAGGAAGAGCAACAAGAGCTTCATATGTTGGGCCACCACCACGACCGACTGAGCCACCGCGACCGTGGAATAGACGTAAACGCACCCCATGCTTCATCGCCACGTCACGTAACTTGCGCTGCGCACGGTGGATTTCCCATTGGCTGGTTGCGATTCCAGCATCCTTATTTGAATCTGAGTATCCGAGCATGACTTCTTGTATATCCCCACGAAGTGCAACAACTTTTCTATATGTGGGATTCGAGAGCAGCTTTTCAAGAATGTCGCCAGCTGCACGTAGTTCGGCAACGGTTTCAAGTAGTGGAGCAAAGCCGATTTTGGCAACGCCGGCCTTGATATCAACTAGCCCTGCTAATTTTCCAAGGACCGTTGATGCAATGAGGTCATCAGCACCTTTTGTCATGGAAACAATGTAAGTTTCGATGATCTCAGGACCGAAGTTTTCAATGAGTTCATTGATTGCAACAAAGGTGTTGAAGGTCTTTACATCATTATCTTTAAGTTCTGCCGTGGAAAGTCCTTGCGAATCTTCAAGCAAAGCAGTCAGAGTTTCAAAGCGCTCATCATGGCTTTGGGAGGCGTATGTACTGCCGATAAGCTGCGATAGCGCGCTGTGGTGGGCATCAGAATGCTCGCGGATATCAAGGGTTGCATGTGTAATTCCAAAGGCTGCGATCGAGCGAATGGTTCGCTCAAGAAGCCCAGTAGCAATCAATTCACCGTTGTGAGCAAAGAGTGAATCACGCATCAAAGTGAGATCTGCAAGTAGCTCAGAAGTATCTTTGTAATCGCGATGTGGAACATGCGGGGTGCCCTTTGCGTGGCGATCACGAGTCATCACAAGTCGATGCACGATTGCTGTCGCCTTTAAACGGTATGGCTCTTGCACATTAAGGCGACGAAAGCGTGGCTCAAATTCAGGGATGTGCTTGAGATCTTCTTCAACTGAAGCAGAGAGAGCTGGGGTTGCACCAATAATGCGGGTTGAGACTGAGAGCATCTGACGAAGTTCATCCATCGCTGCAATCGTTGTACGTATCGCATGTGCAACCTGGAGCACGACTGCAGCTTTAGTGACCTCAGGAGTGATATTTGGATTTCCATCACGATCGCCACCGATCCAGGTACCAAAAGTTAATGGACGAGCTGTCACTGGTAGATCAACGCCAATTCGCTTAAGTTCGTGTGCAAATTCATTTAGCACTTCAGGAACAGTTGTGCGAGCCAAGTCATCGAGGTAATAAAGAGCGTTCATCGCTTCATCAAGTGGCTCAGGGCGTTCTACGCGAAGTTCATCTGTCTGCCACAAGAGATCAACAATTTCAGCCAAGGATTGCGAATTAGTGATGCTCTTTGGAAGATCGAGTAATCGTGAAATTTCACCTAGCTTGTTAAGAATCGAACGGCGTGCAGCTTCTGTTGGATGAGCAGTAAAGACAGGTCGCACGCTAAGTTCGCTGATCCATTGCTCAAGATCCTCTTGCGTAAATTGGTGTCCTGGCGTTTGAGCTTTCTGTGCCTGCGCAATTTTATCGACAGCACGCGAAATCCATGAACTTCCTTGGTCTCTCGATTCAGCGAGAACACGCACGCGGTTTACCTGTTCTGCAACATTTGCAAGGTGAAAATAAGTGCTAAATGCGCGCACGAGTTGAATTGAATCTTCTACAGATAAGTCCTTAAGAACTTCCGCTCCGCTTCCTTCACGAACAGCCTTACGAACATTTTCAACAAGATCAAGAAGTTGTTGTCCTTCTTGACGGACAAGAGTTTGACCCAGGAGATCACCTAAGCGGCGCACATCAGCGCGCAGCGCCTCATCCTGATTTGTCATGTGCGTATTCTCGCAGGCAATCGGTGCATCTCACACACCGTAGACTTTGCTCGTAGCCCCCTGGTCTTGACCAAGCGGGGCCAGTTGCCATTGGGGGTGTGCTGTGCGAGGACTGATCTCACTAATCGAGACCAACTCATCAGTAATCGATGCTCTCAAGAACGCCACAAAAATTATCGCTCCACCACCGGCATATCCATTCTTACTTGCAGCCCGGGCTAAGGAACGTCCACTGTTAGTAATTACCAGCTCATCTCGTGGAGCAGAAGACTTAGCTCATGAGTTACGAGAACTACATTCATACGTTCTCGAATTTCCAGCGTGGGAAACACTTCCTCACGAACGACTAAGTCCGCGTAGCGACACAGTTGCTAGACGTATTGCCACATTAAATTCGCTAACAAACCTCAAGAAGGATAATCCCATCGTAATCACTCCTGTGCGAGGGATGATTCATAAATTTATTGCAGATATCTCAAGGGTTCCGCTACGAACTTTAGAGATCGGTCAAGAGATTTCACTTACCGACTTGATCGAACATTTGACTCGTAACGCATACACACGGACTGACCTCGTTGAAAAGCGAGGAGAGTTTGCAGTTCGCGGCGGAATTGTCGATGTCTTTTTCCCATTAGCAATACATCCGATACGTATTGATTTCTTTGGTGACGAGATCGAGGAGATGAAGTATTTTGATGTTGCTGATCAGCGAACTCAAGATCCAGTCACAGAAGTAATTGAGATCCTGCCCTGCCGTGAGTTCATTTTGACGTCAGAGATCCAAGCACGTGCTGCGGCGCTAGAGCAGAAGTTTCCATCAGCATCTGAGATTCTAAACAAGATCGCAGCAGGTATTTCCTGCGATGGTATGGAATCTCTGATTCCGTTGCTCATTGATGAGTTAGAGACTATTTCAGAGCGCATGCCGCCCAACTGTGAAGTGATTTTTCTCGATGAGGAACGGATTAAATCTCGCGGCGCGGATCTAATTGCAACTAATGATGAGTTCTTCCAGGCAGCGTGGTCGAGTGCTTCCCTCGGAGGCGATGCACCACTTCCAGCGGAAGCAACGACGTATCTGGATTGGCAAGCTCTCCATGAAGTCATCACTCGGTGTGGACTGACTACCCGCTCACTCAATTCATTTGGAAGCGATTTGGATGAAGAGGCGGTATTCCTAGATTTCACACCTGTTGAGCCAATGCGTGGAGATAGTGAGCGGGCAATCGAATTACTTCGCCAAGGGTTGAGTGAAAACAAGAGCGTCATCTTCTCAACATCAGGCCACGGAATGATGGAACGCTACGCAGGAATATTTCGCAGCGCAGATTTGCCGGTTCACACTCTAGAAACACTGAATGCGGTCCCAACTAAAGGAATGATTTATCTCTGTCGTTCAGCAATTGCATATGGATTCTCTTCAGAAGATAGTGCGCTGCTTTTCGTTACTGAGCGCGATCTCTCTGGCAGTAAATCAAGTGGCCGAGATAGCGCCAAGATGCCTTCTAAACGAAAGCAAGCAGTCGATCCGCTCGAACTAAAATCTGGCGACTTTGTTGTTCATGAGCAACATGGAATCGGCCGCTATATAGAGATGGTCTCTCGTACTGTGGGCGGGGTAACGCGCGAATACTTAGTAATCGAATACGCATCTGCAAAGCGCGGACAACCGGGTGATCGCATCTTTGTTCCAACAGACACTCTCGAACAGGTAAGTAAGTACATCGGCGGTGAAGCACCCACAGTTCACCGCATCGGTAGCGGTGAATGGCAGAAGGCGAAAGGTCGAGCTCGTAAAGCCGTTAAGGCGATTGCTGGCGAATTGATTCGATTATATGCAGCACGCACGAGTGCACCGGGCTTTGCATTTTCACCTGATACTCCGTGGCAACGCGAACTCGAAGATGCATTTTCATATATCGAAACTCCAGATCAGCTCTCAACGATTGAAGATGTAAAGCGCGATATGGAACGCGCCTATCCGATGGATCGCATCATCTGTGGTGATGTGGGATATGGAAAGACTGAGATCGCAATACGCGCAGCGTTTAAAGCTGTCCAAGATGGCAAGCAGGTCGCTGTCTTGGTTCCAACAACGTTATTGGTGCAACAGCACACCAAAACATTTGCCGAACGCTACGCAGGATTTCCTATCAAAGTTGTGGGGCTCTCGCGATTTAATAGCGCGAAAGAGACCAAGGCAATCCTTGATGAGACTCTTCACGGAAGTGCCGATGTAATTATTGGTACCCACCGTTTACTTTCACAAGATGTGGTCTTTAAAGATCTTGGTCTAGTAATTGTCGATGAAGAGCAGCGCTTTGGCGTTGAGCAGAAAGAATCTCTTAAGAAACTGCGTACGACGGTGGATGTATTGGCTATGTCTGCAACGCCTATTCCGCGCACACTCGAGATGGCAGTGACCGGTATTCGTGAGATGTCGACGATTACAACGCCCCCTGAAGAGCGACATCCAATCTTGACCTATGTCGGTCCGGCAGATGATGCTCAGATCAGAGCGGCAATACATCGTGAACTTTTACGTGATGGCCAGATTTTCTATCTCCATAATCGCGTCGAATCAATTGATCGCGCAGCGTCAAAGATTCAAGAACTAGTACCTGAAGCACGCATACGAGTAGCACATGGACAAATGAGTGAAGGTGCACTCGAAGATGTGATCTTAGGTTTTTGGAACCGTGACTTTGATGTTCTTGTCTGTACCACCATTGTCGAAAGCGGATTAGATATCGCAAATGCGAATACGCTCATTGTGGAGCGTGCAGACAATTTTGGGCTTTCCCAGCTTCACCAATTACGTGGCCGCGTAGGTCGCGGTAGAGAACGTGCCTACGCATATTTCTTATACCCTGCAGATCAACCACTTTCTGAACTTGCCCTCGATCGCCTTAAAACTATTGCGACCAATACTGATCTCGGTGCAGGTATGCGAGTAGCACTCAAAGATTTAGAGATTCGCGGTGCCGGCAATTTATTGGGTGGTGAACAATCAGGTCACATTGCAGATGTCGGCTTCGATCTTTACATGCGCATGGTTGGTGAAGCGGTGCATGATTACAAAGCAGGAATTATTGAGACTGGCGAAAAGAACCGCGAATGTAAAGTGGAATTGCCAGTTAATGCACATCTTGATCCTGAATATGTCCCAGGTGAGCGTTTACGACTTGATCTTTACCGTCGACTTGCAGATGTCGCTGCGCAAGCAGATGTTGATGCAATCGAGGCAGAACTTATCGATCGTTTCGGTCCACTACCGGAAGAAGCGCAATCGCTACTCAAAGTCGCAGCCCTTCGTGCACAAGCCAAGGCGTTAGGTGTGACCGAACTTGTCTCCACGGGAAAGTTCCTCAAGATCTCACCGCTAGTTCTCCCTGAATCGCGCCAGCTTCGCCTCACCCGTTTATATCCAGGATCGCTCTATAAAAGCGCAACAAATAGCGTTCTGGTCACCATCGTCAAACCCAGCGGCTGGAGCCCGTCCAATCCATCGCCTTCGATGGGGGATACTTCTCTTCTGGCCTGGGTTTCCACGGCCCTGGATGAATTAACGACGAAAGAGAGTAAACCGTGAAGAAGATTCTGACCGCCCTTTTAGTTGCAACAGGACTTCTACTAACGGGTTGCTCAAATGTTGATACAGCTCTGACAGTGGGCGATACCAAGATCACAACTGCAGAGCTACAAGCAAATGTTGATCTCATATTGGCAGAGCGCACCAAGGTTGATACTTCACAGATGCAGCTTGAAAGCGGAGCAACTCTTCTTCGTAATCAACTTAACTTCCAGCTTCTCCTGACAGGATTTGCAGAGATCGCTAAAGAAATCTCAATAGAAGTTACAAGTTCTGAGATTGCAGGACGCCGCGCCCAGATCGTTGAACAAGTTGGAGGGGCAGAGGCACTTCCCACTGCACTCGTTTCAGCATCGATCGCACCTGGAGATCTTGATGGTTACCTACGCGCAGTTGTCACTACTGAGAAGTTAGGTCAAGCGCTAATCCAAACTGGAGTTGCCGAAGCTGATGTACAAAGTCGCGTTCAACAACTCTTGGTCGCTAAGCTCAATGAGCTCAAGATCAAAGTTAACCCTCGTTACGGTAAGTGGGATTCAACTATCGGCCAGATCGTTGCTGCAGATCCTGCAGGCGATGTAGTCACACCATCTAACGAATAATTCAAGAGAAGTTTCTTAGATGTCCGAATTACTTCGACTTGTTGAGGTAATGGATCGCCTGCGTTCTCCTGGCGGATGTCCGTGGGATGCCGAGCAAACACACGAGTCACTCGTTAAATATCTTCTTGAAGAGTCATACGAATTTATCGATGCGCTCGGTGAAGGCGATCGCGAAGGCATGCGAGAAGAGCTTGGCGATGTTCTTCTGCAGGTTTATTTCCATTCCCGCATGGCCCAAGATCACCCAACAGATCCATTTTCGATTGAAGATGTTGCAAAGCTCATCGCAGATAAGTTGATTCGTCGCCACCCACATGTCTTTGAGGGTTTAGTTGTAGATGACATGGAAGAAGTAATTGAAAATTGGGAAGCAATTAAGGCGAAGGAAAAGGGCCGCACCTCAAGTCTTGATGGAATTGCAATGGCTCAGCCCGCTCTTCCACTTGTAGAAAAACTCATTTATCGCGCAGAGAAGTACAAGGTAGATCTACCGATGGCAGATGTTGAATCTTCTTCGCAGCAACTGCAATCAGCTCCATCAGAAGAGACGGTGGGAGAGGCGTTGGCCGCAATCATTGCCCTTGCTCATCAGCATGGAATCGATCCCGAAAGTTCACTCCGCGGTCACGCTCGCGCAATGATCGAGAAAATTCGCCAATCGGAGGCAGGGTAGGATTAGCACTAGGTAACTAGTCCAACTAGGCAATTCGTTCAACGTAGAGCGCAGATCATGTTAGTAATTCTTTGAAGGAGTATCTCTGTGGCAATAATTGAAGCAATCGGCGCTCGTGAAATTCTTGACTCCCGTGGAAATCCAACGGTTGAAGTCGAAGTCCTCCTAGAAGATGGTGCATTCGCTCGTGCTGGCGTTCCAAGCGGAGCATCTACCGGCGCATTTGAAGCATCCGAACTTCGCGATGGCGGAAAGCGCTACCTCGGTAAGGGCGTTGAGAAGGCAGTTGCATTCGTTAATAACGAGATCGCATCTGCAATCGTTGGTTTTGATTCACGCGATCAGCGCATGATCGATGCAGAGATGATTGATCTCGACGGAACAGCTAACAAGTCAAAGCTTGGCGCTAACTCGATTCTTGGCGTTTCACTCGCTGTTGCAAAGGCATCAGCAGAGTCAGCAGACCTCTCACTCTTTTCATACCTCGGCGGACCAAACGCACACGTCCTTCCAGTTCCAATGATGAACATTCTCAACGGCGGCGCACATGCAGATACCAACGTTGATATTCAAGAGTTTATGGTTGCTCCAATCGGTGCAGAATCTTTCCGCGAATCACTTCGCTGGGGCGCTGAGATCTATCATTCACTTAAATCAGTATTGAAAAAGCGCGGACTCGCAACAAGTGTTGGTGACGAAGGTGGCTTTGCACCAAACCTAGAGAGCAACCGTGCAGCACTCGACCTTATTCTTGAAGCGATCGAAGCTGCTGGCCTTAAGCCAGGTAAAGATGTTGCACTTGCAATGGATGTTGCTGCAACTGAATTCCACGAGGGTGGCAAGTACAAATTCGAGGGCTCACTTCGCACATCCGATGAAATGATCGCCTATTACGCAGAGCTCGTATCTGCATACCCACTAGTTTCTATCGAAGATCCACTTGATGAAGAAGATTGGGCTGGCTGGACTTCAATGACAGCATCTCTTGGCTCAAAGGTGCAGATCGTCGGAGATGACCTCTTCGTCACAAACCCAACACGTCTTGCAAAGGGAATTGCTGGAAATACAGCGAACGCACTTCTTGTAAAGGTAAACCAGATCGGAACACTGACTGAGACACTCGATGCAGTAGATATGGCACACCGTGCTAACTACCGCAGCATGCTCAGCCACCGTTCAGGTGAAACCGAAGACACCACCATTGCTGATATCGCAGTTGCAACAAACTGTGGTCAGATCAAGACGGGTGCACCAGCACGAAGTGAGCGCGTTGCTAAGTACAACCAGCTCCTACGCATCGAAGAAGAACTCGCATCTGGCGCGCTCTATGCCGGTCGCGCTGCATTCCCACGCTTTAAGGGATAATTTCACACCTACGAGTGTTACGAGAGAGAAGTTAACGTGGTTCGGTCTAGATCCAAGCGAGTGTTTTCTTCACGTCGCCCCGGATCTGGTCGAACCTTCTCACTTTTTGCAGTCTTCTTTATCTTCGCACTCGTTCTCGCTCCACCAATTCAGAATTACTTTACACAACGTGCACAGATCAATTCACTGCGCGCACAGGTAGATGGTGATCGCGCAGCACTTGAAGCAGCACGCATTGAACTAACTCGCTGGCAAGATCCTGATTACGTCAAGGCGCAAGCACGCGAACGTCTTCACTTTGTTATGCCAGGTGAGCGCCAATACATTGTTACCGGCACCCCCAATGGTGAAGGCGAAGTCACCACAAATAAAGTTGCAGATCAACTTGAAGATGGCGCACCCTGGTACACGCGAATGATTGCATCGATTACTCAAGTCACAAGTGAGAAGTAATGACTTTACCGATTGATAAGCAAGTAAGCGCAAAAGATTTAGCGTGTATCGAAACTCAGCTCGGTCGCACACCACGTGATGTTCATGCAATCGCCTATCGCTGCCCATGCGGAAATGCCGCAGTTGTTGAAACTCCACCACGCCTAAGTCATGGCGAACCATTTCCTACCTTTTATTACGCCACCTGCCCACGTCTTACAGCTGCGATCTCTACCCTTGAATCAACTGGTCTGATGGCAGAGATGAACGAGCGACTTGAAACCGATGCCGAACTCGGTGGCGCTTACGCCGCAGCACACGATGATTACCTTGCAGCACGCGCAGCACTCAAGATGGATGTTCCAGAAGTTGAAGGAATTTCTGCCGGTGGAATGCCTAATCGCGTGAAGTGTTTACATTCACTTGTCGCACATTCATTATCAGCAGGTCCTGGCGTAAACCCACTTGGAGATGAAGCGCTAGCGCTATTGCCCGAATGGTGGAAGACCGAGCCATGCGAGTAGCAGCCATTGATTGCGGTACTAACTCCATTCGTTTACTGATTGCAGATATCGAAGGCGACTCATTCCGCGAAGTCACAAGACTCATGGAAGTTGTTCGCCTCGGACAAGGCGTTGATAAGACCGGCCAATTCCACCATGATGCAATCGCTCGAACACTGGCTGCAGTTGATCTCTACGCAGCTGAAATTGCCAAGCGTGGCGTTGAAAAGATTCGCTTCTGCGCCACAAGTGCCACTCGTGATGCCACCAACCGTGATCTCTTTATCGAAGGCGTATTCGAGCGCTTAGGTGTACGTCCAGAAGTAATCTCTGGCGAAGAAGAAGCGTCACTTTCATTCCTTGGTGCAACACGAGATCTTCCACCATCAGATGGACCATTCCTAGTGATCGATATCGGCGGTGGATCTACAGAGTTTGTTTTAGGTACAGATAAAGTCGAATTCGCAAAGAGTGTCAACATTGGATGCGTACGCATGTCTGAGCGACATTTCACCCACGATCTTCCAGATAGCGGACAGGTAGCTTCCGCCACCGAAGATATTGATGAAGCGATCGCACAAGCTGCAAAGATCGTTCCCATCACCACAGCTAAGACTCTTATCGCAGTAGCCGGTACTGCTACGACAGTTGCTGCTGCAGCGCTAGATCTACCAACCTATGATCGATATGCAATCCATCTTTCACGTATCCCAGCCGAGAAAGTTCATGCCGCATCGAAGATGTTTCTACGAAGCACTCAGGAAGAACGCGTTGCACTCGGTTATATGCATCCAGGTCGCGTTGATGTGATCTCTGCAGGCACACTCGTTCTTTCACGCATCATGCATGCTACTCGCGCTACCGAATTCATCGCATCTGAATCTGACATTCTCGATGGAATGGCCTGGTCTCTTGCCAAGTAGTTCGGCTAAATCTCTTCCTCTTCTTAATAAAGAAATCATTGCCTGCACCGCTTGCCCACGCCTTGTTCAATGGCGCGAAGAAGTAGCAATTACAAAACGTAAATCCTACGAAGACGAAAAGTATTGGGGAAAGCCTGTTCCATCATTTGGTAGCGACAAACCAAAGTTAATGATTATTGGATTGGCTCCTGGAGCACATGGCGCAAACAGAACAGGTCGTATCTTCACTGGTGATAGTTCAGGGAATTGGCTCTACGGATCTCTTCACCGCGCAGGTCTTGCCACGATTCCAACAAGTACATCAATCAAAGATGGGCAAGAACTTATTGATACTCGCATTGCCTGCGCCGTACGTTGTGCCCCACCTGATAACAAACCAAGCATTGAAGAGCGCGATAGCTGCGCTCCATATCTCAGACGCGAGATAGAAATCGCCAGCAAAACAGCAACTGCCTACGTTGCACTCGGTTCATTTGCTTGGACCTCACTGATTAAATCTTTGCGAGAACTCGGATATACAATTCCAACAACAAAGTTTTCACACGGCGTAAAGATCACCTTTATGAATGAAACTCGTAAATTCACTCTTATTGGCTCGTATCATCCAAGCCAGCAGAACACATTTACTGGAAAACTCACTAAGCCAATGCTCGACAAGATCTTTAAGCAGGCTGCAAAAGCTGCAGGAATTGGATAGTAGACTTCCCATCCGTACATGGCCCTCGTAGCCCAATGGCAGAGGCAGAGGACTTAAAATCCTCCAAGTGTGGGTTCGACCCCCACCGAGGGCACCAGTTCTTTCACGCTCTCCATTGCTAATTTTCTGACTGGTTATCTCCTTGCAATCGCTGCAGAAATTTCTACTAAAAAGGGTAAATTGAAGAAATGAAAACGCCTATTGAATGTCAAAATTGTGGACGCTTTTACCGTGCTGATAAGTTAGCAACGTGTCCAGGCTGTGCGGCACAAAGCCGAGAAATCCAAGAAACTTCAAATCAAAGTCACACGCCCAATGCAAATCCAGTTAGTGCAGATCTCACTGCCAAAAGTCCTCAGCAGCCTACATATCTACAAATGCAGGCTCTGATAGACGAGATCAAAGAAATCAAAAAACTAATTAGTGGGCTTCGGTGGTTTATGTACTCGATGTTCATTAGTCTGCTTTTTTTCTTGGTGGTGACCGGAGTTAAGGTGAATTTATCGCCAACTTTGTTCACTTCCTTTACTGAGTAGTAAATTCTTTTGTGCGATCTAGTGGATAGGATGTTAAGGAAAGAAGACAGGTACAGGCAAAACTCGAAGTAATAATGGCTCACCAATTGGCTTTAACAGGAAGTAGCTCACATTCTTCTGCCTCTGCCGTAGGGCCAGAGAGACCTGCCGTTCACTAATGCCCAATGGATCTTGTTTTTTCCAAAAACGAAGTTAACCTGACTCTATGACACTAAAAAAATGCCAAGATTGTAAGACTGAATACCAAGACCAAGACGCCAAAAACTTTGGCCATTGCCCCAATTGCGATTCTACATTTTGGACTTTAACTGAAGCAGAAGCATCTAGAACGCCACAAAAAAATCGGATAGGAGAGATCCGAACAGACTTGCCGACATTGACTAAAAGAGAGAATAATTCGATAAATAGTCAAGCCAGCGAAGATGTCGAGATGGCCAAATTCATTGCAAATCAGAATGAATCAAATCGCGCCTTGATTTCAGCACAGAACAAAACTACTCACGCTGTCCGATCACTAGCCATCACTTTTGTTGCAGCGCCAATAATTTCGGTCGCGATCATTGTTGCAATTTTTTTTGCATCGGCAAGTGGTAACTCAGGCCTGATAATCTTTACCGCAATCTTGGGTACGGTTATTTTGATTGCAACATTAGTTGTTTCTCTAAATGAATTAGCAAAGAGCAAAATCTATTAGCTCAAAACGATAAATTCTAGATTGATAAATAGCCAAGTACGAGTTCGCAAGAGATAATCAGTTGCTTGCTACACAGCATGCCAACTCATCTGCACCCGAGCAAAGCTCGTACCCGTTTGCCTCTGCCATTGGGCTTAAGCAGACCCCTATTGCTAATTTTCTGACTGGTTACTCTTGAAGTACACATCTGCATTTTTTCTGAAGACAAAGTACCCTCTTACTTATGAAGCTTAGAGTTCTAGCCGTAACGCTTCTAATTCTGATCGCTTCTGTCAGCCCAGCAAGCTCGATCGTAAATGGTTCCCCTGCGGTTGGATCAAGTTATGTTGTTGCAATGCTGACTGGAGAAGGTGAACCACAAGCGGGCTGTACTGGTGCATATTTGAGACCCAGAGTTGTAGTAACGGCCGCACACTGTGTGATTAAAGGTGAAGGACGAGCTCCAGAGCTCAACAGACCAATCGACCAGTTCTATGTTTCACAGCCTGGCATTGATTTGAAATCACCTGAAGCTAAACAAAACAAAGTGCGAGTATTAAAGGTCTGGACTGAGCCAGATTATTTCAACCGTTGGCAGCCAGAGAAGAAGCTCATGGAGACTCAAATAAACGATGTTGCCTTTTTGTTCTTAGAAAAAGAGTTGGAAGGAGCCACCCTCACTCGTGCAGCCACGAGAGAAGAGATTGAAGATTTTAGATTAGGGAGCAAGAGCGCATTTCATCTTGGTTACGGGACGATTGGAGGGCCTGGTGGAGTTATGACTAGCAATGACGGAAAGCCATACCTAGTGGAGGGAATTGTCGGCAATCAGACACATCCAGACCATATTCCACTGCGTGATCGCCACTTGAATGTTATATATCCATTCGGTAAATCAATTGGTCCGGGAGATTCGGGCAGCCCTCTCATGATGAAGAAAGGCGACGAGGTGTTGTATTTGGGGACTATTTACGCCGGAGGTGGATGGACTGACATTGCAAAAGGAAATACATCGGTTCGAGGCGCAGCTTCTGTAACTGTCTTGTGGCCATTCATTGAAAATCTTGATCAACAGTTATCGAAATTTCTTGCTGAGGAAGCAGAGCTACGCAAAGTGGAAGCTGCTGAAAAAAACCTACAAGAAGAAGCAGCACAAAAACTTATTCGTGATCGTAATGATGCTGTTCAAAGCAATACTTTCTATAAAGATGAATCTGGCTGTCATGCACTTGGTATAAACGCGGAATTGCAAGGATTACTTGATGGAAAATGGGTATCGGTGGCCGAGACAAAGGGTTGGGACAAAGTTGCCAATTGTTCAACAACCCATCCAGTTCAACCATGGACCTTTGCAACCTTAAAAGAAGGTTTAGAGTTACGCTGGCGTTTTTGGCTCGTCAATCAGTTCGAGGTCTATGGACCCCAGTTCCGGGCTGCGCCTACAACAGAGGCTAAAGCTGCCGCAGAGTTAAAGGCTAAGGAAGATGCAGATGCAAAAACTGCAGCGGAGAAAGCAATTAGAGATAAAGCGGCAGCTACAAAGAAAGTCACAATTACCTGCACCAAGGGCAAAATCAATAAGAAAGTCACTGCAGTCAAACCGAAGTGTCCAGCAGGTTATAAGAAGAAGTAGCTTTTGTAATATCGCGGACCACGACTTCCAGATTTAACCAGTCATTTCACTGAAGATGGGACGGACCCTGTCACACTTAAGAAATGCGGGGCTTTAGATTATTCAGCGGATTCATAATTGGCTGGGTTCTTGCATCTATTTGTACTTCATTAGTTCTTGCGGCCGCTGGCTTAAACGAAATCTCTAGTACAACAGATTCAATTAAAGTTACTGTGGGACTAGTTGGTGGATTAGTCGGTGTTCTCATCGCTTATAAGAAGAATAATCCCAAAAGATATGAAGATTAAACTTGGAGCAGCAGCCTTAGTATTGACATTCTTCCTGTCTGGATGCTCGAGCCCATCGAATGAGGAATCAAGTGGCTCCTCCGTATGATTATGTGCTCGCAGCCACTATTCGAGGCACAGAAGGGGATTCCATAGTCGGAATTTGGGGAATTTGGAGGCAAAGACACGGCGATAGAGCATGGATATTCGCTCTGAACAAACAGACACAAAAATACTCGGTTGATCTAGCATATTGGGGCGATAGTGGTCGTGGAGAGGAGTTCACCGCTAGCGCAGAGGACAAAGCCCGTTTTTCGCAGCTAAGCGTGGACAAAAATCTCATTTCTTGTTTTCAAAACTAAATCTTAGCCAGGAATCAAAATTCTCCAAGTGTGGGTTCGACCCGCACTGAGGGCACAACTTCTTTCACACTCTCCATTGCTAATTTTCTGACTGGTTAGTTATTTACACCTTACCTAGAAATCTCCACTAAAGAGCGTACGCTGTATAAATGCCAGACTCAAACCAGGTAGCGCCGGAAGGGCAAAAACCCAAATCCCAGTGGAAATTATTCTTCATAACTTTTTTTGGGATTCTTTTTCTGATTGGTGGCACAATTTGGGTTGTTGTTAAGGTTGTTACTTTCATATACAACCAGACCATAGGTTCAAGTGTTGATAGTTTTTTTGCAAACAACACCACCGAGACCATAGTTTTCTCAGCTTGGTTAGTCGTGGTTGGTCTTTTCATCGGCAATCTGATTCGAAACGGTTAAATATTCTTCTAAGGTGAGCACCCTGATGAAAGGAAAAGGAGTATCTTGAAGTGAGACGATTTTCGTTAATGATTGCAATATCACTGATTCTAAACGTTTTCACATCACATCCAGCCTTTAGTGCCGGACAAAAGTATGAACTTCTTGACTCGTCTCGCTCAAAGTGCCATACCGGGAAAACTAACAACCCCGCCGAGTGGGAAAAATGTCTCAGCGTCACTGAGAGCCCTTCGGTTAATTTTGAGATTCTAAGTAAGCAGATAACTCCGGGGGCTCTTCTTAAACTTCGTATATATTTTAATTTCAATGTAAAACCATTAGATGGTTGGTTTCAAACAAGCGCACATCGAAATGATGCGATTTGGTATTTCCAAAAAGGCCCTGAGATCGGCGACCAATCAAGGTTGGGAAATCTAGCAAAGGGATACCTCAATATCTACTGCCCAAATACCTCGTTCGATAAATCCTATGCATTCAACGTCATCAATTTTGTCGAAGGTAGGAGCGCAGAATTAACTATAATGAGTGGTGTTCTTGCGCAGCTTACAGATGATTCGGAGAGAGTAATACCCCCCCTTGTAATGGTTTCAAATGGAACCTACGATCTAGAAGCAACCCTGCCATCCTCTTGTAAAGAATTTAAAATAAATTTATCGAGCGTATCCCAGGGCGTCTTGATGCAAGATTTCAAATATGTACGTCCGGTTGATAAAAGTGAGGCCTCGACGGGAATAGGTTTTGCTGGGTCCAGAAACGAATGGGAAAAAATCGCTTATAGTTTTAAAACTTCTGGGAAAGCGCCTGTAGCCTCAAAATCAAGCACGCCATCACCTTCTGCCTCAGCAAAGTGTTCAGCGGCAGACATGAAAAAATATAAATATACAAAAGAGCAATATTTACTCAGAAATAGCCTTATTAAGGTCGCAAAAGAGATAAAAAGCATAATCGAAATGAAGAGAGAAAAACTCTCAGCGCTAAAAGGTTACTATGTTGACTATACACAGAAAGATTTATATGAACTGCAGCAGCAAGATCAGCGAATAGAAAAAGCTGAGAAAGAACGTGCCGAATGGGAGCCAGACTTAAAGACACTTGCCAAGAAGTGTGGCTTTCCTATGACATCGAAGACAGAGGTTTTACCTGGCTATTAAACTTCTTGGGAGGAATAGAAATTGACTGGGGTTCAGCGTCCGGCCGACTTCTACGTGATTCGATACTCAGTCGTTAAAGAATGAATGTAAGGGTTATAAATGAAATCAAATCAGAAAAAAACTCTTGATGTCATTCTGGCATTGGCGGTTTTATTTGGATTGTTACTCTCACGTTGCACACCAAATCAAAGTGAATCGCTATCAATTGAGACACCTGCGTCATCGCCCACCTCGACACCCGCATCTTCGCCCACAGTGACCCCAACCACGGAAGAGTCAACGCCGGCTGCTTCTCCGGAAGTGACACCTCCTGTAGCCTCAAACACTCCTTCACCAACAGCCAAACCAAATGTGAAACCTTCTGCAATAGCTACAAAGACAGGTTCTCCAAAACCTAAAAAGTCAGTTAAACCAACGAGTAGTCCGAGTGAAGAAGTTATCGAGCCAGATACGACCGTTATTAATGATGCTAATGGAGATGGTTGGCCCGATTACATTAAACCAACAGTGACCTTCACCAATATCGCTTGCGTGGTTATAGGTGATGAATACAGGTATACGTACGAAGTGAATTTCTTGGGAGGCGATAATTACTCAGTTAATGATGGAGGCGGATTCCGCGGATTCCAAATGAAACTAGAAAATGGCAAATTCTGGTTTTCGTATCCAGAACCTAAGGTGATTCGTCCGGATATATTTAATTACTACAAAATCAGATCTACCTCAGATAGAAGTTGGACTTGGTTTAGGTCACTTCGTGGCCTAAATAATAAAAGTGGCATATGGGTTCGAAGTCCGCTCACTCTTAACGACCTCTACACTAGCGTCGACGACACTGTCCGATATCCCGATATTGACTACTCCCTGTGTAAGTAATAGCTAGCTCCAGACCCCCATTGCTAATTGTCTGACTGGTTACCCTTGTGTTAAATATCTAGAAGTTTCCGATAGACAAAGTAGCCTCTTAGCATGAAGTTCAGAGTTGTAGCGGTCACGCTTCTTATACTGGTTTCTTCTGTCAGCCCTGCGAGTTCGATTCTTAATGGAAGCGCAGCAGTTGGCTCTGAATATGTTGTGACGATGCTCTTTGGTGATGACAAGGTCAGTAATCATTGCACGGGTGCATATCTTCGCCCTCGGGTTGTTGTCACTGCAGCGCACTGTGTGATCAAGCAAGGGGGTCGTGCACCAGAATTAACAAGGCCGATTGGAGATTGGTATGTCTCTCAGCCTGGAGTCGACTGGACTACACCCGAAGCACGAACTTCAAAGGTAAAAGTAATCAAGATTTGGACGGACCCTGACTATTTCAATCGGTGGGAACCCGACAAGGGACTGCGCGAAACACAAGTGAACGATGTTGCGTTTCTCTTTCTAGAGAGCGAGCTTAAAGGTCCACACGTGACACGTGCTGCCACTCGTGAGGAAATTGAAGAATTTCGATTTGGGAAAGGGCGAGCCTTCCATCTTGGTTACGGCTGCATAGGTCAAAGCTGGGAAGAGAGAAAAAATAATGATGGAAAGCCCTATCTTGCCGCAGAGATAATTGGGACAAACCAAGGATCTTTGAGCACGCCTATTTGGGATAGATTCTTGCTTGCTCAATATGATTTAGGAAAAGGGGAGACTTGTTCGGGTGATTCAGGAAGCCCATTGTTAATGAAAAAAGGAGGTGACGTACTTTACCTCGGGACTATTTTTGCGGGTGGAAATGGATTAAACGGAGCGAAATTCGCGGCTACGACAGTTCTTTGGCCTTTTGTTCCCGCGCTCGATAAGGCTTATTCGGAGTTTTTAACTGAGGACGCCAAGAACCGAGAGTTAAAGGCTAAGCAGGATGCTGAGACAAAAGCTGCGATCGACAAAGCTGCAGCAGACAAGATGATTGCAGATGCGAAGATAGAAGCAGAAAAAGCCATTGCGGATGCAAAGTTACAAGCCGATAAGATCATTGCAGATGCGAAGTTAGAAGCAGAAAAAGTTATTGCAGATGCGAAAGTTGTAGCAGATAGGGCTGCCGTATCAACTAAGAAAGTCACAATTACCTGTATCAAGGGTAAACTCACCAAGAAGGTCACTGCAGTCAAACCGAAGTGTCCAGCAGGTTATAAGAAGAAGTAAGTTGACGGGGCGATTGGAGCCGAATCCAAAGCCTTGAAATCAGGTTCCTGAGGAGTAACTAAGGGGCCCGATGCCTTGTTTTCCCGCTTAAACCCTTAGGCAAAAGTTCTAGCCCTAGACTTGGGAATGAAAGTTCGGGCGATATGGTTTTAAATATCACTACCTGGGCTCAGGTATACCCAAGGCAATACGAAAGGTGCTTTACGTGAAGAGTTCTAATCCAGTCTTAGCTCGGTCGTTTTCGGGCAAAGGTTTTGCTCGCATGGATTCACAAAGTGTTCCAGCAGAGAATCTAGAAGATACATACTCAGCGCCATCTGCAACATCTGTGCAGACAAGTCGCATGACAATGGAAGATGTTGTCGTTAAGACTGCTTCCCTCTTTGCTGTTCTTCTAGTCGTTGGTGCATATGCATGGAATGCAAATCTCGGTGGCGGTGCACTTCTGCTCGGTATGCTCGGTGGTTTTGCTCTCAGCCTAGTCAATACTTTTAGTAAGACAGTTCGCCCAGTACTCGTTGTGGCATACGCAGCATTCCAAGGGCTATTCCTCGGAACAATTACAAGTTTCTTTGAAGTTGCATACCCAGGTATTGCAAGCCAAGCTGTACTTGCAACACTCTGTGCATTCGGTGGAATGCTCTTTGCATACCGCAGCGGACGTATTCGTGTAACTCCAAAGTTCCAGCGCGTATTGTTTGGTGCACTAATTGGTTACCTCGGCCTAGCGGTTGTCAGCATCATCGCAAGCTTTATGGGAACACCAGGTGGTCTCTACAATGTCGGTGGACTTGGACTAATCCTTGCAGCAGGTGGAGTTGTGCTTGCTTCACTCTTTATCGTGATGGATCTAGATCAGATTGATCGCGCAATCAAGGCGGGCGTGCCACAGATTGAATCATGGCGCGCAGCATTTGGTTTGATGGTCACACTCGTCTGGCTCTACCTTGAAATGCTCCGCTTGATCGCAATCCTTCGCGGAAACGATTAATTCAGCGGATCAATAATTTCATGAGATGCCCGGGACTTACGAGTCTCGGGCATCTTTATTGATAGCACGATTGCAATACAGAAAACCAAACCGCTCAGGCCAAAGGCTGCGCGGTATCCGTAGTGATCTGCAACAAAGCCAACAACAACTGGGCCGACAATCATTCCGGCATCTCCTGCCATCTGGAATACGGCGATAACTTGTCCGCCCTTACCTTCAATGAGGTCACCGACAATTGTCGCTGGAGCACTTGCTAAGAAGGCGTTACCAAGGCCAATGATTGCCATAGAGATAAAGAACATCAGTGGGTTGAGCGTCAGAGTCATGATGATTATTCCGACAAGTGCAATTGTGGTTCCGATAATGAGAACAAATCTTCGACCACGTTCATCTGAAAGTCTTCCTGCCCGCAAGATCAGAGTTCCCTGAATTACGGCAGAGATAGTAAATCCCCAACCAACTACTGCGGCAGTAGATTTAAGTTGCTCGGTAATGAAGAGCGGCAAGATTGATGTGCGAAGACCGAAGATAACCCAGCTCGCTACAAAGGTAATGATCAGTGCATAGCGATATCCCTTAAGAGCGAAAGCATCTTTAAGTGACATCGCAACTTTCTTTTCCTCACTCTTCTTCGGTGCTTGCAGGTGCTCACTTGTGAAGAAGATAAATGCGACTACGCCGGATGTCGAAAGTGCTATGGCATAGACAAAGAACGGTGCGCGCAAGGAAATTGCAGCTAGTCCTCCACCGATTGCAGGACCTGCGATAGCACCAAGTAAGAACGAGCCGTTATAGACAGACATAGCGTGGCCGCGTTGGGCATCACTTACTGAGCGCAAGATGACTGAGCTTGCGGCCACAGAGAACATTGATGAACCAAGGCCTCCTGCTGCGCGGAAGAAGAGCAACTGGTTATAACTCTGAGCGATACCGCATGCACCGGCTGAGATTGCCACCAATCCAACTCCGACTGCAAAGACGGTGCGTTCGCCGAATTTATCGACGAGTTTTCCTGAGAATAAACCGGAGGCAAAGCGAGATAGAGCAAAGAGGGAGATGATCAAACCAACGGCTGCGTTACTGACACCAAATGATCGCGCAAAAAGCGGAATTGCTGGAACGATGATTCCAAAGCCGACTGCAACAAAGAAAGATGCAACAACAAGGACGCTTACTTCACGGGGAAGATCGCGTAGTGGAGATTGCAGCCTCATAGTTCGGATCGGGATTAACCGACTGCTTCTCCGGCTGACTCTTGACGAGCTGCTGCATAGTCTTCGTTCGTGCGTAATGGGGCCTCACGCAAGAAGAGTGCGATGAAGAATCCAATTGCCGTAAGCGGGGCTGCTGCAAGGAAGACAACGTGGAAAGAATCTACGAATGCATTGAGCGCTGTGGTCTGTGCCTCTGGTGGAAGCTGTGCGATCACTGCTGTGTTCTGCTTGATCTTCTCGATATCGCTTTCATTAAAAGATAAAGCAACAGATGGATTACTTGCCACGAGATCTTCACGCCCAACGATCAGGTAATGACCGAGACGGTTAGAGAGGATCGCTCCAAAGAGTGCGGTTCCAAAGACAGATCCCAATGAACGGAAGAATGTATTGGAACTTGTTGCGATACCCATATCTTTGAAATCGACTGAGTTCTGCAGAGCGATCACAATGGTCTGCATTGAAAGTCCAAGACCAGCACCCACCATTACGGCATAGATGGCAATCTCCCAGAAAGGTGTGTCGATTTCAAGGCGATACATAGCCAATATTCCTAGAGTCATGATTGCTGTTCCCATTATTGGAAAACGCTTGTAATGGCCGTGCTTTGAGATCAACTTACCGCTGATGATTGAAGTGGAGACGATCCCTAGCATCAGTGGAATGAGTTTTAAGCCTGCAGATGTTGCGCTATCACCCTTTACTACTTGGAGATAGAGAGGCAGCATCACAATCGCTCCGAACATTCCGGCACCGATAATGAAACCTAAGATCGAAGTCAGGCTGAAAGTGTGATTGCTAAAAAGTGAGAGAGGAATAATCGGCTCTTTTGCACGAGCTTCCCACCAGATAAAGAGTGTTGCAAGGGTTACACCGATTGCCAGATAACCAAGTGTGCGTGAATCTGTCCAACCGTTCTGTGGCCCGTAAACACTGAGTGAGAGCAAGATAAGAGTTACAGATGTGACTAGGAGTACTGCACCGAGATAATCGATGGAGTGATCACGCTTTTGCTTTGCTAAGTGCAGCGTTGCACTTGTAAGTACTAGTGCAAGGATTCCGAATGGAATGTTGATGTAGAAAATCCAGCGCCATCCGGTGATGCCAAGAATGGTTTCGTGATCTGAGAAGAAGCCACCAAGAAGTGGACCAGCAACCGAAGATAGTCCCCAGACTGCACCGAAGTAACCCACGTATCGGCCACGTTCGCGTGGAGGAACGATGTCTCCGATGATTACAAATGTAAGTGCCATCAAGCCACCAGCACCAAGTCCTTGCAGAGCACGCGTTGCAATGAGTTGATTCATATCTTGTGCAGCACCAGCTAAAAGTGAACCTAATAAGAAGGTAACGATTGCAAATTGAAATACAGGACGGCGCCCGTAGATATCTGAAATCTTTCCATAGAGCGGTGTGGATGCAGTAGATGTCAGCAAGTATGCGGTGACAACCCATGTGTAGTGATTTAGTCCATTGAAGTCTTCAGTAATACTTTTAAGTGCAGTCGAAACAATCGTTTGATCAAGGGCTGCTAGTAAGAGGCCGGTCATGAGGCCTCCGAGGATGACCATAATCTCTTTATGCGTATGTGCTTTAGCTGGCGCGTTCATCGACATGGTTAACCCCATTTAAGTTGTACTGCTATGAATTGAGAGATATTTGGAATTTCTCAAGCAAGGTAATAAGTTTACCGCGTGAAATCAATCATCGCTGAAGACCTCGTAAAAACTTATGACAAGGGCGCGGTACGAGCCCTAGATCACCTCTCCTTAGATGTCGAAGAAGGAACCGTTTTGGGCGTATTAGGTCCAAATGGTGCTGGAAAGACTACAACTGTGAGAATCCTCGCCACCTTGCTCAATCCTGATTCAGGTCACGCAACGGTCGGTGGAATTGATGTTGTTAAGCATCCAGAGAAAGTGCGCGAGATTATTGGTCTTTCAGGACAGTATGCAGCAGTTGATGAAATTCTCACCGGTTGGGATAACTTGGTGATGTTCGGTCAGCTTTATCATTTAGGTAAGAAGCAAGCAGTTGCGCGAGCAGAAGAGTTACTTGAACAGTTTTCACTTACTGAAAGTGCACGTCGTCCAATCAAAACATATTCGGGTGGAATGCGTCGTCGCCTTGATTTAGCTGCATCCTTGATTGTTAAGCCAAAGGTTCTTTTCCTTGATGAACCAACAACGGGACTTGACCCACGTGGTCGCCAAGAGATGTGGGGAGTTATCCAAGAGCTTGTTAAAGGTGGAGTAACACTTCTATTAACAACACAGTATTTGGAAGAAGCCGACCAGTTAGCCGATGAAATCGCAGTGATCGATCACGGCAAAGTAATTGCTCGCGGAACTTCTGATGCGCTCAAGAAGCAGGTCGGCGGAGAACGTCTTCAGATTGTTGTTGATGGTCAGAATATTTCAAAGACGATGGAGATTGTCTCTAAAGTTAGTGGAAGCGCTGCAACTCTGGATGAGGGTCTGCGACTCATCTCTGCGCCAGTTTCGACTGGCTCGACCGCTCTCATTGAAGCGCTACGCGAACTTGATGGCGCTGGAATCCATCCACTAGATGTCTCGCTCAAGCGTCCATCACTTGATGATGTGTTTATGTCGCTGACAGGCCATGTTGCAGAAGAGATCAAGGAAGAGGTTAAGAAATGAGAGAACTTCAAGATATTTTGATCATTACTCGCCGCCAAATCTTGCTCTTGGTGCGCGTACCTGAAGTCCTTATCTTCTCAACCATTCAGCCCGTGATGTTTGTACTTCTCTTTAGATTCGTTTTTGGTGGTTCGATCGATTCAGGTCAGCCTGGAGGATATGTCCAGCTTCTTATGCCTGGAATCTTCGTGCAGACAGTTGCATTTACCTTGGCCGGAACAGCTTCAGGGCTAGCTGACGATATGAAGAAGGGTTTGATTGATCGATTCCGATCACTTCCGATCTCACGAAGCGCACTGATTATCGGGCGCACACTTGGAGATTCACTTCTTAACATTGTGGTGTTAACCGTTATGGGAATCACTGGATACATCGTCGGTTGGCGCCCAACAGGAGGAACCGGAAACATGCTTCTGGGCTTCTTATTCCTTCTACT
>Ga0315904_10002279_pt1 | contig 29829 bp, 30 predicted proteins | sample LakEriMetagenome_6_FD_203529 | JGI IMG/M metagenome (GOLD analysis project Ga0315904, IMG submission 203529) | Freshwater fungal communities from buoy surface, Lake Erie, Ohio, United States - Buoy 12 MA120 | ecosystem: Environmental > Aquatic > Freshwater > Lake | place: USA: Lake Erie, Ohio...
TCGGCACCTCCTCCGGCGGCCGCGTGGCGACGAGCCGGCGGCCCGCGCTGGTGATCGGCGCGTAAGGGTCGTCGTGGAGCGGGATCGCGGGATCGTCGAGGTAGGGGAGGTGCTCGTCGAGAAACCGCACGAGCAGCCGCATCAGCCGGCTCTTGGCCTGCCCCTTCTCGCCGAGGAACAGCATGTCGTGTCCGGCGAGGAGGGCGATGTTGATCTCGGGGATCACCGTGTGGTCGTAGCCGACGATGCCGGGAAACAGTTCGTCGCCGGCGCGGAGCATCCGCAGAAAGTTCTCCCGCACCTCGTCTTTGACGGGGCGGCTCTTCCAGCCGCTGGCACGAAGCGCGGCGAGAGTGCGGGGCAGGGGGGCGGTCATGCGGGCGGCTCCTTCGCGAGATGCCCGGATTGTAGGCGAGCGATGCGTCACGGACACGCCGCGGGCGTGTCATACCGTGGCAACCTCGGCTGCCACGGCACGACGACTTCTCATGCGCCGCCCCTTGACGCCCCCCAGCTAGCCCCAACACGCGGGGGCAAGCCGCTTGCGTTCCTCACGTTTGGGCCAAACGATGAACCCGCGTTCGGCATGAGCCTCGTGCCAGGGCGGCAACGCGTCGGCCCGACGGACAACTGGAGGATCTGGTTCGAAGCGACTGGCCCGAGCACGACCGCGGGCGACATCGTCTTCACGCTCACGGGCGACTCCCACGGCCCGCCGGCGCGGGACGTGGTCCGGGCGAAGCTGAATGCTGCACCGAACATGAACGACCAAACCCGTAACGTCTGTGTTGGCCCGTTTATGGAAGCACGCCACCTCCTTCGTCTGCGACCTATACGGGAACGATCGTCCACAAACTCAGCGTCGAACACCAGCTCAACACCGCAACGTGGCAGCCGATCGAAACCGCGCCCCCCCAACAAGATTGAGACGTTTTATGTCGATGTCGATTATTATCAGTCATGGTTTGTTCGTGGACGAAACTGGTGGACAGGTGCCATTGATGACAGTCGCTACGGCGAACAAACACCGACAATTCCGGACAAGGTCAACTTTGGAGCGGTGAGGTAATCACGATGCGACATTTGTTTCTTCTCTTCTGCCTCTCGTGTGCGATGTTGCTTCCGTTGCGGAATTGTGTTTTCGCAACAGACGGCACAGGCGAAGAGATTGAAGTGCGATTACCCCGACGAATTAGTCACAGCAAGGGAGGTGGCGTGCTTTGCGCGTCGAGAGAGGAGAAGCTTCGCGTAGTCTTTGGAGATGGCTTTGAAGACTGGGCTTTTGAACGCAAGGATGGCAAGTGGCTGATCCGGCAGTCCAAGATCGGTAATCAGCCGGAACTTTATTTGAGTTTTCAAACGAAAGAGCCTGCTGATCCCAAGGCGGACCTCGTTCGGTTGGTCGAACAGTGTGACGAGACGTGTCTGTGGAATCTCGAATTCGAATTCGTGGATTCGACAAAATTCGGTACCCGAAGGTGCTACGCCAGCCCGACATCAGGGGCGTTTCGGGGCTGGTTTATGGCAGCTGGCGAGCCCATCGAAAAGAGAGAGGACTTTGTTCTGTCTCGAGCAGTCACCTTGCAAAAGGACAAATCGCCGCTGGCGCTTCTCAGGCTCTGGGTCGATGGGCCGTAAAGGAAAAAACGCAGATCGCATACGGCACTGGTAGGGGACGGAACGCGATCAGGCGGTTGATGTTGCGAGTTGGCAACGAAGATCGGCCGACGGTGGCGAGGAATCCGTGGCAGGAGCGAGTTTCGGCATGAGGAGGCGAGCCTCCGACTCCTGCCAATCCGAAGTCCGGCCCCGCTCGACTGCTCCGCAAGATGAACGTTGACGCCGCGGCGACCAGGGGCGTGGCGATCACTGCGGGCGAGCAGGCCACCGTCTCGTTCGTGGTTGCCGACAGCCGCAATGCGGCGAGATTTTTCCGCTTGTGACCGAACGACTCCCCGGGTACTTCTTCACGGCGTTCTTCGGCAGCTACGCCAAGGGCTTCGACGCGTACGCCCGGCCGGCGGCGGCGGACGCCGGGGAGACGGTGCGGTATCCGCTGGTCACCTGCGAGCGGCGACGGCTCAACAAGGATGGCGAAAAAGATCTCGACATCGACATCGTGCATCGGCCCCAGGGCGACTGCTATTTCGACATCCAGGCGATTTCTTTCAACCCCGCCGACGACACCGTCGTCCGCAACACGCTTGCCGAGGCCATCGCCTTGCTCGACGTGAAGGCCGAAATCTGGGACGGCGACCCATTCGTCCGCTGGCAGTAGCCAGCGGAGCCAACTGCATCAGATCGCCCGTTTTCCACGCCACTCCCCCGAGGAGCCGGGGGAGCCCAGGCTTTCCGTGGGCGCTGCCAGCCCGTGCCGCGGGCCATCCCCTTCGCCACCGGCCGCAATGGGTCGTGCCGACAGTGCAGACCCAATCTGCCCTGATTGCGGCTTGGCTCCGCGGTAAAGCTCCGTTCGCGGCGGCGGTCCGGTGACGGTCGTACCCGGCGTCTTGGCAACGTATGCGGCGGTCTGTGACCGTGGAAATCGGATGTGCGCCTCCCACGACCCGCACGCGCAAGCCTGAAGGCCTACGCCGCAAGGGTACCCATGCGTCGAGAGTCGACGGCGTCACGCCGCGGCGGCTTGGAGCACCGGGAGCCGGATCGTGATCGCCGTGCCCTTGCCCGGCGCGCTTTCCACGCGGATCCGGCCGCGATGGGCCTCAACAATTTCGCGGCAGGCGGTGAGGCCGAGGCCCGTGCCCCCCTTGCCGGTCTCGTCGGGGCCGGCCTTCGTCGTGAAGTGCGGGTCGAAGATCCGCCGCATCACCTCGGGCGTCATGCCGCAGCCGGTGTCGCGGACCATCAGATCCACCAGGCCGCTCGGCTCGTCGTGAGCGAGGCGGAGGATCAGCCGGCCGCCGCTCGGCATCGCCTGCCGGGCGTTGACGAGGAGGTTGAGCAGCACCTGCTGGATCTGGCTCGGGTTCGCCGACACCCGCGGCACCGGGGCGAACTCCCGCTCCACCTGCACGCGATACTTCATCATCTCGCGCTCCAGCAGCACGAGCACGTCCTCGACGAGCAGCGTCAGGTCGGTCGGCTCGAAGCGGGCCGCGCGGCTCCGCGACATCGAGAGCACGCTGGCGGTGATCTTCGCCGCCCGCGTGCCGGCGGAGAGGATCCGGTCGAGCGCCTTGTCGCGGGTCGGCTGGTCGCGGTGCCGCAGGCCCATGCGGGCGTAGTTGAGGATCGTCGTCAGCGCGTTGTTGAACTCGTGCGTCGTGGTGCCGAGCAGTTCGCCGAGGCTGGCAAGCTTGCGGGCCTCGAGCACCTGCCGCTGCAGGTCGGCCAGTTCGGCGGCATGCCGGCAGCGGGCCGCGTCGAGCTCACCGCGAGCCGCCGTCACCTGCCGGCGCAGGTGCTCGATTTCCGGCTCAACCGCGGCGGGCCGCGGCGGGCAGGCCGCGATCGCGGACGGCGGCACGTCGGTGCGCACGACGATCAGGTCCCGGCGCGGTGACTCCCGCGTCGGCCCGGTCCAAGGCCCCGACGGCTGTGGCGACTCCTGCTGCATCCCGGCTCGCGGCTCCCCGTGCGCGTTTCCAACCCCTCTCCAGCCATCGACTTCCGACTCGTCGTGGGATATCGTCCGCGGCCGAGCGGCCGCTGTACAATTCGGGATGCCGCTCCGTTTGGTTCCCTCGACCGTTGAACTTCCGCGAATCCGACCGCTCCCGGCCGCAAGCCGGGGCGAATGCCGTGGACCGTTCCCGTGAGGCGGACTTTTCCGCTCGCGACACCGCACCACTTCCCTGCCAACCTCCCATGCCACCCCGCCCCGCGATCCAGCGTCCTCTTCGTCGCGGCATCACGCTCGTCGAGATTCTCGTCGTGATCGCGATCATCGGCCTGCTCATCGGCATGCTCCTGCCGGCGGTGCAGTCGGTCCGCGAACAGGCCCGGCGGCTGCAGTGCAAGTCGAACCTGAAGAACATCGGGATCGCCTTCCAGCTTTACCTGGACCGGAAGACCGGCGGCGGCCAGAAGGGCAAGTTCCCCGACGCCGCCGTCCTCCCCAGCGCCGAGCTCTGGTTCTGGACGCCTACGCGGCCGATCCGGCCGAGCATCGCCAAGGTGCTCGGGCCGTTCATCGAGGAAAACCGGGAGGTGTTTCGCTGCCCGTCCGATGCCGGCTACTTCGTCCAGAACGGCACCTACATGGTGTCGGACACCCACCCCACGCCCCAGAGCTACGTGGACGCGATGAAGCAGCAGTCCGCTTCGCTGCCGGCCGCCGCCCGGCCGCCGGAGTACGAAAACCTGCCCTACGAGGGCACGAGCTACGAGTACCCGGCCCGCCGTCTGGCCAACAAGACCCGGGAGCAGGCGCTCGTGTACCGCGGCAACCAGGGAGCGACGTCGAGGCTCTGGGTGCTCTATGAGTTCGAGGCCTTTCACGGCAGCTTCACGCTCCTTCCGTCTGCAGCCGACGACTTCAACGATCCCGACCCGAACCGGCCGCCGCCGCAGGACGGCGCCCGCAACTTCCTCTACTTCGACGGTCACGTGGACAATCTCTGACGGCCGCTGCGTCCAGTTCTCGATTCCCGTGAGGTGCCCCATGGCTTCCGCATCGCTCTCCGCCCGTTCATCCGCGGCCGCTGCCGATCGCCCTGGCGGCGTCGGCCGCTGGCTGGCCGCGCTGGCGGCCCTCGCGGCGCTCGGCGTGTTTGGCGCCTGGTGGCTCGGCTGGTTCGGCGGCGTGGTAGACCCGCGGGTCGTGGAGATCCGCAAACTGCGGGAGGAACTGGCTGCGAAGTACCCCAACGGCGCCGCCCCCACCGACCTCGGCGCGGCGACCGCGATGGCGACCGAGATGGCCATCATCCGCCAGAAGATCGAAGCCCTGCCCGAGCACCTCCGGCCGCAGGCGGAGCAGGGGGGCGGCACCATGTTCCGCACCGCCATGCGGGCCCGCATCAACGCCTACTTCAACGCCCCGCCCGCGCAGCGAGATGCGGTGCTCGATCGGCAGATCGACGAGATGGAGGTGATGCGGCAGGCGTTCGAGGCGGCCGAGAAGGTAACGGCGGCGTTCGGCGGTGGCGGTGGCGGAAGTGGCGGTGCGTCCCCATCCGCCACTCCGCCTTCCGGCGGCCCGCCACGCAGCACGAACGAGGAGGAGCGGAACAAGTTTCGCAAGGGCATCATCGACCGCACGTCACCGGCCGAGCGGGCCCGCTATGTCGAATACTGGCGGGCGGTGGCGGAACGCCGCGAGAAGCGGGGCATGCCGCCGAGCCCGTGGGGCAGGTGACCGCATGGCCGACACGCTCGGCCTCCTCCAGGAGGCGTTGCAGCTCGCGCGGGACCTCGGCTATCGCGTCCGCGAGGAGCCGCTCGGCGATTTCCCCGGCGGCGCGTGCACCGTAGGCGATGCGCGGCATGTGCTGCTCAACCTCGAGCACTCCGTCGCCAACCGGCTCGATGTGCTCCTCCGGGCGCTCGCCGCCGACCCGCGGCTCGCGGCGGAGCCCAAGAGCCGGCTCCTCGCCGCCCGGCTCGCAGCGATCCCGCCGCCGGGCTGATGGAGTTCCTCTATTTCTCGCATGGATGGCGGGTTGGTTTTCGTGCCCGGTGTCCCCGGGTTGCCACCCGGGGCTTCTTGGACCAAGCGGATCACGCGCCCAAAAAGCCCCCGGCGGAAGCCGGGGGACTCCGGGTGGCGCACCTTCCCGTGTGCCATGCGGCGCGGGCTTGAACCGGAGATGTGCCTGCCGTCATCCGGCATGGATGGCGGGGTGGTTTTCGTGCCCGGTGTCCCCGGGTTGCCACCCGGGGCTTCTTGGGTCAGCACGTCGCTCCCACAAAAAGCCCCCGGCGGAAGCCGGGGGACTCCGGGTCGCAAACCGTCCCGAGTGCCATGCGAAGCGGGGTTAAACCGGAGCACCGCGTCTTGCCGATCGGCCCGCACCGCGCGACCGTGCGCCACGCGTCAGGTTGATCGATAGAGGCCGTGCGCCGCGATAAAGGCCTCGACGGCCCGCGGCGTGCGGTAGCGGATGCTGCGGCCGGCGGCGACGGCGGCCCGGATGTCGCTGGCCCGGATGCCGATCGCCGGCATGCGGACGCGGCTCTCCAGCACCGCCGCCAGCCGCTCCGCGCCGAGCAACGTGGCCAGCCCCGCAGCCGTGGCCGCGGCGGGCAGATCGTCGAGCACCTCGCGTTCCACGCCCACGAGCGTGGCGAGTTCCGCGATCCGCTTCGGCTCCCGCCACGTCGGCAGCCCGGCAAGGGCGTCGGGCCCAAGCAACAGGCAAAGCTCGGCATCGGGCTGCGCCGCCGCGAGCGCGGCAAGCGTGTCCACGGTGTAGCTCAAGCCCCCCCGTTCGATCTCCAGCGTCGCGACCGCGAAGGCTGGATGGCCGCCCGTCGCCAGCCGCAGCATCTCGACGCGGTGTTCGGGGGCCGCGAGCCGCCGGTCCTGCTTGTGCGGCTGCGTCGCCGCCGGCACGAAGAGCACGCGATCGAGCCCCGCCTGCTCGCGGCAGCACTCGGCGAGCAGCAAGTGCCCGACGTGCACCGGATCGAAACTTCCGCCGAACACTCCGATTCGCATCATCGCCTCCCGAACATACCGGATTCGACAGATCACCCCCGAAACGGCCGCCGGGGCAGGAGCACCCAACGGCGCGGCGCGGGGATCGGCGTGAGGATGCGGACTGCCTGGGCCGAGGAACGCAAGGCTCAGGCACGGACCTTCGCCAGCGACGCATCCCGAAGGACCGCATAGCGGCACTCATGCCGTCCCCGAGCCGGGTTGGGCCGGCAGGGTGATCGCTCCGCACGTCGAATACGCTCTAATCATCCTCATGCCCGTCGACAGCACAAGCCAGCGCGAGCTCTTCGAGCACCGCCCGCAGTGGGACGAAGACGACGTGCGCCGGGGCACGATCGCCACCGTCGTCCTTCCCGACGGCGTGGACAAGCCGCTCGACTACCTCGTGCCGGAGCGGCTGGCGGCCGACGTCGAGCCCGGCCGCCGCGTGCTCGTGCCGCTGGGGCGGGCCAACCGCGAGCGACTCGCCTACTGCGTGGCCGTGCGCACTGGCGACCTGCCGCAGGCGCCGCTCAAGAGCGTGATCGGCGTCGAGGATCCACGGCCGTTGCTGTCGCGGCGGATGCTCGAACTGACGAAGTGGATGGCCGAGCGATGGATGGCCCGCTGGGGCGAGGTGCTTGAGGCCGTGCTGCCGGCGGGTGTGCGGGCCCGCACGCGGGTGCGGATGGATCCGCTGCTCGCAGCCACCGGCGTCGCGCCGGCACGGCAGCTCACGCCGCCCCAGGCCCGCGTGCTCGCCGCCGCCGCCGCCGGCCCGCAGACCGCGGCGGCGCTAGCCCAGGCCTCGGGGGCGAGCCGGGCCGTGATCAGCCGGCTCGTGAAGCTCGGCCTGCTCGCCGAGACCGGCGCCGTCGAGCGGCCACGGGGCCGCGGGGAGGAGAGCCGCGAGAAGATCCGCCACGACAAGCCGACCGCACTGTCGCCCGCGCAGACCGCGGCCCTGGAGGCGATCCGTCGCCCGATGCGCGAGGCGCGGCACGAGACGATCGTGCTCTTCGGCGTCACCGGCAGCGGCAAGACGGAGGTCTATCTGCAGGCCGTGGAGGAGACGATCGCCTACGGCCGTCAGGCGATCGTGCTCGTGCCCGAGATCAGCCTCACCCCGCAGACCTGCGACCGCTTTCGGGCCCGGTTCGGCACCGTGGCCGTGCTTCACAGTCATCTCACGCCCGCCGAGCGGCACGCTCAGTGGCGGGAGATCGCGGCCGGCCGCGTGAACGTGATCGTGGGCGCCCGCAGCGCCGTCTTCGCGCCGGCGCCGCGGCTCGGTCTGATCGTCATCGACGAGGAACACGAAAACTCCTTCAAGCAGGGGACGGCGCCGCGGTACCACGCCCGCGACGTGGCCGAGTGGATCGCGCGGGAGGAGAAGGTGCCGCTCGTGCTCGGCTCGGCGACGCCGTCGCTCGAGACCTTCGCCCGCTGCCTGGCCGGCGACTGGGCGATGTGCCGGCTGGCCGAGCGGGTGGGGGGCTCGCAATTGCCCGCGGTGATCACGGTGGACCTGCGGGACAAAACGGGCCGGCCCCGGGGCGCGATGACGGCCCGGCTCACGGCCGGCATCCGCTGGGCGCTCGACGCCGGCGGGCAGGTGATGCTGCTGCTCAACCGCCGCGGCTTCGCCACGCACGTGCAGTGCGGCGCCTGCGGCCACACGGCCCGCTGCCCGCAGTGCGACCTCGCGCTCACGCTCCATCAGCCGGGCAACCGCGGCATCTGCCACGGCTGCGGCCTCGTGAACCGCCTGCCGGCCGACTGCCCGGAGTGCCACGCCCCCGGCCTCGTGCAGCGCGGCACGGGCACGCAGCGGCTCGAGGAGCAGGTCCGCCGCGGGTTTCCCGACGCCGCCGTGGCCCGCATGGACACCGACACGATGCGGGCCCGCGGCAGCCACGAGAAGACGCTCGACGCCTTCCGCGCCAAGCAGATCGACATCCTCGTCGGCACGCAGATGATCGCCAAGGGGCTCGACTTCCCGAGCGTGATGCTCGTGGGCGTGGTCAACGCCGACGCGGCCTTGCACCTCGCCGACTTCCGCGCGGCGGAGCGGACGTGCCAGCTCGTCACGCAGGTGGCGGGCCGCAGCGGCCGTGGGCCGCTCGGCGGCCGGGTGGTGGTGCAGACGAGCACGCCCGACCATCCTGCGATCCGGGCCGCGGCCGTCCACGACTACGAGGCCTTCGTCCGCAGCGAACTGCCGATTCGCGAGGCGCTGCTCTATCCGCCCTTCGGCCACGTGATCCGGTTCGTGGTCCGCAGCCTCGACGACCAGGCCGCCGCCACGTGGGCCGGCGCGATCGCCGACCGGCTGCGACAGGCCGCCGGCGCCGCGGCCGGCATCCGCGTGCTCGGCCCCGCCCCCGCGCCGATCGCCCGGCTCCGCGATCGCTTCCGCTGGCACGTGCAGGTGCACGGCCCCGACGGCCCGGCCCTCCGCGATCTCGTCCGCCGCGCGACGGCCGACCTGAAGACACCCGACACCGTGGCCTGGATTGTGGACGTCGATCCCGTCGAGATGCTGTAGAGCGAGCGAGTCGCGCGATACCCCGGTTCGATCTCGCAGCGTATGGCATCCGGGACGGCATGCCACCCGGAGTCCCCCGGCTCCCGCCGGGGGCTTTTTGGGGACGGCGCGACAAGAAGCCCCGGGTGGAAACCCGGGGACACCGGGTTTGAAAACCACATCGCCACCCATGCAGCACGACGCCGCGGGTGCGCGCACCATTCTCCACCGACGCCCACGGCGTGGCCCTACGACCGTTGCGATCGGCGCCAGCGGTCGCCCTCGGCCTTGCCCCGCGCCGGCAGGCATGACCTACCGTTGGGAAGTGGACCGCGATGCACGGTCCTTCCGATCTCACTTTGCGGACGGCTGATCGACACGCCGCCAGCCCCGATCGTTATGTCCGTGAACGTTCCCTCCGTCACCGCCGCTCCCGCCTGGTCGCGACCCGCCCGCTGGATGGCGTCGCTGCTCATCGCCGGCTATCTGGCCGCCGTGATCGTGCCGCCGCTGGCCGGGCCGCCGCCCGCGAGTGAACTGGCCGGCACCCTGCGGCGGCCGCTGCGGCCGCTGGTCGGCGCGCTCTATCTCGACCACGGCTACCGTTTCTTCGCCCCCGACCCCGGCCCCGGTCACACGATCCGCTGGACGGCCGCCATGCCCGACGGCTCGACCCGCACGGGAAAAATTCCCGACCGCGATGCAGACCGGCCTCGGCTCCTCTACCACCGCCGGTTCATGATCGCGGAGAAGATCGCCGCGCAGGTGCCCACCGTCGAGGCGCCGCCGGAAGTGCGGGCTCGGGCGAAACCGGAGTGGCTGCCGCTGGTAAAGGGCGTGGCCGGCAACCTGCTGCGGCAGACCGGCGGCACGAGCGTGCGGCTCGAGATGGTCGAGCACTATCTGCCCGCACCGGACGAGGTCGTCGCGGGCACCACCGGCACCGACATCGTCACGCCGCTGGGCACGTTCGCCTGGCCGAAGGAGGCCGCACGATGAGCGACCCGCGAATCGTGACCGTCAGGCCGCGACCCGACGCGCCGGCGGAGCAGGGCAGGGGAGAGGCGTCGTGGATCGGCGGCTGGGCCCACGCCTGGAACACGTTCTGGTTCACGCCGGCCGACCCGCTGCCGCTGGCGGTCGTCCGCATCGCCACGGGGCTGATCCTCGCCTGGTCGAGCTTCGTGTGGCTCGCCGACGTCGACGCCTTCTTCGGAACGACCGGCTGGATGCCGCCGGAGCACGTGTGGCGGATGAACGACCAGCCCTGGCAGTGGAGCGGCTACTTCGCCGCGGCCGATGCCAACGGCATTCGCGTCATCGCGGGGCTCACGCTCATCGCCGCAATCCTGCTCGCGCTCGGCCTGGCCACGCCTCTGGCGGCAGTGGTGGCGCTGGTCGGCTTCTTGAGCGCGGCCAACCGGGCGCCACTCAACACTTTCGGCCTCGACGACACGCTCGGCATGCTGCTCATCCCGCTGGCGATCGGCCCGGCGGGCGCCCGGCTGTCGCTCGACCGGCTGCTCGGGGCAGGGGGGGGCGACGGAAAATGGTCGGTGGCTGCGAACGTGGCCCTGCGGCTGATCCAGGTGCATTTGTGCGTCGTCTACTTCTTCTCCGGCTGCGGAAAGATGCTGGGCGCGAGCTGGTGGGAGGGCACGGCCCTGTGGGGCGCGGCGGCCAACGTCCAGTACCGCACGCTCGACCTCACCGGGCTGGCCCGGCACCCGCTCGTGACCAACGCGCTCACGCTGGGCACGCTGTTCTGGGAGGTGTCCTACCCGGCGCTCGTCTGGCCCCGGCTCACCCGTCGGCTGTGGATCGCGATGGCCGTCGCGGTGCATCTGGGCATCGGCCTGGCGATGGGCATGATGGAGTTCGGCCTGGCGATGATCACGGCCAACCTGGCGTTCGTTCCGGCCGGCTCCTGGCACGCGGTTCTCCGTTTCTTGGCCACGCGGGGAACGGCAGCGAAGACGGTGCGGGCGTGACGGCCGCCGGCGATCCGGCTGAAGTGACACCGCCACCGCCGCGCCGCATCGGCCTGCGGCTGGCCTACGAGGGCACCCGCTACTCCGGCTGGCAGGTGCAGCCGGGCCGGACGACGGTGCAGGGGGTGGTGGCGGAGGCGGTCCGCGCGGTGTCGGGCGAGGCGGTGCTCGTTCGCGGCTCGAGCCGCACCGACGCCGGCGTCCACGCCCTCGATCAGATCGCCGCCTTCACGACCCACCGGGACCTCGCCGCCGACGTCTGGATGCGGGCCCTGAACGCCAAGCTGCCCGCCGACGTGACGGTCGTCGCCGCCCGCGAGCTCGCCGCCGACTTCGACCCCGTGGCCGCGGCGGTCGCCAAGCGGTATCGCTACCGGATCCACGACGCCGCCTGGCGGCCGGTGCTCGCCCGGCATCTCGTGTGGCGGTGGCGCGGCCGGCTCGACGTGCCGGCGATGGCGACGGCCGCCGCGGCCCTCGTGGGCGAGCACGATTTCACAAGTTTCGAAACCACCCCCTCCACACGCCTCTCGAAAGTGCGCACAATTCATGCGCTCTCGGTCTGCCGCCACACCGGGCCCGACGACGTCGCCGGAGCCGAGGTGTGGATCGAGGTCGAGGGCAACGGGTTCCTGCACAACATGGTGCGGATCATCGCCGGCACGCTGGTGATGGTGGGCGCCGGCCGCCGGACTCCCGACTGGACGGCAGCGGCGCTGGCGGCCCGCAGCCGGGCCGCCGCCGGGCCGACCGCGCCGCCACAGGGCCTCGTGCTCGTCGCCACCCAACTGGATCCGCTCGCATGGCCCGCCCCTCCGACACCCTCGGCCCCCTGACGCTCGTGCAGCAGATCGGCGTCGGCCGGCACTGCCAGATCTGGGAGGCGGTGGAGGCGCCGGCGGGGCGGAAGGTGGCCGTGAAGATCATCGTGCCGGCGATGGCCAACGACCCGGCCCAGCGGAAGCTGCTCGAGCACGAGCTGAAGGTCGCCACGTCGCTCGAGCATCCCACGATCATCAAGATCGACCGGCTCGTCACCAAGGACGGCCCGCCGCACCTCGTGATGGAGCTCTATCCGCACCCCAACCTCAAGAAGCAGATCGCCGCCGGCGTCGACGCCCTGGCGCCGCGGCTGCAGCGGATCGTGACGGAGATCGCGCTGGCGGTCGACCACATGCACGCCCGCGGCTGGGTGCATCGCGACCTCAAGCCCGACAACGTGCTCGCGGCCCCCGACGGCCAGGTGAAACTGATCGACTTCGCGATCGCCGCGAAGGCGTCGGGCTTCCTCGGAAAACTCCTCGGCGGCAAGACGACGGCCCAGGGCTCTCCCAGCTACATGTCGCCCGAGCAGATCCGCGGCGAGGCCCTCGATGCGCGGTCCGACATCTACTCCTTCGGCTGCGTGCTCTTCGAGCTGCTCGCCGGAAAGCCGCCGTTCACCGCCGCCCACCCCAACGACCTGCTCAACAAGCACGTCTCGACGCCCGCGCCGGCTGTGGATCAGTTCAATCGTAACGCCACGACCGGCGGCTCCGCCTTCGTGCGCAAGCTGCTGGCGAAGAAGCCCGCCGACCGGCCGGCCTCGATGCAGGAGGTGCTCCAGCAACTGCGAACAGTCCGCCTCCTGGAGCGGGGCGGGGCCTGACGCGGCCGCGGCAACCGGAATTGACTCCCGCCGCGTCACGCGGGGACAATCCGCGGTCATCGTCAGCCTCCCAGTCAGCCCCCCGCGAGACGCCCCGATGGCCGCCGGCCTGCACCGACTCCCGCTGGAAAAGCCGATCTACGAGATCGAGGACCGGATCGCAGCCCTCGAGGCCGCGCCGCTGGGCGCCCACCAGCAGGAAGAGCTGCGGCGGCTCAAGCGGGAGCTCGTCGAGGTGCAGAAGCAGGTCTTCGCCGGCCTCGATCCCTGGCAGACGATCGAGGTCTCCCGCCACCCCGACCGGCCCAAGACGAGCGACTACCTGTCGCTGGTGTTCGACGAGTTCGTGGAGCTGCACGGCGACAAGGCCTTCGGCGACGATCGGGCCATGCTCACCGGCTTCGCCAAGCTCGACCAGCACAAGGTGCTGGTGATCGGCCACCAGAAGGGCAAGACGCTCGCCGAGCGGCAGGCCTGCCACTTCGGCTGCGCCCATCCCGAGGGCTACCGCAAGGCGATGGGCAAGATGCGGCTGGCGGCCAAGTATGGCCTGCCGGTGATCTGCCTGATCGACACCCCCGGCGCCTATCCGGGCGTGGGGGCCGAGGAGCGGGGCCAGGCCCAGGTGATCGCCGAGAGCATGTTCCTCATGGCCACGCTCCCGGTGCCGATCGTGTGCGTGGTGATCGGGGAAGGGGGGTCGGGCGGGGCGCTCGGGATCGGCGTGGGCGACCGCGTGGCGGTGCTCGAGCACGCCTATTACAGCGTGATCAGCCCGGAGGGCTGTGCCGGCATCCTGTGGAAGAGCGTCGAGTACAAGGCCGACGCCGCCCGGGCCTTGCGAATCCGGTCCCGCGACCTGAAGGAGTTCGGCGTCATCGACGCGGTGATCGAGGAGCCGGCCGGCGGCGCCCACCGGCATCCGCGGCAGATGGCGACGCGGCTCAAGACCTACCTCGTGCGCACGCTCCGCGAGCTGGTGGGCAAGCCCGCCGACGAGCTCGTGGCGGCCCGCTACGAGAAGTTCCGCGTGATGGGCACGTTCATCGATGCCGGTGCGGCGGTCTGACCTGGTGTTTGGCCTGTCCGTGGACAAAGCCCGCCATGGCCTTTGTCCACTTGGCCGACCGGTGGAAACGCCGCGGGTTTCCCCGGTCGGCATGCCTCACATCCTGCTCGGGCAGACGTGTTCCACAGCCTGTTGGGCCGCGTTCACGAATCGCAAGCCTCGCGGAGCATTGCCTCGCGGGCCATGCGGATCAGTGCGGTGACCGTGCGGCGGACCTCCCGGTGGCTGCCACGGCTCCTCTGGATGGCCTGGAGTCGGATCGAGGCGGCCTCCACAATCCGCACCGGATCGTGTTCGCCGGCCGGCAGGCCGAGGATCTCGTGCGGGGATTCGATATCGAGCGGGTCGTTTGGCATGGAAACGGCGTCCGTGTCCGAGGTCGCTTGCGGGGCGGCCACGCGGTCGCCCTCTATCCGTGTTGGCGAGCGCCGGGCCCCCGACCGGCAACGCTCCCCGAAAAAAATCTTCCGCCTGGCCCAAAACCTGCCGTCCGCACAGAATCCCGGTTGTTCCGGAGGCGGTGACCATGGATGACGACGCAGCCCTGGCCGAGAGTGTCGCCCGCCTCGCCGCCGGGGACCTGTCGGCCCGGGAACGAATTCTCGAGCGGTGCGGCACGCGGCTGCGATTGCTGGCCCGGCGGATGCTGCGGCGGTTTCCCGAGGTCCACCGCCACGACGATACCGACGACGTGTTCCAGCAGGCCGCCCTGCGATTGCACGACGCACTGGGCGACATGACACGGCGCGGCGAGACACCGCGGTCGATCATGGCGCTCGCGGCCACGCAGGTGCGGCGGACGCTGCTGGACCTGGCCCGCCGGAACCGCGGCCCCTGGTCCCATGCGGCGAACCACGACACCAACGTCGACGCCGGCGGCGGCCACCACGTCGAACGGCTCACAGATTCCGCCGTCGAGCCGCTCGACCGCTGGGAAGCCTTTCACGCGGCGGTGGAGGCGCTCCCCGACGCGGAGCGCGAGGTCGTCCTCCTCACTTGGTACTTGGGCGCCGACCAGAGGTCGATCGCCACCATGGCCGGTTGCAGCGAGCGGACGGTGCGGTCGCGTTGGAGGCAGGCCCGGGAGCGGCTGCGGACGGCGCTGGCCGGTGAACCACCGGCGTGAGCCGCGGGTTCACCGCGGCTGGTTGGCCAGAGTGACCTTCGGGAGGGAGCCGAGACCGGGCTCGCTTCGCAGGAACTGGGCGCGGTGCACCTGGTTTTGATGCCAGGAGTTCGTCTCGTAGAGCCGGGCCCGGAAGAACACGTGCCGGGCGCCCCGCACGGCTGCGGCGAAGGCGGCGTTCTCCTTCCGGCCGCCGGCGGGCGTCGAACTCATGACCTCGGTCCAGTGTTCACCATCGGGCGAAATCTCGAGGTGGACGGCCGCCGCGGGATCGAAGGGCACGTCGTTATGGAGGTTCCACGCGTCGACGCGGAAGCGGTCCAGCGTCACGTCGGCAACCGGGAAGGGCGCCTCGAGCCGGTACACCACCTCGGCCCACTCCCGCTGCCGAATCGGAGCCCAGTAGGCCACGGCCCCGAACGGCTCACGATAGATCCGCGCGTTGTTCGCGCGGACGAGCTCGCTGCCGGGCGGCTCGCGCAGGTCGAACGTCGTCGTGCGTTCCTGTGGCTGTCCGCCCCCCCATGGCAGCGAGACGACAGCCGCAGTGGCAGCGAGACCGAGGACACCGGCCGCGATCCAGGCCCGCCGCGTCGGCACCGGTTCGTCGGCGGGGGCGCGGATGGCGGCCGCCAGCGCAGCGGCATCGGCGAAGCGGCCGGCCGGATCCTTGCGCAGGCAGCGGCCCACGATGCGGTCGATCCGCCGGGGAATCCGCCGGTCGAGGCGGCTCGGCGGCGGCGGAACGCGCTCACCGATGACCCGCGCGGCCTCCACCGGCCCGAGGTCCCGAACGTCGTAGGGCGGGCGGCCGGCGACGAGTTCGTGAAGCACGACACCGAGGGCGTAGACGTCGGCGCGGGCATCGACGGTTTCCGGGCGGGCGGCACACTGCTCGGGACTCATGTACTGCAGCGTGCCGACGACCTGGCCCGTCAGGGTCGCGCGGGCGGCCTCATCCCGCCAGCACGCCACGCCGAAGTCGATGACTCGCGGCCGGCCGGCGGCATCGACCAGGATGTTGGCGGGCTTCAGGTCGCGGTGCACCACGCCGCGGGCGTGGCCGCTGGCCACGGCGTCGCACACCTGAGCGAAGACGGCGAGGCGGTCGTCGAGCGTGAGACCGGCGGCGTAGGCGACGACGTTCCGGGCTGCGGCCAAAAACTCCATCACGTAGTAAGGAAGGCTCGTGCCCATGAGGTCGAACGAACCGGCGGCGAAGATCCGGGCGATGCCGGGATGGTCGAGTTGGCCGAGAATCTCGGCCTCGCGATGAAACCGACGCAGGGCTTCCGGCGACGTGAACCCCGGCCGCATCACCTTCACGGCCACCCGCCTGGCGGGCTGCTCCTGCCAACCCTCGTAGACGCGGCCCATGCCCCCCTCGCCGATCAGCTGCACGAGCCGCACGCCGCCGACGATCATCCCGGGAAATGGGTCGGCCCCGATGTCCGACGCCTCGAGGCCGAGGGCATCCGTCAGTCCCGAGAGACCACCCGACGGACGCGTCGTGTCGCCGGCCGCCGACGTGTCATCCCCGCCGGTGAGTCGTTCCGGAGCGTCGTCGTGGCGCGAGCGGTCTGCGGCGGCGGACGGGACGGGATCGATCGGCACGGGGCACCGGAACTCGTGTGAATCGTGCAGCATCCAGCGGGCGAGTGGTGGTCCTCCCCCTCGGCAGCCTTAGTCTAAGGAACGCCGCTGGACCGGTGCGATGCGGTAGATGAACTGCGGCGGGCTGGAGCCGCTGGCCAGCCATCTGCCGCATCAGGGTGCCGAGCAGTTCGTGCGCCGGCGTGACCACGAGGTAGGCCGCGATCGAGACGGTTGTGAGCGCCCGCAGCGTGTGGTCCGCCGACCACAGCCACCAGGCTGCGCCGATCGCCACCCAGACGGGAACGAGCAAGGGGAGGGCGGCCAGGTGAATCCGCACGGCCGCGCGGCCGAGGGCCGCCCACGACCGCGGCCGTGCGCCGGTCAGCGAGACCGCGAGCGGCTCCATCTGCCGCCAGCCGTGCCAGACCAGGAAATAAAAGCCGACGAAAAACAGCGGATCGGTCCACCAGCCCAGGCTCGCGATCACGGCAAGTTCGCCGAGCCCCTTCAGCCACGCCCGCCGACTGCGCGGCCGTCGGATCGCGACCAGGCCCTCGGCCGCGGCAGCCGCCATGCTCACGGCGGCCATCCCCAGTCCGGCCACGCGGACCGCCGCGGGCGGAAACAAATCGGCTGCCGGGCCACGGCCGACGGAAAGCGCGGCCAGGTCGGCGGCCACGGCGGCGGTCGCCGCCGGCCATGCGGCCAGCGGCATGGCCAGGACGAGGCAGCCCCGAGCCAGCGCGGCGACCATCCGCGGCGCAGACTGTGGAACACGTCCGTCCGAGCAGGATGCGATGGCCGTGTCGAGATGCGCGGTTCCAAAGTGCCAGCAACTGAATGCCGCGAACGCCACGATCATCGGCATTGTCGCGACGGCGAAGCCCGCCAACACCGCGGCCATGACCGCCATGTAGGCCAGCCACACGATGGCCAGCGGCCAGCCCTGCCAGACTCGATGGCTGACGGCGAAGTCGGCGGCGCCGTGCGGCAGTCCGACGCATCCCAAGGCGACGACCCACGGCAGCGGCCCCAGAGCGGCTGACCAGTGCGGCCCGCCCATGGCACCCGCGAGGGCCGCTCCCGCCATGGCTGCCAGCGGCAGCCGGCGGAAGGCGATTTCCCGAAACCGCAGCCCAGCGTGCCCGCTGATCCCCGTCACCACGCGCATGCCCCGGCTCCTCGTCCCACGCGGCCCGGTTGCCGGCACCGCGTCAGCCAGCGGAACGTCCGCGGTGACCCATCGCCTTGATGCCGTGATACGCCACGAGGCCGAAGCCGACCTTGTTGATGACGTCGGCCACGTTGTAGATGATCTCGCGATACTCACCGGCTCCGGCCCGGGCCATCAGGAATCCGATCGGATAGATCGCCCAGCCGATGAGCACGAACAGCCGCATGATGCCCAGGGCCTGCGCCAGCGGCGGCGGCGCCGCCGCGATCGCCTGGCCCAGCGACACGAACAGCACGCCCACGATCAGCAGCTCGAAGCCGCAGGAGACGAGGAAGAACGTCCACCAGCGCTGGGAATCGACCGCCGCCGTCTCCGCGATGAACGCCGTGACGATCATCGCGACGTCGAGGATCACCAGTTGCCAGAAAAACTTCGCCCCCCGGTCGCCCATCCGCAACAGGAGCGGAAACTTCAGCAGCAGCAGTGGCGTGGTGAACAGCCAGTCGACGTACCGGAGAGCCGTCGGAAAGCCCTGACCAGACTGGTAGACGCCCGTCATCTTGAAGTAGTGGAAGCAGGCGATCGCGCAGACGAGCCCCGCCACTACCATCGTGCTGCGGTACTCGGGCTGGACGTCGTCGCGCAGGAGGAAGAAGTACAGCGCGCCCGCCCCCATGGCGACGGTGCCCGCGAAGAACAGGTACAGCGTCAGGGTCTGGAGGAGCGTGCCGCCGGCCTGGGCCTGCAAAAAGTCCATCGACACGCCGGCACCGTCGGCCGCGGCGAGCAAGCAGAGGGTCATGGGGGCCTCCGAAGGTGGAGAAGTCGCACGGCCCAACCGGCGGCGAGCCGGTGGGCCGCATGCCTCACCTTTCGGAAACCTTTCCCGAGGGGCACGGGTGACCGGAAAACCCTACGACCGCCCCCCGCCTCGGGCCAGCGCGACGGAAAAACCCACTGACGCCAGCGGCGCCGCCGCGCGGACACTTGACCATCGCGACTCCAGCGCCCGGGCCGGCCCGGCATCAGCGGCAATAGAGGCTGGATCAGTCCCCACGCAGTTCCGTGTACTTGCGGGCGGACCCGCGGGCGAGCTCGACCGGGTATTTGGCGGCGTTGGCCGCGAGCTTGGCGGTGATCGCCTCGGCCAGGTCGAGGCCGAGCCGGTCGGCGAGGAGCATCGCGAACATGACGACGTCGGCGATCTCCTCGGCCACGCCAGCCCGTTTGGCCGCGTCGGCCAGATCCCGCTCGACCTCGGCGTCGGTCTTCCAAAGAAACCGCTCCTGGAGCTCGGCCGTCTCGATGGAGATGGCCGCGGCCAGGTTCTTCGGCGTGTGAAACTGCGCCCAGTCGCGGTCATCCCGAAACCGGCGGACGGCGTCCACGAGATCGGCAAGCGTGGCGGGCGGCTGGTTCATCGGAAACGTCTCACGGTTCGCGGATCATGGCCACGATCTCATCCAGCGATGGAAGCGTGCCATGCCGTTCGCACCAGCGCCGCACGTACGGCATGTCGAGCTGGGCGACGCCCTGAACGGCCAGCACGTCGCGGGCATCGTCAAGATCCTTGCCCCGGGCCCAGCGCAGCTTCTGCACGATCACGTCTTCCGGACTTGGCACCGACACCGATTTGCCGACCGTGGCCATGAAGCGATCGCGGCGCCGGGCGAATTGCTCCCGCACGAACGGGTCGTCGAAGAGCGTGAACAGCTCCACGAGCAACGGCGGCTGGCTGCGGGTCGTGCCGATTCGACGCTTGCCGAATGTGAGCGTGTCGAACTGAACCTGGGCATCGAAGGTGGCGACAGGCGTGAGGCGGGCCACGAGCCGCGGCATGGCGGTTGGGTCGGCCACGTCCACGACGACATCCACATCGGCCGTCGACCGGGGGCTGCCGTAGAGGCCCGTCGCCAGCGCCCCCGTGAACATGTACGGCACACCCTCGGCCAGGCAGGCGTCGGCGACGACTGCGGCCAACTCGTCGATCGTCATCGGACGGCCGGGGCGTCGGCCGGGAGTTCGGTCACGAACCGGCCGGCGTCGCGGGCCGCGCGGAGCCGTTCGAGCCGCCGCCGGACTTCAGCCCAGCCGGCTTCCGGATCGCTCGTGCCGAGGTCGGCCAGCGCCGCGGCATGCATCCGCGCGAAAGCCTGGGTCGTCAGCGCCACCGTTTCCGCCAGCCGCTCGTCCGGTGTCATGGCCTTGGCGCGGGCGATCTTTGCCAGCCAGATCTCGTGCTGGAGGTCGCGAAGACTTTCTGTGGCGGCGGCGGAGGGGAGCGGATGCATGGCCGGAAGCATACCGGACGCCCGGGAATCGCCCCTCTCCCCAACGTCCGATAATGTCTCTTATGTCCGGTTCAGGGTCCGTTTGTTTCGGGCCTTTTTCCCGCAGCAAACCGTCGTCGCGGCCTCCCACCGCCCCACCGCCCCACCGCCCCGCCCGTCGCCGTGGCGGCCGCGGTGGAAATCAGCGGGCTCTCGTTGCGGGCGACACTCGATGCGGCACCACGCCGCCGCTGGCGTCCGCATCAGCGGATGGGCAATGGCGTCTGAGCGCCGACGGGAAACCGCTGCGGTGGCGGCTGCCCGCCCGGCTGCATCTGCGGATAGCGTTCCGGTTGCGCCGGCGGGCTGAAGCCGCTCCCAGGCGGTCGTGGCGGCATGGCGGGCCATGCCGGTGCCGCCGGCGCCGGCGTTCCCCAGCCGCCCGCTGCTGGAACCACACCGCCGGCCGGCACGGCCCTCTGCCCCCCCTGCTCCGCACCCGTCCAGGCGGCGGCCGACGTCACGCCCTCCCAGATGGCTCGCAGGGGCGACGGACCGGCTGCCGCGGCGGCGGCCGGCGGCGCCCCCGGCGGCCTGCGCAGTTGGTCTTCGAACTGCTTCACGAACGGATCGACGGTCTCGACGACGTCCTTGGGCAGGTACTGATCCGCCCGCACGATGATTTCAGCAACGATTCTGCCGCTGCGGCTGGCCACGATCTGGTCCCGGTAGCCGGGCGCGAGCGTGACCGCGAAAAAGGTGATCACGACGCACAGCAATGCGCCTTTGGCGAGACCGAGCAGCAGCCCCAACTGATGGTCGAAGGCGGAGAGGTGGATCGCGTTGATGGCCCCGGAAATGACGCGAAACACCAGCCACACCGCGAGCGATGTGGCGACGTACAGGGCCAGCATCGCGATCAGTTTGTTCCAGGGCGCCTGCTGCCCGAAGAAGGGGGAGAGAGGGCCGCCGAAGCGAATCGCAACGTAGCTGCTGGCGGCGATTCCGGCGATCCATGCGATCTGCCAGACCAGCCCCTTGAAGTAGCCCAGCACCGCGGCTGCGGCCAGGATGCCGAGCATGACCAGGTCGTAGCCTTCAATCGCCATGTGCCGCTCCACGCCCCCGTTTGCTCCGGGAAGCGGCGGAGTCTACGAGCTTGCCAAGATGTTCAAAAAGGCCAATCGTGCAGCCCCGCTCACGGCGAACGAAACAATCGGCTTATTCGCTGCAGAAGGCCCAGGCAATGCATTTAGCCCAAGCGGCTCAGATTGCCCATGGCTTCTTGTCGGCGCATGGGCAGCCCTGTGAAGAGAGTCTCCGGTCGGATGACGTTTCCGGCTGGGGAAGTGCAGGGTGGGGGTGACGGCTTCGCTGACGCACGCCGAAATGGCTGACGATAACCAAGTTGACTGCGCCGACCCGCCCGACCAGGGGCGGGAAGGTTCCGTCCGTATCCGCACCGATTCCGGGGCGGGTGCGGTCACCCTGGGGGATGATTCGCAGTGCCCGGCTTCCGCGTGCACATCACCGGCTCGACGATCATCGGCGCCGGCTACGGCACCGCAGCCTGGGCGTTGGGCGACATGCCCCCCATGACCTGCCTGCTCGCGGGCGGCCTGTGCTCGGTCGCCGGCATGCTGCCCGACCTCGACAGCGGGCCTGGCATCCCGCTCAAGGAAAGCGTGGCATTCGCGGCCGCCGTCGTTCCGATGATGATGATCCACCGCTTTCACCAGATGCAGCTGCCCCTGGAGGCGATGATCCTGGCGGGCGCCGCCATCTACCTGGTGATCCGCTTCGGCCTTTCATGGCTGCTGAAGAACTACTCCCACCACCGCGGCATGTTTCACAGCCTGCCTGCGGCGGCGATCGCCGGCCAGGCGACGTTCCTCGCCTTTGCGGCGGAGGAGCCGCTGCGGCGGTATTTCGTCGCCAGCGCGGTGGTGCTCGGGTTCCTCACCCACCTCGTGCTGGACGAGATCTGGAGCGTGAAGCTCGGCATGTTCGGGCCGAAGTTCAAAAAGTCGTTCGGCACGGCGCTGAAGTTCTACGGGCCCGTTGTCTGGCCGAACCTCGTGACCTACGTGCTGGCCCTGATTCTGGGCGCGCTGGCGGCGGGCGACGCGGCGATCACCGAAGGCCGGGCCGCGATGCGGCAGCGGATGGAGCAGGCGTCACGAAACATCCAGCAGATTCCCTACCAGTGGCAGTATCGGCGGTGATCCGCTTGCGGGGCGCCGCCGGCCGATGGATCATGGTGGCCGTCCGTTTCCGGAAGGTTGCCTGATGCCTTTTCTGCTATCCCTTGCGGACATCCCCGCGCTCGCCATGCTCGGCGTGTATGTCACGCTGATCGCTGCGGCCGCGTTCGCGGGCGGGGCGTCCGTTGCGTTCCTGTCGCTCACGCATCGCCAGATGCAGGTCGCCCTGTCGCTCACCGGCGGTGTGCTCCTGGGCGTCGGCCTCCTCCATCTGCTGCCGCACGCCTGGCTCCAGCTCGACCGCGACCTGGAGTCGACGATGGGCTGGGTGCTGCTGGGATTCTTTCTCATGTTTCTCCTGGAGCGGGCCTTTCACGGCCACGCCCACCATACCGCCGACGGCGGCCCAGACGGCCACGCGCACGCCCACCACGACGGCTGCAACCACAGCGGCCATGTCCACCACCCGCATCCCGGCCCGCTCGGACGGTGGGCCTGGTGCGGCGCGTTCGCGGGCCTGGCCCTCCACAGTCTCGCCGACGGCGCGGCGCTGGCCGCGTCGGTCGATGCCGACGACCGACACGGCGCCGGAACGCTCGCCGGCCTGGCCACGTTCCTGGCGATCCTGCTCCACAAGCCGTTCGACGCTGGCATCATCGCCACGCTCATGATCGGCGGGCGGACCACGGGCCGCACGCGGACGATCGTGAATCTGTGCTACGCCCTGATGGTGCCCTGCGGCGCGGCCGCCTTCCTCGCCAGCCTGCGGCTCTTCGGCGGGCAGCAGGACGCCATCCTCGGGGTGGCGCTGGCCATGGCCGCGGGCGCCTTCCTGTGCATTGCGGCCGCCGACCTCCTTCCGGAGGTGCAGTTCCACAGTCACGACCGCGTGCTGCTCACGGCATCATTGGCGCTGGGGCTGACGATCGCCTGGGGGATCACGGTCCTCGAGCGATCGTCGCACGCCCATGCCGCGCACGGGGCCACCGCACCGGCCGTCGGCCAGCCTCACTGATCGCCGGCCGTGGCGAGTTCGCCCGGCACGTCGAGGCCGCGCCGCTGCCGCTCCCGGCGGACGTCCGCCATCACGTCATCGATCAGTTCGTGCTGCCGACGGATGTTCGGCACCTGGGCCTGAAAGCACCAGGCGATGACGCCCATCAGCCCGATCGCGCCGACGAGATGCGGGGTCACCCAGTCGCGGCTCCCCTTGCGGCCGGTGGCCGGATCCGCGGCGCCGCCGAGGGCCACGATGCCGACGACCGCCAGCATGCCGGCCACGGCCAGTGGAAACGTGGCCCGCTTCAGCCTGCGGCTGCGGTCGATGAGCCCGCCGTCGAGGCGGTAGGTTTCCACCACCTCACGCACCCAGCGGCTCGTGCCCACGAAATACGTCACGGCCATGCTGTTGACGAGCACGACGACCAGGGCCGCCAGCACGCCGGAGAGGCGGTGAACGGTGCCCCAGCGGAGCACCGCCGGATCGGTCTGACCGTGCAGGTCGCCGAGCCACAGCCCCAGACCGGCCGTCGCCACCATCAGGGCGACGGCGAAGAACGCCGCCTGCGTGAACATCCGCGTCATCGCTGACTCCTCTCGCCCGGTCGCCGGTTCCACTCCTGTCCGGATCGTTATAGGCTGGCCCGTGGAGGCGACGCCATGCGGCCCGCCCGATCGGCCTCCGGACGAGCCCCGTCGTGACCAAACTCCTCCCGCCCGTCGTGCTGCTCACCTGCGGCGACCCGGCCGGCATCGGCCCCGAGGTGGCGGCGCTGGCATGGGAGGCGACGCCGGCGCATGCGCGGGCCCGCCTGCGGCTCGTCGCCGATCCGGCGCTGATCGCCGAGTCGCTCGTGATCCGTCGCGGCATGCCCGCGGTGCGAATCACGACCATCTCCGCCGCCGACCCCCGTCCCTCGACCGCCGCCGAGGTGCTCGTCGTCGCGCCGGCGAACCTGACCGCGGAAGCCGTCGTCCCCGGCGTTGCGACCGCCGCCGGCGGGCGGCAGGCGGCCGCCGCCGTGACCACCGCGTTCACGCTCGTCCGCAGCGGCGCGGCCCAGGCCATCGTGACCGGGCCCCTGCACAAGGCGGCCCTGCATGCGGCCGGCCTCGACGTTCCCGGACACACCGAGCTTCTGGCCCGTGGCTGCGGTCTGACGGACGACTCGGCCTCGATGATGCTCTGGCTGCCGGCCGCGCACGGTCCGGGCGGCCTCGGGGTGGTCCACGCCACGCTCCACCAGTCACTGCGGTCCGCCGTCGCCGACCTCTCGAGCGAGCGGATCGCGGCCGCCGGACGGCGGTTGGCCACGCTGCTTACGGCGCTGCTCGACCGGCCGCCGCGGATCGCGGTGGCCGCCCTCAACCCGCACGGCGGCGAGGGCGGGCTGTTCGGTGACGAGGAGTCCCGACTGATCCAGCCCGCCGTCGAGCGGCTCGCGGCCGCGGGGCTCGCCGTCAGCGGGCCGCTCCCGGCCGACACCCTTTTCCTGCGGGCGAGCCGTGGCGAGTTCGACGGCGTCGTCGCCCTGTATCACGACCAGGGGCACATCCCGGTCAAGCTGCTCGGCATGCACCGCGCCGTGAACATCACCCTCGGGCTGCCGCTCGTACGGACGAGCGTGGCCCACGGCACGGCGTTCGATATCGTGGGCCAAGGTCGGGCTGATCCGACGAGCATGTTGTCGGCGATCGACGCCGCGGTCAGCCTGGTCGCCGCCGGCTGGTCCGGCTGACGGCGGTCATGGCCGCATCAGGCCCAGTCCCGCGACGTGCGCGTCGGTCATGTCGATGAGCCCATCCGCGGCCGGCCGATAGACGAACGCCCCGGCGTCCACCGGACCGCCCACCCGCACCTCCTGCAGGTCGAGCACGGCGATCGGCTCCGGCTCACCGTCGGCCACCGGCCGCTTCCCCGGCACCGCCAGCCACTCCACGCGGTACGGCACGAGATCGCCGCGGCCGATGGAGAACCGCACGGCCCACGGCACGCCGTCGGGCAACTCCGCAGGCGTGATGCCGCCGGGCCGCCGGGCCGCCTCCGCCATGTCCGAGAGGATCAACGTGAGCCAGTCAGGATTCCAGCGACCCTCGACGACCCACACCGGCAGTCCGTCGATTTCCGCCGGCTCGGCCGCGACGCAGCGAAACCATTGCCGCAGGGTGCCGAACGAACGCTGCAGGCCGCCGAGGTAGGGAGATGCGGTCACCGGCTCGGGCGCCCGAAGCTGGACGAGTTTTTCCCGCACCCGCCGGACGTCGAGCCGCTCGAGCTGCGGCGGATCGGTGCCGTAGTGGCGAAACGTCCAGGCGAAGATGCCGTCGCAGACCTCGACGAGCTCGAAAGTCTCCGTGTCGCACGTGAGCGTCGACTCGAACCGATACCGCTGATCCTCGCCGCGGCCCGACTGCACGTAGCGGCCCGTGCCGACGAGCACGCGATCCCCCATCCGCACCTTCTGCCGCAGGCGGGCCGAAAAGGAGTCGGCCTGCGCGAGCATCGTCAGCGAACTGGCGAGGATCCGCTCGGCGCGCGCCATCTCTTCCGCCGGCCGTGCGGCGGCGGCCTCTTGGTCTGCGGTTCCGGCCTCGGCGCCGCGAGCGGCCCGCCGGCTGTAGACGCTGGTGGGCGCCGGCGGCGCGGCCGCCACAACACAGGCCCATCCGACGGCCGCCGCCGCCAGCAGCGGTCCCGGGGGAAGACGCAGGCTGGGAGATGTGCCCACAGGTCGAGTCGTCACGATCACGTCGAGTTTGCTGGTTTTGCCAAAGAAACGGAGGCCGGCTCGTCGAAGTACCCATCGTGGTTCGAGTGCCCGCGCCCGAACCCGGCTTCCGTTACGGTCCGCGAGTGTAGGAAACCGGGATCTTTCGGCCCATGCCGGAAACGGGAGCCCGAATCGCGTGCCCGAATGAACACTGATCCCCGGTCTGGAGGTGATGCGATGCTCAACCGACGTCTGCACGGCTTCGTCGGAATCTCGTTGGCGGCGACGCTGACCGGGTGCCACATGCCCGCCAACTCACCGTTCACCGGCCTCGCCCAGATTCGCCCGGTCGCCACTCCGCATACGAACGTCCTGCCCCCCGCCGCCATGCTCCACCACCCCGGCCCGGGTGTGGAAGGGCCTGGCCCTGGCATCATCGCCCCGGCCTCCTATGAGGCGGCTCTCGAGGCGGCCGGCGTCGGCGGTGGCGGCGGACCGGGCGGCATCGGCGGGACGGCCATGGCACCCACCTCGCAGATCGGCTTCATCGGCCCCGACGGCATGCAGATTCGCTGGGATGCCTCGATGCCGGGCGGTTTCGACTCGTCACCCCTCGTCGCGCCGGGCCGCTACGACTTCCCGCAGGGAGCCATCTACCGGCTCAAGCTCACCGATATCGCCGGCCGCGAAGGGATCGAACTGTACCCGTCGCTGGAAGTCGCTCCGGTCACGCCCAGGACTGCGGCGTATCTCGCCCACAATGCGATCCCCTTCCAGATCACCGAGGAAGACCTCGATCAGGTGACGACCGGCAACTTCGTCACGAAGGTCGTCTACCTCCCGGATCCCGACTACCAGGAACTCGCCGTCGCGGGCGTGGAGACGCTCGTCAGCACGCGGCTCGATCCAGGCTGCGATCCGGTCGTCGAGGCCGACCGCCGCGGGTCGATCCTGGCGATCATCCGCATCGGCAACAAGGACCTGGAGTCGACCGGGGCCGGGGCTGGCGCGACAGGCACTCCGCTCGCCTCCGGCGGCGGCCCTGGCGGCGCCGGCGGCGGCGGAGCCTGTGGCGTCGCCGGGCCGCTCGGGATGCCCTGCGGCGGCGACCCGTCGCAACTGCCCCCGGCCTTCGTCGCGGGCATGACGGCCCCCGAGTACGGCATGCCGCGGGTTGGCACGCCGATCGGCCTGCCGGGCCCGGCCCACATCCCGCTCGGGGTGCCGGCCGGCCTGCAGCGGCACTCGATCACCAATCACACGAAGATGCACATCCCGCCCCCGTCCCGTGAACTTCGGCTCCACGTGCAGCAGCACCCCGGATTGAGCTATCCGAAGCCGGCCCGCCACGCCTACATCGCCGAGCGGCACGACGTGCCCCACGTCCGCCTCCGCCAGCCGTGGGAAGACCGGACGCGGTTCGTCGACAACGGTGGCGCGGACCCCGACGCCCTCGGTGCCGGCCAGATCATCCCCGGCGGCGGCAACTGCCCGCCGGAGCCGATGGAGTGATCCGCCCCGGCGGATCATCTCCTGGTTCCCGACATCGAACGCGTCTCCCCTCTCTCCCTCTCATCCATCGCCACCATGCCCGCCATCCGCACGAGCGCCGCCGAGCCCCGTCCGCGGATGTGGCATCCAGACACGAGGAGCATGATCGACCTTTTCCGGACAGGGACCGCGCTGCGGACCGGCCGCTGGCTGCCGGCGACCGCCGTGCTCGTCCTGACAGGCGTCGTGGGCCTTTCCCACGCGGCTGTCGAGGCGAGCGCGGCGGAGACATTCGCCGTGTATTCAGGACCGGGAGCGATTGGCGCCCTGCGGCGGCCGCAGCCCGGTCCCTGTCCGGAATCGGTGATCCCAGACGGCGTGCAGCCGGTGGAAATCCGCGGCCCGAAGGGGATGCGGATCGCCATCGAGACGGCGGCCGGCTGGTCGCCCCTCCAGGCGGCGCCGCTGCGGATCGGCTTGGTCGTGGGCCGCGGCTACCGCCTGAAGATCGCCGGTATCCCGGGACGCGAGGGACAGGAGCTCTATCCCTCGATCCGCGTGCTCGCAAGACTGGTCACGCCGCCCGGCACGGCCTGGCGGTTCCCCGTCGAGGTCACGATCGACGCGGATGACCTCGCCGCCGCCCTCGACGGCGGCCATGTCCGCCGGATCGTCTACGCATCGTGCGAGAGCGAGGGCCGCGACGTCGTGCCGGCGAGTTGGTTCGACGTGAAGCCCGGCGACGATCCGCTCGATGTCGCCCGCACGCTTGGCGATCCGGTCGCCGAGATCGTGATCGGCAACCGGCTGCCTGCCGCGGGGACCGGCCCATGACCGCCGCCCGTCCCCTCCGCTGGCTCCGCCTGCTCGCGATCGCGACGGGGGCCGTGATCCTCGCCTCGTGTCGCTCGCTCTCGACGCCGGCAGTGGTGGCGACCACCACGGTGACGATGCTGCCCGAGCCGGAATCGGGCACGAGCGAACCTGCCGCGGCCTCCGCACCAATTCCGGCACCGCGTCCGGCACCGGAGCCGACGGCCTGGGCGGCCGACGTGCGGCGGGCCGATGGCTCGGCCGCGTTCGCCGACATCCAGCGCACGGGCCTCGAGGCCCCCTGCCCTCCCCTGCCCCGGCTGGCTGCGGACGGCTGCCGCGATGGGCGGTGCGAATCCGGCATGTGCCCGCCCCAGGTCTGCATTCCCTGCGACCGTCCACCGCCGCTCGTCGGCCCCTACCTCGTGTGCGACGGCGGCGACGCCCACGCCCCGGCCCGGCCGCGCGGCGCCGACGGTCTGGCGAACCTCACGGCCGGCGACACGGTCGCCCGCTATCGCGCGGCGGACGCCGGGCCCGACGCCGCCGACGTGTGCATCGCGGTGTCGAACTGCGCGTGCGTGTACGCGCCCCGGTTCGGCTCCGTCCGCGAGGTGGTGCGGCCGCTCGAAGACGCGGTTCCCGAGGGGCCGCGCGGTCTGGCCCTCGACACGCTCGCCGGCGAGCAGATACGGCGCGAGCCCGTGTGGGGCAGCACGCAGAACGTCGCCGTCGAAGCCGCCCGCAAGGCGCTGCCCGGCGTCGCGGTCGAGGAACACCTTGGACCGCTGGCGGTCGACCAGGGCGCCATGCCGCACGAGGAAGACGGCGTGGCCGGCCCGGTCGAGCGGATCGCCCAGGACCAGCCGGAACTCGCCCGCCGCTCCCAGCGGCCGCTGCTCCAGGTGGGCTTCGACGTGCCCGTGGCCTGGACCTGCGTGAAGGGGGCGAACGTCCTCGTCGCGGGCCAGACGCCGCGGACGGTGTCGGTGGCCGACGGCACCGCCACGCTCCGCTTCGAAGAGCCGGGCCGCGCCGAGCTCACGCTCTGCAAGCGGGCCGGCAGCGACACGGCACGGACGGGCGAGGAGCTCGACTTCACGATCTTCATGCTCAACTCGGGCGACCGGGCCCTCGACGACATCGTGCTCGTCGACGCCCTCCCGGAACGGCTCGCGTTGATCCCGAGCTCGCCCGCCTCGAGCCTGCCGGCCGACTTCACGACCGACCGGGGAGACGACGGGTCCGTCGTGCTCCGGTGGCGGGTGAAGGCCACGCTGCGGCCCGGTGAAAGCGGGTTCGTGCGGTTCCGCACGCTGGTCCGGTGACGTTCGGCGGGCGCCGTTGCGAGGTTCGCCGACCCGTGGTTACGATCCAACGAACGCGGTCCTTTTCTGCCCGATGACCGCGACCTTTCCCCGAGGAACCCCATGCGCCAGCCCCTGTTGTGTGATCGCCTGCCGACCATCGTGACGGTCCTCGCCCTCGGCCTCGTCGTCATCGCCGCCACTGGCCACCGCGCCGCCGCCCAGGGAGTGGGCGTGGCGGAGCGTCCGGCGGCCGGCGGACTCACCGTTCCCGCGCTGCCTCAGGGCACACCTGAGGAACT
>Ga0315904_10002282_pt1 | contig 29825 bp, 22 predicted proteins | sample LakEriMetagenome_6_FD_203529 | JGI IMG/M metagenome (GOLD analysis project Ga0315904, IMG submission 203529) | Freshwater fungal communities from buoy surface, Lake Erie, Ohio, United States - Buoy 12 MA120 | ecosystem: Environmental > Aquatic > Freshwater > Lake | place: USA: Lake Erie, Ohio...
TTAGATAGTACAGGTGATGCAAATAGTAATGTAGTGGTTAATAGTACTGCAACAGGATTTGCAATAGGAACAGGTGGTATAAATGGCGCACAATTAGCAAAAGCTTGGGTTAATTTTGATGGAATAGGTACTGTATCTATAAGAGATAGTTATAGTGTAAGCAGCATAACAGATTTAGGAACTGGTACTTATGATGTGAATTTTTCTTCAACTTTTTCTACCATTCCAACTGTAGTAGCATCTACAAGTAATACAACAGTAAATACTAATTATGGTGTAAATGTAAATTCACATACAACTTCTAAAGTACAGATATTTTGCACAGAAAACGGAGTCACTACAGATAAAGGAGTAGTTTCTGTAATTGTATTTAGAAATTGAAATTAACTATATATAACTGTATGAATGAAAAACGAATAATATACCCAACGGAAAATGGTGGAGTTGCTATAATAATACCATCAATAAATGCAAAAAATGCAGATGAAACTTATGACGAATTTATCACAAGAATTGCTGCAAAAGATGTACCATCAGGAACATCATATAAAATTGTACCAGTAGACGATATACCAACAGATAGAACCTTCAGAAACGCCTGGGAATATCCTGTAGATCAACAACAATAATATCATATGATAACAATAAATCTTGATAAAGCCAAAGAAATACAAAAAAATAGATGGAGAACCGCAAGAAAACCTATCTTAGAAAAATTAGATACAGAATTTATGCGTGCTGTTGAAAATGGTGATACAACCAAACAACAACAAATTGTAGCTAAAAAACAAGCTCTAAGAGATGTTACCACCACCGATTTATCCACCATAACCACTCCAGAAGAACTTAAAAATGTTTGGCCGGATATATTAAGTCAATGATATTTAATATAAATGGCACTCAATCAATTAAGATCGGATCAATTATTAAGCGGATCTCTTTACCCAATAACCAGTAGTTGGGCACTTAGAGCTGTAAGCGCTTCTGTTTCCAATACCTCTAGTTACATATCCCCAACTTTTATTTCTGCATCCGCTGCAGCATCTGGATTTGGAACAGGCGGCGGATCATCATTGATTACCGGATCTACATATCCGATTACAAGCAGTTGGGCAGAAACTTCTAGTATATCAATATCATCATCATTTTCAAATACATCAATAAGTTCGTCTTTTTCAACAACTTCTAGTTTTATATCGTCCAATTTTATCTCCTCTTCTGCTGCTGCATCTGGCTTTGGTCCACAATTAGTTACAGGATCAACATATCCTATCACAAGTAGTTGGGCAATAACTGCAAGTTTTTCAACAACATCTAGTTATATTTCGCCTACATTTATTTCAGCATCTGCCGCATCTTCTGGATTTGGTGTTGGTGGCGGCGGTGGCGGTGGAGGGATTTTAGTAAATACTTCAAGTTTAATTACAGCAACACTAACATCAAGCACTCAACAATTTGTAAGTGATGGAATTACAACGAATTATGGATTAAATGAACTTTCAAAAAGTGCAACTGATTTTATAGTGTTTGTAAATGGTATAGGACAAAGACCTACCGCAAGTTACAATGTAGTCAGTCAATCTACATTAGTATTTACTTCACCACCTACATCAGGAAGTAATGTTGAAGTCAGATATTTTTCTACTGCCTTACAAGTAAGTTTTGCAACATCGTCAATAGGAGCAGAATATTATACAGGAAATAATAGTTCTTCTTTATTTTTATTGACTCAACAGTATGTGTATCACGATTATGATGTAATTGTTAGTTTGGACGGCCTGATACAAAAACCAACAATTGATTATACAGTAAATTCTGGTTCGTATTTATCTTTTACAGTACCACCTCCCGATAATACTGATATTGAAGTTAGATATATAGTGGTTACTACTACTGCAATTAGTACTACTCCAAAAGCAGTTCCACCTACTATTTTAACAGGAACAAATATTGATTGGTTAATAAATGATAATTTTGAAAAACAAGTTTCTAATTCCGAATCATATACATTTACAAATACATTTTCTGGTAAATCTTTGGTATTTATATTAGCAAATACAGGATCTTCTACTGTTATACCTATATTTCCATCAACAGTAAAATGGTCTGCTGGTATTTCTCCACAAGGAACACTTTCAAATTATGTTTCGGTTTATACATTTTATAAATCAAATTATTATCTATTGGGAAATTGTGTGGAGAATTATTTATGACAAACAATTTTTTTGTTTTTTATAGAGCATACGATCCAAATCTTTTAAATTTTCAAGAACCAATAACATTGGAAAATGCAGATCCGTTTTTGTTTGAAAATACAAGCAGTTACATTTATAAAGAATATACATCCATATTAAATTTTTCATCCCGATATAATAATAGACTTGATCCTGAGTTTGGTAACATTACTTTGAATTTAAAAACAAACTACTTTGTTTCAGAATCAATCAATTCAATATCTAATACAATAGATTTGGAAAATAATCGTTCTATACTTTACGAAAATAACGAGTTAATTTATTTAGAATACAATTTACAAATTACGGCTAGTGCTGAATCTGGAAGTTATAATGTTTCACTAGGAACATATTATTATCCTGCAGAAAATATTTCCACAGGAAGTACTATTTTATTAGAAAATTCAAGATCTCTTTATTTAGAAGATTTTAGTGAATTTTTACTTGAATGAACGAGTGTCCTTTATTAATTATAATAATATAAATTTTTAAAAAGTGATACTTATTATTTGAATGAATAAAGATATTTCATATAGTTTATCTGGTAATGTACGTTTATTTGTAAAAGAAAATGGACAGATAATTAAAGATAGTGGTAATATCAAAAATTTAATTTTAAATTTGGGAATGGATCAAATCGCATATAAACCATTCGCTGAATTGACAACATGTTGTATAATTGGTACCGGCAGTGCTGAAACAAGAAAAACATCAAATCCTGATGTAGTAAATTACACATCGGGAAATGGTTATAATCCAAATAATTATAATTCTTTGGTTTATAGAAGTGCAAGTATTGTTACATTTTTGAATACACATCCAACTGCAAGTCCGGTGATTAATTCGGATGTAAATAATGTTATAAAAATTGAAAACGATGGGGAATATTCTATTTCTTCAATATTATCTCCATTAACATGTAGTGTAACTAATATAAATGGTACGATTCCTACAGGTGTAACATTTAATAATAATTATACCATTTATCTTGCAAATCAAACCACAATGTCAGCAGAACTATATAGAATAGGAGGTACAAATGACAATTCATTGACTCCTGATTCCCCATTGGGATATTATGGTGTTTGTTCTTCACAGTTACAAAATAATGGAGTAAAACATACAAGAATTTATTACTTAAATACAGTCACAACGACATTATCTACTACAGTTAGAGAAATAGGATTTGGATGGTCACCTGTGTCAAATTCTCCAACATTATTTAGTAGAATAAGATTGACAGAAGGACCAAGTGGTTCGGCAGTAACATTAAATAGCGGTCAAGAATTAATAGTTTTATACGAATTAAATATTGGAATAAGTCCAATTACACCCATTTCTTCATCAACTCTTTTATCAACAACTGTCAGTGGAAGTGTACAATGTGAATCATACGGATTAAGTAAAGTTACACCAAGTGGAAGAACTGGCTATTTTGATGCCGGATTTCACGGAAATGAACCATATTATTATAATAATTATAATATATACGGTTTGCCTACAAGTTCATATGGTGGACTTTATATTTATACATCATCTGATTCATCTTCATTTTCCTCTTGGGGAACAAATATAAATAGAACAAGTAATTATGTTACAAAATCAATTTATTATGTATCACCATACACATCATCACGATATTCTATAAATAAAGTTGCTATTTTTAATGATGCAGAATCAATCAATTCAGATATCAGATCATTCGGAATAGGTGTAAATGATAATAAAAATTTAATTTCATTTTTATTTAATTCTTCTCAAAATAAACAAAGCGGATATTTATTAAGTATATCTCAATCATTTAATTGGTCAAGAGTTTTAAGTTAAAATATGCCAACAAGAATTTCAGATTTATCAGAGTTTTATACGGTAAGCGCATCTATGTATGTGCCTATCGTTGATTTATTGGCAACGGGATCAAATAAAAATAAAAAAATTAGTTTGATTGAGTTGTTTAAGTTTTATCAAACAACATCATCATATACAACAACTACTCCTGGATTTTTCTATTTTGGAGACAATAGAGACGGCGACGGTAATTTTTCAAGCAGTGTTCAAGTAAGTTCGTCATTTTCATCGGTAACTGATGGAGATCCCATAATAAAAAATTTTAGCAGTTTATTTATATCAGAAAGTTTATTGATTTCTCCAACTAATAGATGTGACGGAATGTTAATATTTGTTGATGGAGATTGCATAATCAGCGGATCATTGAGTATGACTGCAAAAGGCGCATCTGGTGTTGGTATAGACGCATCATTCTTTCCATTAAATCCTCCAAATTTAGGATATTATTGGAATGATGTAGTTTTTCCATCATCTTCATATAGATCATTAGTTTCTTTTACCGGATCTGCCGGAAACTCAAATTCGGTTAGTACTACAGGTTCAAATGGTAGATCTTTACAATTATTAGGATCTGGAAGTGGATATAGTGGTGGCGGTGCATCAGGAGGATCAGGAGCTGTTCCAACATTTGGTGGATCTGGAAGTGCAGGAACATCTTTTAGTGGTGGCAGTGGTGGCGGTGGAGCTGGTTCTGGTTCTGCATTTTTTGGAGGACATGCTGCATTAAATGGAGGTGCAGGTGGAAATGCAGGAAGTGGTGGAGGTGCTGGTGCGGGTAATCCTGGAGGCAATCCTAATGGAGGAGAAGGTACAGGTGGATTGTTAATATTAATGGTAAAGGGAAATTTACTTATTGGTCCATCAGGAAGTATTAGATCAAACGGATCAAATGGTGGAAATGCGGTATCAGTTAATGGTGGTGGTGGTGGTGGTTCCGGTGGTGGTGTAGTGTATGTATACTATGGAAAATCATTTACTAGTAGTAGTTCGTCACCCGCTATAACTGTAACAGGAGGAATTGGTGGGGCTGGTTCTGGATCTGGTTTAAGAGGAGGAGATGGCGGAACAGGAAGTTTAATAATTTCAAATTTATACCAAAGATATCCTATCATATATTAACATTATGCCAAATAGAAGAATTACAGATTTAACCGAATCAACCATGACAACAAGCAGTTATTATATGACTGTTTATGATCCAAACGAAACAAGTGATATACAGCCAGACGGATATATTGATTATAATAAAAAAATTGCATTGAAAAATTTTGCTAATTTGCCTAGTCAATCCGCATTAACTTGGTATGGTACAGGAGCTGATGGTGATTTTACATCTACTGGAAGTGTAAGTTTTACTACTACAAATGATCAAGATGTATTGGTAAAAAACTATAAAAATTTCACTTTAAATGTAGGACATACCGTTACTGTATCTAATAGATGTAAAGGGTTGTTAATTTATATAGGAGGAGATTGTGTAATAGATGGTACTTTAACAATGACCGGAAAAGGAGCAAATTCAATTGGAAGTGTTGCACATTATGTGTATCAAGCCAAAGGATTTATGGGTAGTTATGTGCCTATGTTATTTTTTCCTACATCATCTTTAACTGGTCATATACCTATATATCCTCAAGGTGCTGCTGGTGGTGGACCTGGTGCAAATGGAGTTGCTGCATCGCTTGGACAAACTGGCGGAGGAGGTGGTGGATACTTAGGTAATTCTGGAAGTTTTGGTACAAGTTGGAGTGGTGGTTCTGGTGGTGGTTCGGGACCATCCGCAACAGCTGGTGCATTGTATGCCGGTGCAGGTGGAAATGCAGTAACTACAAATTTTGGTGGAGGTGCAGGAAATCCTGGTGGTACATCAGGTGGTGGTACAGGTGTATCAGGTGGTACAGGAACTGGTGGACTTATTATGTTGGTTGTAAAAGGATCATTAACAATTGGATCTACTGGAATTATTAGTGCAAATGGAGTATCAGGAGGAACAGGAACAGCTGGCGGTGGAGGTGGATCAGGAGGAGGAAGAGTAATTATTTTATATACTAGATCATATGTAAATAATGGAAGCATTACAGTTAGTGGTGGTGCTGGTGGTGGTACTGCGCCATTAAATGGTGGAACAGGTGGTGCAGGATCTGTAACTTTAAGAGAAATATCAATATTTTAAAAATTTAATATTATGGGAATAAGAATATCAGACATGCCTGTTTTGACAGGAAGTAAAACAAATGACAATTCATTGCTTTTGATTACCGACTTATCTGGATCTACATCAGATCTACAAAATAGAAAATTAAAAATTTCTACATTCAATCAAATTTTTAGTAACAATAAATTATTGGATGGACTATCTTCATATGAAAATTTTTATGGAACAGGAGAAGAAGGCGATGTTATATTTTCATCAAATACTAATATTCCATCGGATAATCATGGAGAAATAGTAGTAAAACAATATAAAAATTGTACAATTAATTTAGGTGTTACTGTTACAACATCAAATCCATGTAGAGGTTTAGTGATTTTTTGTACAGGAGATTTAAATGTTGCCGGTACATTAACAATGACTGCGAAAGGTGGTGGTGTAGGTAATAAAGCAACAGAATTTAATTATAACATTCCTGATACTTCTTTGAGTTTCAATACATCCAGCAATGGTGGATCAGGTGTTCAAAGTTGGAATTTTTCCCCTAGTGGAAGCATATGGTATCCTAAATATAGACAAACAGTACCATTAAGAAATCCGGTTGCTGTTACTGTAGCACCTGCAGCAGGTACAGCTGGTGTATTTTCTTGTGGTGGGGGTGGAGGTGGTGGTGTCGGAGGAAGCACTTGCCCTACTGGTCCTTCTGCTGGAGGTCCTGGCGGAAATGGTGGTTATGGATCTTTATTTGCCGGAGGTGGAGGTGGTGGAGGTGGTGGTGCGGCATGGTGTTCGTTTGCGCCTGCTGGTACCAGTGCTATAGGTGAAATTGGTGGTTCAGGTGGTTTTGCCACAACAGGTGGACCTGGTGTAGGTGGTGGTGGGGGTGGTGCAGGTACACCAGCAGGAACTGGTGGGTCATCTTCAGCTGGAAGTGGTACCGCAACACCTAGTTCGCCAGGATCAACAGGAACAGGTGGATTGCTCATTGTTATTGTCAGAGGAAATGTATCCAATACAGGAACAATAAGTTCAAATGGATCTAATGGTGGTGCCGGTGGAACAGGAAATGCTGCCAGTGGGGCTCCTGGAGGATCTTCTGGAGGTGGAAGAATAATTATTGTTTATGGAGGCACTTACAGTAATACAGGAACAGTACAAGCTAATGGAGGTGGATCGCCTGGTTCATCTGGCGGTGCGGGTTCAATTACAGTACAAAAAGTTGATCAATGATATTTATAGATATGAAATATATTATAATACACAACATAGAAGATAAACAAAGTAGGGAATTTGTTGCAACATATGGTTCTAGAGAAGATGTTGAAGTTGAATTGGATGATGGAGGACCAATACGGATAAAATATCCATATTTAAGTGCATTTCCTACAGTTATAATACCAGTTCCTGATTATAAAATATATAATGATGATTTATCGTATACATTGGTTACAGGATCATTGGATTATATTAGATGTCCTGATTCTTGGGCACAAGTCCAAGAAAGAATTGATTATTGGAACATTAGAAAAAACTTTTGATAATTATATAAGTGAGAAAATTATCAACAGAACTAATTAAGAGTGGAAGTTTCCTTGGATCTTTCACAGGAAGTTTCAGTGGTAGTATAGATTATTCTATCACTGCAAGTTATGCATTAACTTCTAGTGTAACATCTTATGCTGACTATGCTGTTAGTTCTAGTTATACAACATTTGCATTATCCTCTCTTAGTTCTAGCAATTCTATTACTGCAAGTTATGCTGCAAATGCACAAGCAAGAATTATTACAGGAAGTGGTGTTCTTACAACTGATTCATTTGATGATGTATCAGTTCAAAATTCTTATAATAATATAGTTACCGCATTTAAATCGCAAGAAGGAGAAGGATTATCAAGATACGATTTAATCAATGGATTTATTGACGATTTTAACAATGATCTTGGTATTTTTAAATCGTCTTCATTTTTCTTTTATCCAAGTGGTTCTTATGGATCAAAAGGATACTTTACAAATGAATTGCCATTGGGCGATTTATATTTTATTTATACAGATCTATTATTACATTTTAGTGGATCAAATAATACTACATCGTCCTTTGATTCTAGTGCAAGAAGTTCTAGTCTATTTTATTTTGGTGATGCAGTTGTAACATCTAGTCAATATAAATTTAATAGTTCGTCATTATCTGTTAACGGAAATGGATTTATAACATCATCCGCATTAAATTTAGGATCTGATTATACCGTTGAATTTTGGGCTAGATCTACAGTTTCTTCGTTCGTACCATCAAAAAATATATTTTCTCTTGGAAACGCTGGTATTTTTTCGCAAGATTCATCTAATAGCGTTCTGTGGAGTTTGTTACCTTCAAGTGTAAATGTTCCTAGTATTAATAACTGGAATCATTATGCGTTTACTAGAACCAATAATATTATTAGATTTTATCTAAATGGTCAATTACAATTATCTGGAAGCAATAGTTCCTCTGTTTCAAATGAAATTTTAAATTTGGGAAGAGCTTCTACAGGCGGTGGAACAACATATTGGAGTGGTTTTATTGATGAGTTTAGAGTTACAGGTGATGTTTCTAGATATCAATCAAATTCATTTACAACACAATCTATTGAGTTTTATGATAATATAGGATCAGATCCTACAGGCAGTGCATTTTCTAGTTCGTTGTTTACTGATTATAAGTTGTGTAATACAAATGTAGAAAATGTAAGTGTAGTAATATTAGCAGAACCAGTTACGTCTTCGTTTAACTTAAATAATAATTTTAATTTATATATTACGAAAGACAGTGGTAGTACCTATTATGGTTCTGTTCTTTCTTCAGGATCTTTTTATAGTTCAAGTATACAAATATATACTTCAACATTGAATTTATCATATCTTACCGCATCTAATTTTATAGGAATTGCAATTAGTTCATCTGTCAGTCCTGTAAGAATATATGGTGTTGGTGTTGTTTCAAACAAAAGTTTAAGAAGAACTACATTAGCAACGACAGGCTTGGTTGGTATCAATTTTACAACCGCATCTAGTAATGGAGTATCATCAAGTTATAATATTGGAGATACTACATATGATATATCCAATACGATGGTTTTTTTGAGTGGATCTTCAATGATTCCATACAAAGATTTTACATTAACAGATGGTCAATTGGCACTCACATCTGTACCAGACACAAATCAAAAAATCTCATTATTTAAATTTACATCATTAGTTGCTGAGTCTAATCCTAATACATCTGTTATTGATTTACAAAATATTGATGTAGCAATAAGTCAATCAGTATTTACATTAAGTCAACAAGTAACTATACCAAAAAATATAATAGTTACCAATAACGGATTAGTAAAAAATCTGTCCGTAGATTATACGATTTCTGGTAGTAGATTTTTAGTATTTAATTCTCTTCAAACACCAGGAGATAAAATTACTGTTAGATATATAAATTCGGTTGGAAATGCTAATATTGAAGTTTATAAGTATACTGGAAATGGAATTTCGTCAAGCTTCAGCGTATCATCTAGTTTAAATAATCCAAATGGATTGTTGGTAAGTATTAATGGTATATTACAAACACCAACAACGCACTATTATATTGATAGTTCTTCTTATTATGATTCGGTAGTTTTAGATGCTGCACCAAGAGCGGGAAGTTTAATTGAAATTAGAAAAATTCAATATGCATCTCCATATTCAACGTTAACTTCAAGTTTTTCAACCACTGCTAGCTATGCATTAAATGCAGATGTAAGTCTAACAGCAAGTAATTTAGTACAAAATGTATTATTAAATTTTAGTCAAAGTCAAGAGTATACACTTACAAATTTGCCATTAGATGGTAATAATTGGAACATTAATATAATTGATGAGTGGAATTCAGGCAGTGTTGTATTGGATCAATTTTATGATTCATGTAGTTTGTTACTACATTTTAGTGGATCAAATCAATCCAGAACATTTTTGGATAACAGTAAAAATAACTATACCGTTTCTATTAGCGGATCTCCTGTAATAAGTACACAAAGATATAAATTTACAAATTCTAGTTTATTTTTAACAAATAATTCATTTTTATATTATTCTCCAATATTACCTACTGCAAGTGCATTTACTGTTGAAACATGGGTATATCCAATTAATTATTCAAATCAACCAGTGGTTTGGTCTCAAGGAACTGGATATCCACTTGGATCTAATAGAACACAATTATATATTAATTCAAATGGAAATGTAATTGTTCAAAATGGTGTTAATATAATTACATCATCAAATGTTTTGCCTGTTAGTGAATGGACAAACATTGCATTTGTAAAGTCATCTAGTTTTCAGTATTTATATATTGATGGTACTTTGGCTGCAAGTGGTTCAATTTCTGATGTAGAAAGTGCTCCATTTTTAATAGGAAACAATTATCTTTTAACTTCTCAATTTTTTAACGGTAATATTGATGAATTTAGAGTAACAAATTATCCAAGATACACTTCCAATTTCACACCTAGTAATGCAAGATTTAATGATACATCATCTGCTGTACAACCTTTTGTAAGATTATACGCAACTGTAGGTGGTTTGAATGACAATTATGTAGATTATGGAGTTCAAAAATTATCAGATACTTCTTTAAAAGTAGTAAGATTAACAAAAACAACTCCACTTTTAAGTGGTTCTTTATATCTATCCGATTCACCCAATACAACTTATATTAATGTTGTAGATAATTCAAAAGCATTAATTCAAGTATTAAGATCGGCGTATGCTACTTCTGCGTTAACTTCAAGTTTTGCTATTACTTCAAGTTTTGCAAGTACAAGTTCATATTCATCACTTGCAAAAACAAGTGAATCTTCAAGTTACATTAGTGCAAGTATAATAAATGTTACGGGTTTGATGAGAATTACTGGTTCGTTACAGATTTCTGGTTCTTCTTCAGGAGTGTATTTGTTTACACAATCAATTGCATCATCTACGTGGAATATTACACATAGTCTTGGTTCTAGATATCCTGTGATTCAAGTATATAGTGCAAGTTACCAATCAGTATCTCCTAACGATTATACAATAACATCAGTAGATGAAAATAAAACTAGACTAGTGTTTACAGGTTTAGTTACAGGAAGTGCGACCATTATGGCTACTCCTGTAAGTGTAATATCTACAACACTAAGATCAACCACAATATTTACTCCAAATAATATAGTATTTGGAATTTAAATTTGTTAGATATATATTAATATGGCAAGAACGCAAATTAATCAATATATTTTTACACCGTCTGGTCCAGGATCAGGCATCGTAAAAGTACCAAATTGTGTAGATTTATCCAAATTGTTATTAATTCAAAATATAACATCAGGCGTAACAATTTATAATTTTAGTGATCCATTAGCAAGTGCTAGTAGATCTTTTAATCCGTTTGATACGACTACATTTCCAAACAGTTTAGATGGATGTACTACATTTACTTTAAGTGCGGATACATCTGGACAAAGTTCTACAGATGTATTGTCTATTTATATAGAGTCAGATGTAATAAATGTAGCATTGCCAACAATAGGAACAGATGCGGTAAATAAAACAAGAGTTTCTACTGCGTTTTCTTTAATTGATGCGGATTTTGAATATGGTATTCAAAATACAAAATGGCAATCTGCAGGTGCATCAAGAGGAATACCTTCAGTATTTGAATTACCAGGTGGAGATATTACTATATTTTCTGTAACTAGTAGTGGAACAAATCCATCACAAATACAAGTTTCATGTTCAGTTTCTCATAGTTTAAGAGCAGGATCTGTATTTAGTATTTTTGGATTAGATGGATCATCTACTGACCGAGCAGAAGGATTTTTTGTGGTCGCATCAACTGCATCTGCTACTTTATTTAATTATGAATCTAGAGGACGAATACTTCCATCAGGTAGTAATTTATCAACTACATATTCAAATTTAAGAGCCGGTGGATTTTATGCATCTTCTGCATTACCTGTCATTAGCTTAATCGGTAATAATGTTTCTCCTACATCTTCACTCACCGCATCAACATCATCTCCACATGGACTAGTACCAGGCGCACCATTAATTATTACAGATACAGGTTCTTTTGGACACGTTGGACAATTTTTCGTTGAAAATGTTCCTGACGGTAATACATTTATATTTACATCCAAATCACAACAAAGTGGATCTCAAGTTATAAGTTCTGCATCATTTTATGCAAGAAACGAAAGTTTTTTCATCCATAGACCTTTTGACGGTGGTGTTTTGTTAGGTACTGCCTTACCAATATATGGTTTAGAAGCAAAAAGACAAAGTAAACGATATTTTAGATATCAATCAGGCAAAAGTATAATGTGGTCAACAGGTGTTTTATTTGCACCTTCATTTGATATTAATAATGCAACATATAGTTCATCTTATATTACAATTAATACTGATCCAGAACACTATTTACAAAAAGGAGCAACTATAAAATTAAGTGGAATTAATTCATTTGGTTATAGTGGTAGTTTTAGAGTATATGACATTTTGAACAGCAATTCATTTAGAATCAGTTCGTCAAATGGAACTCCTGCAGATGTCACAGGTTCTTTATCTCTACAACCAAAAATTAGCGTTACAAATTGGATAGGTGCAAATGTAAGAGCAGGTTTGTTTGATGATTCAAATGGAATGTATTTTGAATATGATGGCAATACATTGAGTGTAAATAGAAGAACGTCTACTTTACAATTAGCTGGAACAATATCTGTTACACCAAATTCATTTCAAATTACTGGATCTGGCACTAGGTTCTCACAACAATTAAAAACAGGCGATTCTGTAAATATAAGAGGAATGTTATATACCATCAGTTCCATCTTCAGTGATAATTTAATGACGATTGTACCTGCATATAAAGGGGTGAGATCTTTTAATTCATTAAAAATGTCATTGGTATCAGATTTAAAAATTCCTCAATCTCAATTTAATATAGATAAACTAGACGGTACTGGTCCATCAGGATATGTTCTTGATATATCAAAAATGCAAATGATGGCATTGCAGTATAGTTGGTACGGTGCAGGATATATTGACTTTGGATGTAGAGGTCCGATAGGTGATTATATTTGGTGTCATAGAATAAAAAATAACAATGTGAATAGTGAAGCTTTTATGCGATCAGGTAACTTACCTGCTCGTTATGAGTCTTCAAATTATGCAGCAATTTCTACATTAGTTTCATCTTCTGGATTTGGAAATAATAATTTATTTATTTCTGACGGTAGATATTTTCCAACCGCATCTGTTGAATATCCTGTTCAATGTTTATTAACAAGCAATCAAAGCGGAACAATTTATAATGAAATTATATCATATACAAATATTACATCAAGCGTTGGCAATTCTCTCATTTTAGGAGGCGTAACTAGAAATACAACATACAGTCCATATATTTACCAAGAATTTAAAAATTTTACTGGAGCTAATATTTCACTAAATCATCCATCAGGTAGTACAATATTTGTTTATAGTAATACATTTGCTCCTACTCTAAGTCATTGGGGAAGTTCTGTAATAATTGATGGTAATTTTGATCAAGATCGTGGATATCAGTTTAATTTATCCAGAACAAATGTATCACTGTCTGCCAATCAGACATCAACAGTTTTATTATTTAGATTGGCACCAAGTGTAAGTAATACTATACAAGGTGATTTAGGGGATAGAGAAATTATTAACAGATCTCAGGTTTTGTTAAAAAGATTAGAAGTTACTGCTACCGCAAAAATGGAAGTTTATGGAGTTCTTAATCCTACTAACATTTCATCTTCTTTCGGATATACATCATCAGCTGCAGTACAAGTTCAAGGATCAAATGTAACTGCAACTCAACCATCCTTTAGTCAATATAGTACTTCATTCACATCAGCACCAACTCAAGGTGAAATATTGTTTCGTATAACTGTTCCTGCATCTGCAGCCTTAAAGAGTGAAATTGATTTGACTCAAGTAAAAGATTTAAATAATAGTATATTTGGTGGTAGAAATACATTTCCTGATGGTCCCGATGTTTTAGCTATTGTAGCAACATGTGGAGCTAGCACAGGTATATTAGATTTGTTATTACAATGGCAAGAAGCTCAGGCTTAATTTGAATTTATGAAATAAATTGTATATTTATAATATATGATAAGACTAAAGTCTATTGTTAAAGAAATATTTGACGCAAATTTATTAGAAAATAGTGTTGAAATAACAATATATTGTGACATGGATGGTGTACTATGTGACTTTGATAAACAATTTGAAAAATTGACAAGTAAACCACCAAAAGAATTTGAAGCATCCAATGGAACAAAAGAATTTTGGAATGTTATTTTAAAAGACGGTGAAAAATTCTGGTCAACAATGGATACGATGCCAGAATTTGATTATTTTAAAACAGAATTAACCACTATTGCATCTGATGGTAGATTCAAATTGAAATTTTTAACCAGTACAAGCGCAGCTCAAATATTGAGAAATTATCCTCGTCAAGAAGCTGTGGACTATATTAAAAATATAGAATCAGGTAAAAGATCTTGGTTAAGAACACATTGGTCTGGTCCAATTTCTATAATTTTCAGCGATTCTGGCAAAAGCAAAGCCAAGTATGCAACTCCAAATAGTATTCTAATAGATGATTTATCTCCCAATATTGAAGCGTTTATTGCTTCTGGAGGTAATGGTATCATTTTCACAGATGCACATCAAGCCATAGATGAACTAAAGGCTAAAATAAAAATATGAAGGTAAGAATCTATAACGATACACTAAATCCTAATATCTGGGATAATTTAGAATTAAAACCGGAAATTAAAGAAAAACTATTACAAATAGGCAAAGATTTTTATACGGACACAGAAACTGATGCGCCTTTAAAGGATGTATTGTTTGTAGGTAGTTTAGCAAATTATAATTGGTCAGATACAAGTGACTTCGATGTGCATGTAGTAATAGACTTCAAAGATGTTGATGAAAATGTAGAGCTTGTTGAAAAATTAGTCAATGCGCTTAAATCAAAGTGGAATGATGAACATGATATTCATCTCAAAGGACACAATGTTGAAGTTTATATTCAAGATGTAACTAAAGAAAATAGATCAACAGGTGTGTATTCATTAATGCAAGATAAATGGTTGAGTGAACCGCAAAAAGAAAATATTGAAATTGATAAAGAAAAAATTCAAGAAAAATATAATGATTTTGTCAGAAAAATTAATTCTGCGCTTAAAGCGCAAGATATTGATAAGCTTAAATCAATAATCAAAGATGTTTATGATATGCGCCAAGCAGGTTTAGATAAATCAGGAGAATTAAGCACAGAAAATTTAGTATTTAAGATTTTGCGCAACAGGAATTATATAGAAAAACTAAAACAGGAAATTATAAACCTGTACGATAAAAAACAAAGTTTAAACAATTAAAAGCGCATCAAGCGCATTGCGTAAGCAAATTATACAAATAATTGAAAAATTGTCAACATATTTTAATTTATTATTATATTTATAACTAAAGGAATAAACAATTATGGCAGACCTATTAAATAGTAACGAAATCTTCTTTAGCACATTTGAACCAAAAGTTAAAAACAGGTTCATTTTGTACTGTGACGGTATCCCAAGTTTTTTGATTAAGAAGTGTAAGAGACCATCACCAAAAAGCGAAAAGAAAACTCTTGACCATATCAACATTCAAAGATATTATAAGGGTAAGACCACTTGGGAAGATATAAACATGGAATTATATGATCCAATTGTACCATCTGGTGCTCAAACAGTAATGGAGTGGATTCGTCTTGGGCACGAATCTGTTACTGGGCGTGATGGTTATAGTGATTTTTATAAAAAAGATTTGACTATCAATGTTCTTGGACCTGTTGGTGATAAAGTAGAAGAATGGACACTTAAAGGTGCATTTATCACTAGTGCAGATTTCGGTGAATTGGATTGGAGTGATAGTGGTGAAGCAATGACAATTAGTTTAACTTTAAGCGTAGATTATTGTATTTTACAATATTGATTCAAATTATATTCTTTTTATCCCTCTAACTAAAATTAGAGGGATTTTTTATTTTATACAAGGATATTTATTGTATATGAAGAAACATGTAGCATTTGCATTTGGTAGATTCAATCCTCCTACGGTAGGACATAAAAAGTTAATTGATACGGTAGTTGATGCATCAGATGGTGGTGATTTTTATATTTTTACAAGTCAATCACAAGATCCTGATAAAAATCCACTTGATTATCAAACCAAAGTAAGTTTTTTAAAGAAACTATTTCCTAGTATACAAGATAAGATTGTATACGATATGACAATCAAGAATGTACTACAAGCCGCAGATAAATTAAAGGCAAATGGTTATACTGATGTTACATTTGTTTGTGGTAGTGATAGAGTACCAGAATTTACAAAGTTATTGAATACTTGGAATGGTATGGATAAAACACCAAGATTTGGTACTTTAAACATTGTAAGCAGTGGTGAAAGAGAAGATGGTGCAGAAGGAGTAGAAGGTGTAAGTGCCAGTATGGCTAGAGAATTTGTTAAAAACAACGATTTCGAATCATTCAAAGGTACTGTACCAAACAACCCTCAATTGGCAAAAGAATTATTTGATGCAGTAAAACAAGGAATGGCAACATCAAAGAAAAAGATTAAGGAGTGTCTTATACGACTTATCAGTGAAATATTGAGTGAAGATGATTCTAAAGTTAAACAAGCGGTTAAAAAAACTAATCAAGCATTGTATCAACAAAGACAGGTTGAAAAAAGAGATGCACAAGATAAATTGAAAATAGCCGCAGCCAAACAAAAAATGGCTAAGTCAATTGATGACAGAAAGAAAGCTGGGGAAGAATTTACAAAAGCCAAAGATGTAGTAAAATCAAAAGATGATTTGGTAAAAGCTGCTCAAAAACAAGTTCAATCGTCTTAAATTAAATAAAATAAAAATTATAACTTTATACTATATATTGGTATACTGAAAGTTATAATTTATGGACGACTATACAATTCCTATTACAAAACCAGCCAGTCAATTTGCTGGAAATGTTTCTCAACAAAAACAAGAAACTACATATCCATCCGAAGTGGTTGATTTGCCAAGTCAAGGTCATTTTTATGATCATTCAAGTCCATTGAGTAATGGTACTATTAATTTAAAGGTAATGACTGCCAAAGAAGAAGATATTCTTACCAATCAAAATTATATCAAAAAAGGTATTGTATTGGATAAATTGATTGAGTCACTTATAGTAGATAAAGATATAAAACTTGATGATTTGTTATTAGGAGATAAAAATGCTATCTTTGTAGCTACCCGAAGATTTGCTTATGGCGATAGTTATGGGCCACTTCAGATTAAATGTCCATCATGTAGAGAAAACAATGAATGTACATTCAATTTAGGTGAATTAAAGTATAAAGATGTAGATATATCAAAGTATCCACCAGGATCAAATCAATTTGACTTTGTTTTGCCATATTGTAAGAAAACGGTAACTTGTAAATTATTAACATCTGGAGATGAAAAACAAATTGATAATGAATTGAAGATGTTACAGAAAATTAAAACAGGTAATACTTCAGAAGTTACCACCAGATTAAGATACACAATTATAGCTATTAACGGAAATACTGACAAAGCAGAAATTAAGAAATTTGTTGAAAATGAATTTACTTCCAGAGATAGTTTGGAACTGAGAAAAACTATTAAAGAAATTACACCCGACGTAGATCTTAATTTTGATTTCAAGTGTGAACAATGTAATCATGAGGAAAGGATAGGTGTACCGCTAACGGTACAGTTTTTTTGGCCTGACTCCGGCAGATAAGTTGTTGATTCACGAGCAGATATTTAGTCTATCATATCATTCACAAGGTGCGTTTACACAGGATATTGTATATAAATTACCTGTGTTCTTGAGAATTTTCTATTTAAAGAAGCTAATAGAAACAAAAGAAAAGGAAAAAGAAGCTATGGAAAAGGGATCAAAGTCTTCTGATAAATCTGTATCAAAGAATCCTAGAGGAAAATGATTAAAAGTATTGTTTATTATATATTTATAAACATATAATTTATGGCAACGCCTTTAGAAACATTAACTGAAAGTCAATTAAAGTTGGAAAGAGAACAACTGGAAAACGCACAGACACTTTCAGATACTGAAAAACAGAGATTGCAATTTATTACAGATAGACTTTCTGCACTTGACGAAGAAAGATCTAAAACAAAAGATTTAGCAAACAGTTTATCTAAACTATTAAAATTAGAATCGTCTCAAAGTGAAATACTTAAATCCACTGTAATTTCATTCGGAGAAATGGGTGAGCGTGCTTCAAATTTATATAAAACTGTATTAAATTTAAAAAATCCTTCTACAATATTTTTGGAATTGTTGAAATTATCTGTAGATAGATTTATAGAATTAGATAAAGCCGGTCAATCTTTCAGAGAAACTACGGGGTTTTTAGCGGATCAAACATCAAATGTAGAAATTACGTTAAGAAGAACCAGTAGAGATTTAGCAACATTTGGAGTAAATGTTGAAAATGCAAATGCCGCAGCCCAAAAGATAGCAGAAACATTTTCTAGTGTATCTCTAGTTACTGATGAAATAGTTGGTCATGTCGCATTGATGGAAAAAAACTTAGGTGTTTCTGTTGATGATAGTACAGCAGTAATGCAAAATTTCATGGGTATTGGACAACTTAGTTCAACTGTTGCTAATCAAACAGCTGCAGCTGCAGCAAGTTTATCAAAAGCAGCTGGTGTTCCTTTTAGTAAAGTGATGAAAGATGTTGCAACCGCAGGTGGTGAAGCTTATAAATTAATAAGAGGAAGTGTTGATGCTTTAATTAAAGGAGCAATTGAAGCTAGAAGACTTGGTTTAGAATTAAAAGATGTAGCTGCTGCTGCTGATAAATTTTTAGATTTTCAAACTAGTATAAATAGTGAAATGGAAGCCAGTGTACTTTTTGGAAAAGATATAAATTTTACTAGAGCAAGAGAATTGTCTTATGCTGGTGATTTGGCTGGATTAGCAAAAGAACAGTCTAGAATCTTAAAAGAAGTGGGTAATTTAAGAAAACTTGACGCATTTCAAACAAAAGCATTAGCAGAATCAATGGGGTTAAGTGTAGACCAATTGATAAAAATGAATGCTAAGCAAGAAGAATTAAATGAATTAAGAAGGAAGAATCCAGATTTAGCTGCACAATATGAAAAAGATTTGGATGTATTAAATGCAACAAATGAAACGTTGGAACAAAAAGCCAAGAGAGAAATTCAGTCAAGACAAATAGCAAGTCAACAACAAAAAATAATGAATGACATTCAACAAATTATGGTTGAATTGAGCGAAATATTATTGCCTATTGTTAAATTGTTTTTTGCGATATTGGTTCCAGTTATTAAAATTGGTGCAGCTTTAGTAAAACTTATTCTTACTCCTATACGACTAATTAATGATTCGTTAGAAGGGTGGTACAAAAATTCTGAAACATTTAGAAATGGCATTAATAGTATTGCTTCTGGATTTCAAACAGCAGTAAATTCAATGGATACAGAAATAGGAAAATGGGTAGGCGGTATAATTGGTTCGATTGTTATTATAGGTTATATCATAAAAAAAGAGTTAATTCAAAATATGTTGAGTTATTTGAAACTTTTTAAAAATATACCTGCTACAATTCCAACTCCCACGACATCACCAGTTACTGGTTTATCTGCACAGAGATCATTTAGATCTGGACTGCTTCAAATTCCATCGGCAGCTACATCGTCTGCTGCAGTAACTGCTCCTACTGCACCAGGTGCAGGTGCAGCTGGATTTATGAATTCAACAAAAGGAATTAATCCTGCGACTGTATTATCATTGGGTGCAGCATTAATTATGTTTGCTGGTTCTATGTATATTTTGGCAAAAGCCGGACAACAATTTAACACTGTAGATTGGAGTTCGCTTGGAAAGATGGGTGCTATATTGGCTGTATTAGGTGCAACTATAGCGACTTTGATGTATACTGGAGTATTAGAAACTGCTGCTGGTGGTATTGCTTTATTGGGACTTGCATTTATACCATTTGCAATATCCGCAATGGCTGCTGGCAAAGCTATGCAAATGTTTGGTCAAGGGATTGAATCTATTGGTACTGGAATAAAAGATATAGCTGCAAATATATCTGCTCTCGCATCTTTGGATGATACATTGTCAATATTTAAAGATGCTAGTTTAATTCTTGGTATTTATGCGATGGCAAATGCTATAGGCGCACTTAATACTGAATTGAATGGAGTTGCTACTAATTTACCTGCGTTAAAAAATTTAGAATCTATTAGAACTGCAACTGGTGGTGGAAACGGTGAACTTGTTGCAAAATTGGATGAATTGATCATATTGATGAAAAATGGTGGTATTGCGGTTAATCTGGATGGTACCAAGGTAAGTACTGCACTTGGTGTTGCTACAAAATTTAGAGGTGCATATTAAACTATTTGATATTTATAATATATGGCAAACCTTAATAATTTAGAATCACCCGCTCCATTATCTACTACCAATACACAAATTATTGGTGCAGGTTATACATTGCCATCTGGATTTAATGATTTAAGACAGCCTGGGGAATTGAGTGTATTATATGCTCAAAACAGTGATGCAATTTATAACAAGTATAAATTACAAACTGATAGTACCAATCCCCTTTTAAAGTTTGGACCAAAACAACCATTTTTTAGTTTTACTCCAAATACAGGAACAAAAGGATTAAATTCATTAAAAAAATATGAAAATAGAGCTGCACCAGTTGGTTCAGGTCCACAAGACATATTAAGAATAACAAAATTTACAATTAGTGCAAATGGTGTAATTTTTGCTACTGCACAAACATTACTACAAGGATTTAATCCATTTCCTGAAACAAAAGTTTATAATCCAGCAATGCCAATATTGGCTGCTACTAGTATTGCTTCATTGGGATTAATTGAAAGACCAACTAGATTTATTGAACCAAATGGTATTGGCGCATTAGCTGCTCTTGGTTTAAAAGGCTCTTTAAAAAATCTTACTCCACCAAAAGGAACTGTTGGTAACAGTAATCAAGCTGCATTATCAAAGTTAAGTTTAGATGGTGGTAAAGGATTTTTAAGAGCACCAACAGCAACTGCGGGAGATAAATCATTAAAAACAAAATGGGTAGGAAAACAATCTTCCTCTGGAATTGCTGATTTCTTTAAATCAAGCACATTATTTGGCGCATTTACAAATCCTAAACAACCAAACGATCCTTTATACAGAGCAGATGAAGCAACATATGGTGTAATGGCATCCACCACTGCTGTATTTGAACAACCAACCGGAACTTTAAAACATACATTTGATAAGAAAGTAATACAAAAATGGTATGCTGGTACTAGTGATAATACTGTAAGAAAAGGTGACACTGACGAAACAACTGGTGTTAGAGGCAGATATTTTAGACAAGCTGACGGTACTTATTTATTAATTGGTAAAAGAGGACCATGGGAAGGCACATCAATTGGTACATTTCCAAAAATATTTGGTCAAGAAGTTGAACTTTCTTTAAGATATGATGCATATCAATTTTATGGAAAAGCAGTTGGATATAATATTGAACCAAATCAAGAATTTAAAAATTCTGAAATGTTGATTAATTTGGCATATTATGCAGATTCAAAACAAAAATATCCAACTAAATTTATAGATAAAGAATCTGATGCGGTAAAGAATATAGAAGACAATTTAAAACAAGTAATTGATAATATCAAAAGTGCAGGATATAAATTTGAAGGAGAAACTGAAAATGATTTGATTAATCCACAATTTTCAGATGGAAAATTAAAAGGATATGATTATATCAGTGAATTGACAAAGGATATATATTCACAAAAACAAAAAGTAAATCCATTAAATTATAATAAAGGTGCTTATATTAGAAAATTTGCATTTGGTAAAAGAAAATTATTATTGGATGATATTGAAGGAAAAGGATTTTCAGGTGCAAAATACGGAGATAAAATTAATTTATTAGAAGTTTTATCCGAAGAATTATTTAAAGAAAAATATTCAGAAGATAATGATTTAATAAAATTTTATTTTAATGATATTGTAAATAATAAATATATTCCGTTTAGAGCCACAGTTACTGGATTGAATGAAAATTTAAATGCGGATTGGTCGCCAATTGAATATATTGGGAGAGCTGATAAATTACAATCATACAAAGGATTTTCAAGATCATTAAGTTTTAAATTCAATGTTGTTGCTAATAGTATAAAAGAATTGTTGCCAATGTGGCAAAGAATTAATTACTTAGTAAGTTTGACCAAACCAGCTAATTATACACAAGGTGATCAAACCAATAATAATATATATTCTAAATTTATGATACCACCATTGGTTAGATTTACAATTGGCGATATATACAAAAATCAACCTGGAGTAATTAAAAGTATTGGATTAAATATACCAGATAATTGTGTATGGGAAACATTAAGTGAAGAATATGCCGAAAAAAATGATTGGAGTTATTTAAATGGCGCATTTACACCAAGTGGAGTGATACAATGGACTGATAGCAAAGGAAAATATGCACAATTTCCACGAGAATGTGAATTAAATTTACAAATGGATTTATTGGAAAAAGAAAGACCTATTGTTGGTGGAAATAATTTTGGTAATTCTGTTAGACAACTTAATGCGCAAGGTGATTATATAAATCCAAATAATAGTGATTCATTTTCTAGAAAAATACTTGTAGTAGATGAACAGTTTGCAAACAATGTTCAAGTACCTGCTTAATTTTATGAATAGATATACATTTGCACAACAAGATAAGAGATGGGATGGAAAGAGGGTATATAAGTCATTATTATATCCAGTGATACCTGTTGCTTATAATGACATATATGTTATAACAAATGAAGTATCTACTTTTGATGCTTTGGCTAATAAGTATTATAAAGATCCTACATTATGGTGGATATTGGCTCAAGCTAATAATTTAGGCAATGGTAGATTGAGTGTACCAGCAGGTATTCAATTAAGAATCCCACAAAATATTTATAATATTATAGGAGATTTTAAGTTATTAAATTCATAAGTTATGGCAACAACACCAGATAATAGACCGTGGGCACCACATCCAATACCATCTTGGGTAATTAAAGAATTTACAAGAAGACAGAATGATATTGGTTTTGAATATCCAGTACCCGTAAGTATTAATTGGGATGATAATGGTAATTGGCAAACATACAAAGGTCCAATGACTGCTTGGGCAAGAGTATTTTCAAATGGAACCGGTAGAGTAAGTGATAAAAGCAATTTTCCTAGCAGAAATGGTTTTATTTTGCATGGAGGCGAAGGATTTGATAAAAGTTATGGTGTTGTTAATAATAGAAATGTATTGGGATATGATTCTGAAGGTGTAGAACATGTATTGGATTTATCAAGTGATGGTAATTTTGTTTCATTTCCAAATTCGTTATCAAATGAAAATAGAACCGTTCAAAAGTTTTTGCCTGTTCCTGGTATCACATCTATTGATGCGGTAATACAAAAAGAAAGAATCAGAAAAGTTACTGTTAATTGGAAATGTTATGGTTTTGCTCAATTGGAATATATGACTCCATATTTTCTATCTCCAAAAATAAGTGCATTTGTTGAATTTGGATGGAATCACTTCAATCCTTCGTCATTACTTGATTTAAGAGCTCGTAATTTAGACAATTTAAAAGAATTGTTTACCAATAGCGGATCTTTATTATATGATCAAAATATAAGAAATTCCTATGGATTGTATGACGTAACAATGGGAATAATTAGTGGATTTGATTTTAGTAGTCAAGATGGTATTACATACGAATGTAAGACTGAAATATTATCTAAACATGCAAATTATTCAGGTGTATTAGTTAATACTGCAGCAAAAGTTTCGTCTGATAAAAATAAAAGTTCTGTTCAATCTACCTTTGCAGAATATTTAGAAAAAAGGTTGACTAAAATACCAAATTGTATTTTACAGAAAAAAAATTTCATGGACCCGTTGGATGCAGAAGAAGAAAAAGCACAAAAAAATTTAACATTTTTATCGTCAACTTTTCCATTTTATAAATATGATAATGGAAACTATACTAGAAAATCAAGCGATGGTAAAGATGTAAAAAGACCTGAAGATAGATTTTTCATGGGAAGAAGATTAGAATATGGCGATTCTGCAAGAATGTCAGGAATGGCAGATTATGATTGGGATAGAAAGGATCAAAAAGATATATGGGTTACTATGGGATTTGTTGTGGAACTTGCAAATGTATTTTTTAACAAACAAATTAATATACAATTAAAAGATGCTAAAGATTATAATTTATATGAAATTGATATTGACGATGTAAAAATAGGAGCACATCCAAATTTAATTTCATGTGATGGTAGTATTTTATTAATTCCAAATCAAAAAGCACCTAAATATAATCTTGGAGCTATGTTTCCAACAGTAGATCCTACCAATAATGATTATCAAAAACAAAAATTTGGAAAAGGTGCAAATTTATCTTTGTTTTTTTCTGAAAAGTTAGGTACTCCATTTTCTTCTTTATATGATAATACTTTATTTAGAATATTTAGAACTGGATATCAACCATTTAATCCTACATATGAACCAGATTACTTTCAAAGATTGCTTGATACTCAAATAGAAAATAGTTTAATTTTAAAATATGTTGGTAAACGAAGTGATGCGCAAATCATAGAAGATAAAGGAAAACAACCTATTTTACTTCAAGTTTTTAGAGATAATTTGGATGGTATAATTAATAGATTTATATATGATAACGATCCTGCTCAAGGAACAAAATCATTTCCTCAATGGGTGGATGACAGTGAAACTCAGAAACCAGCAGGTTATTGGGGTTATCTAAAAGATTTATATGTAAATAAAAATGTATTAATTGAATGTGCAAAATCTTCAGATACGGTTGAAATATTTTATAACTCATTGTTAGGAAAAATTAATGCAGCTGCAGCTAAAATATGGGAACTTGCAGTAGTAGAAGACAGTGAAGATTCTGGTAAATTGAGAATTGTGGATAAAAAGTACGTTCAATATAATAAAATGAAAATCTATCAATTTGATGTAGGTGCATCAAATAATTTCATTAAAAGTATTAATTTCACTGCACAACTTTCAAATGTAGCAGCAAACCAAGTAATTTCATCCGCATCGTCAAATAAAACATCAGATAATAATTCTCCGAATGGTGAAGTAAATTCAAATCAAATACTTTTATTTCCATATGGTGATAGATTCAATAAAGATGTTCCTTTACAATTAAGAAAAATAGATGAGAACTTAGAAAGTATAAGACAATTGCAAAACAGTCCACAATCATCAACTGCGACAAAAGGTTCTTATATAATGTCGTTTAAATCATATATATCAAGAGCTGCGGCAGCAACTGCAACATCCGGGCCAAGAACAACTACTCCTCTAAATCCAAACAATCCTGCACCACCTTCAAGAGCTGCAGCTTCTGGTCCTAGAACCACTACACCATTAAATCCAAACAATCCTGTACCACCTTCAAGAGCTGCGGCAGCAACTGCAACATCCGGGCCAAGAACAACTTCCCCATTAAATCCAACAGTATCAGGAGTTGAAAGTGGATGGAACATAGTGAATTTGGTATTACCAAATGATTCATTATTAATTGCAATAATGAACGATATGGATTTTACAAATAACACTAATATTTATGGTGGACAACAGCCAGGATTTACTGTAGAAATGACATTACAGGGTATATCTGGATTAAGAACATTTCAATTATTTAGTTTAAAAAACTTACCAAGTCCATACTCTGAAAGAGAAATTATTTGTCAAATTGTAGATGTATCACATAAAGTTGACGCTGGTAATTGGACAACTACAATAAAAGCAGGTATTCGTTCAATTAGAGGACAATCAATATCATTTACTACTGACGGTACAAATGAATATTCAATTAATATAATAAAATGATTACACCAGATCAATATCAAAATTTAGGTGGGGATATTTTATCCGATATTACATTTCCAAGTTATTATAAACCTAATGTAACTAAAAATGATTATTTAAAAGGATATATTAATCGTTATCTTGTTCAAAAAATAAACGACTTAACAATTACCGAAGTAATTAAAGAAAATTACAATGGTATTTCCAACAATTTTTATAATAAATTAGTTATACAATGGACGATATCAGGTCCTAAAAACAATCAATATAATAATAAAATTCTTGAAAAAAAAGGTGTTCAAGAACAAAATACACAAACATTGATTGAAAATGAAAAGAAAATGAAGGGATTAAAAAATTATTTGAATAACCCGCTTGAATTTTGGGGTGGTAAATAATTGACTTATAGTTGTTATAGTGTTACATTGTGTCAATGGTGTGTCTGGATAAACAGTCCTATTCTAAATTCTTAGATTCGCATATTTCATCTGATTTTATTCTTGAATGTATTCAATCAGATGAAAAAGTACATCCATGTATAGATGAATTGTGTATGGTGTTAATCCACATACTCAAATCCAAAACCACCTATATAATCAATCTAAGTCACCCAGATTGTAATATCTTTATTGATAAAGAAACATTAATCAGTGATTTTAACAGACTTAAAGGCAAGAAATGGGTATTTGATAAGAAAAAGTGTTTACACCTATTTCCTACAAACAATCTGTTTGATATTAACATCATTTTCTTTATTAGTGATGGTAAAGTTGAAGATTATAGTGAATTTGATACAACTGCACATAATGTCATCAAAACTAAGTTTCAAAAATATGGTGAATTGAATAAAGCAATTCCGATGGTAAAACATTTGGAAAAGTTTGAAAGTATGTATGATGCGGTGTTAATTAGACTCAAATCCATCAAGATCGATAATAGTTTTTATAGTATCAATAGTACCATTACAGATAATCTTAGAGTTCTTGAACAGAATGGGTTGAAAGTGGATGTAGAATTGTTTAATATGCATTTTGAGAACAAAACGGTCAAAGATAAGGATGGTTATGTTTATACACAATATAACCTATATACCGCAACAGGACGACCAAGTAATAGGTTTGGTAACGTTAACTATAGTGCATTGAACAAAGAAAATGGTTGTAGATCATCATTTATCAGCAGATATGGTGATGATGGTATGTTGTTTATGATTGATTATAGCGCCTACCACCCCCACATAGTTGCAAAGTTAATCAATTATAATCTTCCTCTAAACGCTTATGAATATCTTGGTAAACTATACTATGGTAAGGATAAGTTATCAGATGATGAAATCAAAGCGTCAAAGAACCTAACATTCCAGTGTATGTATGGTAATATTCCCGAAGAATTATTGGAAATACCATATTTTAAAAAAATGAGTGATTATATTGCTCATAGATGGAAATTCTTTAGTGAAAATGGATATGTAGAAACGCCGATTTATAAAAGAAGAATCACTACAAACCATATAAATGAACCAAATCCAAACAAATTGTTCAATTATATCTTGCAAGCCAGTGAAACTGAATTTGGAATGCAATCATTGGTAAGAGTCAATGAATACTTGAATGGTAAACAAACCAAGGCTATTTTGTATACTTATGACAGTGTTTCGTTTGATTGTCATAAGAATGATAAAAAAGAAACATTGGTGGAATTGAAACGGTTGATGTCAAACAATCAATTTCCTGTAAAGTGTTACATTGGTAAGAATTATGATAGTATGACGGTGGTAGATATTTAAAAACAATTTGATTTTCGTGTATATATCAATATTTATATATACGAATGAATATAGACGACGATGTAAAATTAAAAGACTTACAAGTTAAGTTACAACAGGTTGAGACTGTTATGCCATTGCCATTCAGTCAACAATTGAGAGAAAGTTTTCCTTTATATAAGATATTTGGCGAAAATGGAGATTATTATCCAAAAGAAAAAGACACAATCAAAAAGTGGTTAAAATTATCTGAAGAAATAGAAAAGATATTAAAGAGCATACAACAATTAAATAATCCTGCAATAATTACTGCTGTTGGTAAAAATAAATTATATCAAAATTATGCTGATATAAAGGCTAGAATTGAATTGGCATCTGGTACTAGTGTAACATTGGCAAATGTAACAACTACAAAACCAACCGGATTTATTCATCAAGACATCAAAAAGTTCTATGAATCATTCAATAAGAGTGGTTATGCCAGTAAAGATAAGAAAAAAGAAAACACTGCTGATGCGGTGTTGTTATATAATTGTAGTATATCGGAAATTCAAATTGCTTTAAAAGATAAAAATGTAAGTGGTACCAACGAAAGTTTGTGTGAAATAACTGGTACTGGAAAGAAATTCGCAATGGTTTCTTTAAAAGCTGGTGGGGATAGTTATCGAATTGGTAGAATGAAAGGTGCTTTTGATATTTTACCGGACAAATTAAGTTTTTCAGGTACACCCGCAGAAAGAGAAAAATACTATCAATGGTTACAGTCACAACAACCAGATGGAAAACCAATTGAAAAAGATCCACGCAGTGTATTTAGTGGTGGTGCTCCTGTGTTTGAAGAAATTTATATTGGTAAAACATTACTAACTGAAATTGAATTTATATCATCGTTAAAGTCATCACTCAATAGAATTTCATCAAAAATTGGAGATTTGTCTGCAGAATTGACAAAAGGATGGTCCGATTTTATACAAAAAGTTAAAAATACCGTTGTTAAAATATTTGGTAATATTGAACAAAAATGTCAAGAAGACATGAATTATGCTAGAAATCAATATTCTAATATGTTTAATAGTTGGGATGCTATTGAAAAAGAAATTGGTGTTTTATCCGAAGCAAGAGAAGCCGATGAAGTATTGGTAAAAATGACCGATTCATTAAAGAAAAATGTCACAATCTTTATTCAACAAATTAATAGAATTCAACCAGATTCTTTATTTAGTACCATAAACGAAAAAGTAAGATTAATTGATAATAAGAATTTGTTTATGGTTCAACTTACTGGTACTACACCAGAAGATATAAAACAAGTCAAGAATGCTTCTATTAAGGTTTATAATGATTACTTTAATCCATCTACTAAAGGTGATGTTCCGATGAATAAAGGTGCTTTTAGACCAATGAACATCTTTAATTCTAACATCGCAGCTATAAAGTTTTATGAAAAGTTCATTGAACGATTCATGAATGTAGGCAATGAAGCTCAAATCAAGAAAGAATTTATTCAATTTGCAAGTCAAATATCTGCCGAAGCAATCTTTGGTAACAATGATAGTTTACCACTTGTAGTATTTAATGGTAAGACAATTAACAGAATGGGAACCAAGTCTGAGTTTTCAAGTGGTAAAAAGTTAATTGATGCAAGTGAAAATAAAAATTTTAGATTAAGTAAGTTTGAAGTAAGTAAAAATAAAGAAGGAACATATTTCGTTGTATATTTATATATTATATTCGATATACGAGAAGAAGAGGAAAATGGAAAGG
>Ga0315904_10002283_pt1 | contig 29817 bp, 29 predicted proteins | sample LakEriMetagenome_6_FD_203529 | JGI IMG/M metagenome (GOLD analysis project Ga0315904, IMG submission 203529) | Freshwater fungal communities from buoy surface, Lake Erie, Ohio, United States - Buoy 12 MA120 | ecosystem: Environmental > Aquatic > Freshwater > Lake | place: USA: Lake Erie, Ohio...
AAACTTCCCCAGGTTGTTGTACCGTCTTTACCGATCTTAAATCGACCAGTATCAATTTCATATCCAATTTCACCTTGAGCAAGAAGACTTGTGGTATTATTCCAGACATTGCCAGCAACGGCAAGAGATCCTATTTGTGCTCCTGTATAACCGTGTGAATATCCTCTTCTGAGTTGAATTCTTGTATTAACAGCCATTGTAGAAACCTTTCTGTAAAGTTATTTTAAGGAGTACCACAGTCAAATTCATACTGATCTAAATATCCACTCAGTCCAATATTATTATTACCCCAAAGTAGATCATCAACATGAACTGTTGCATTATCTGTTAAAAATTGTTGTATATAGCTATCTAAATCATCAATTCTTGATACATGTAAATTACCACTAATTTTACTTATTGGAATATTGTCTGGTAGGTCGCTCCAAAGTATTTTTTCGCTATTAACTATTTCTATATTAAAATTTTCAGATCTTTCGATCTCAATATTATTTACATTCTCAATAAAACTAGTACTAACATCTAAATAAGTTATGCTCGGTTCCAATATTTCTAATATAAAATCACTCATGTTGAGCACTCCAAATTTGATCCTGATTGACTATATCGTTTAACAATATTAATAGTTCCAAATAATATTCTTATAGTATACTTTCCTCCTTCATTCACACTACCGTCACCATAAAACGGCTCATTCGACTGTAACTCAAGATCATATTTTGCATTACTAAAATTAAATTGATTAGTAGTATGAGATGGTAAAAGGAAAGTTAACTTACCTTCTTCATCATTAATGATAAATTTATATACACCTTGATTGATTGTATTATCTGAACTAAATATTTGAGTTACTCCAGTATTGGTTTTCCACGTTATTCTAGCGCAATAATTGGTCAAATTAATAGGAACCCCAGCAGAATCTTTATAGATAATACTTAGTTTAAAAGATGATCCCTGCTCTATAGCAAAATCATATTTGCTTGCTGCCATAATAATAGCACCTTTATGTTATAAGATACAGTATTAAATACACCTAAAAAAAAAGGCCAGCCATTCGGCCAGCCTTTAATTTTCAGATGTGATTGATTATCTGATCATAGAGATCCGAGGATGACTCTGCGATTATCTAGAACAGCGAAACCCTGTTCTGCCCATCCGTAGAAGCCAGCTCTCTTTTGACGATGTAGTGTTTCGTCTTCGAAGATCTGAACTTGCTCACGAACTGGCATAATGAAACTGTCTCTCTTGCGTAGATCAAGACCAACAACAATTTCACTATCGCCTGATGGTAGTGTGGCTTGTAGAACATTGCTATAGAATAGCTGATATTCTTGTCCAACACCCAACTCGTCTCTATCATGAAGATTAACACCAAAAACTCTATTAAGAGTTCCGTCAGCGGCTGTATAGATCTCACGACGAGTAAATTCGTCGATCTGATCGATACCCCAGTTACGGATATCTTCCATAGCCTCTGGTGAGACATAAAGGTCTGTTAGGATACCACGATTGGTACTAGCACTATTACCGCCACCGTTTCTACGCATAACGGTCTTCATTAAGCTTACTAATCTCTTAGTAAACTGATTTGGAGAAGCATCGCTATCGTATACAACGATATTGCGGTCAACACCAGCAGCAAGTAGTGTGTGCCAACCGTCATCATTCATCTTCTTGACGAATGAACCCTCTAGAACTTCCATAGCACGACCAACAACGTCCCAACGAGCATCGCGAGCATACTTTAATAGATAATCTATTGAAGATCCGATGTCATAGGTTGGAACCATGACATAATCGCTCTCAACATGCTTTTCTGGGATGTAGCCGTGATTTGGAATAGTATAAGCTACGAAATCTTTTTCTGTTCCAGGAGCTAAGAAATCTAGTGGAAATTCAGGAGTAGCACCTTGCTGAAGCTGAATTGGCTCGAAGATGCCGTCTAGAATATCACCACTAAGAAGACCTTTTCTCAATGGAAGCTCTAGCGCTTTTGCAAATTCTGCATTAGCGGCAAGAGCAACTTCTCTATTTTGCGAGCCAGAACGAACAAGAAGTTCTGTTAATTCTGGCGAAGGCTGAAATCTTTCTGTTTTAGCTGACATTTTTTTCTCCCTTATCAGGTGATATTGATATCTACTTTGACATAACCATCAGAATCTTTGCCGCCAAGGAATCTTCCAACTTTGGTGCTATCTGTACTAACAGTTGTAAACTTACCGTTTGCATCATAATAGGCATCAGCACCGGCTGTTGGGGATACTCCTGTGGCAACTACGTTAGTAGTAACTTGACCCTGACGTAGTAGAGTAACCTTGCCACCAACCTGCATTTCATCACGGTACCAATTAATGTGCTGTCTTGTTAGATCAAGATTAACAACATCATTTAATAGAACGCCAGCTGGATTGGTACCAGCTAGAACTCCGGTTGGATAACTTACAACAGCATTAGCATCATCCATTGAAACACCAGATCCACTGGTTAGATGAACGACTACGCCGCCTCTTTCAGCAACTGTGTTCATGAAGTATGAAATGTCTGTGTAAGCTTCGATACGATCTGGTTTAAGAGCCATTTTATTCTCCCTTATTAGAGTTTCTTACCTAATCTGCTTGAAACAAATTCTACTAATGCTGCTCTGGTAGTCTCAACAGAACTTTCTGCTTCGCCACCAACTCCAAGATTAACTTGTTCTTCAACTTCAACATTTTCTAAAGCTGCTTCTGTAACTAGCTCAGAAGGCTTTGTTTCAGTATTATCTGAAGATTTTACTTTTTCTTCAACTTTTGTTTTCTTTTTCATAACAGCAGCTAGTGATGTTACAGCTTCAAAAGTTTCATCGTCTAAAGATTCTAGTTTGTCTACTGTGGCTTGAGCTTCGTCGCTATCTAAGCCATTTTCTATTAGAGTAGCCATTCTTTTCATCTTCTTTTCTTTTTTCATCATTTCTTCTTCTTTGCCTTTGTATGCGGCAATAACTTCCAAAGCAGCATCAAGATCTGATTGTGCTTTTTTGAATTCTTCCATCTTTTTCTTCATAGCTTCGTCTGCTGTCTTAGCAGCTAGCTCTTTTTCAGAGTTTAGAACTTCTAGAGCTGCTGTTATTTCGGCTATCTTAGCTTCATGACTTTTGATTGTTTCATTATTAGCCTTAATAACTTCTTCTAATGATAGAATAGTTTCAGAGGCTGATTGAGCTGTTTTAACTTCCATAGCTTCGATCTTGCTTTTGATTTCTGCTACGTCTTTCATTACTGGGTCTAGATCTAAACTCATAGTATTGTTCTCCATGCTATTGGTTAACTGCTTATCAGATACACCTGATATTGAAAAATCTTCATTTTTTTCGAGCAAAATATTTTGAATTTGTGCAGAAGATTGTTTTTGAGTAAAGATGACGCTATCAGGATTAGCTGGCTTATTAACAAAACCTTTGCCAGAAAATGTGATATTTCTCAATACTCTTCCAATTTTATAGTCTTGGTGTTCGCCTAATCCGCCGTAAGCTCTTAGGTATTTTGTTAAATATGCTGTTTCATTATTTCTAGCTAATATTTTATATTCATTATTAGCCTTGTTTAATAATCCATAATCAAATCCCTTAAATAAACATTCCATACTAACATATTTTTGGCCATTTTCTATTTCAGCTATTAGTTTTTCTGATCTTTCTCTAAGTTCTGGACTAGAAAAAGCTTTGTAAATAACTGATCCTGTGAGAATATGGTATTTGTCTGGTAAATTTTCTAGAGGAGTATTTTCATCTATAAGAATTCCATCCTCTGTTATTGGATAATTTGATACTATATGACCAATAATAGTATTCTCATCATGTTCAAGATTTGTCGGTTTATCTTCTGGGGTATTTTTGGCTAACCATATTTCTGTTTTATCAAAAATATCGTCATTTTTATTCCAACTAGAAGTTACTAAAATAGATTGAACATAATAAAGATCTTGATCATCTAAAGAAGCAATACTCTTAATATGCTTCATAGTATTGGTTATGTTATTATCTGAACATGGTTGAGCTAAAGCAGCATAAGATATTGATGCAGAAGATTTAATTTGGTTTTCTAGGCCGTCATCGTATTCTTGCTGAAATATATACATGAATTAACTCCTTAAGTAATATTACTGTACACCATACAATAATAAGATATTTTGGCCTGTTTTTGTTGGTCGCTTGATAAGGGTTCTGATTGTTCTGCTGCTACTTGTTTAATCCAACTTTGATAATTATGGTATAAGTGAGCATTATCTGCTAAATCCATACTACTAATATATTCGTTAAAATTATCTTTAGTAATGGACGCATTAGGTTTCATAGATAAAAACAGTTTTGTTTTAAATTTTTCTATCTCTTTACTCTCTTCAGCAGATAGGCTTCTTAGATCTTTTTTACCATAAAATTCTAATAGTATTGGATTTATTGTTTGACTAATTTCGTCCTGTGCTTTGATCGCCCACAACATAATTGAGGCTCCTGTCTGGGGCGAAAACGTTTTTGTTTTTCTGGTGGTCTGGTCTTTGGAATTTTTGGGGCGACCTTGTTGGGGCTGTCCAGATAACGATTCTGGCGAATCGTTTGCCAACTTAGTTGGCTTTGAAGGCATACCAGGAATTGCAGGCGTTTTGAGTTCTATCGCATTTTTTTCTCCATTTTTCTTTTTATCTAATTCTAGTCCTATCTGACTCGGAGTTACTATTCCTGTTTGTAAGGATATTTTTTTCAATGATTTTTCAAATTCAGGATCAAACCATGGACCAGATTTTTGAACCATACGATTACTATCTCTTTCTCTGCTTTCTCTGTTTAGTCTGGTCTTTTCAATGTCCGGATCAAAACCAAATCTTGTTTGTAATAGTTCATCACTAATGAGATTTCTATCTGCTAGTTGTACTAATAATGCTTTTTCTGTATCTTCATTACTAAGATCCATCCTATCAAACTCTATTCGTGCTGGATATTTAAAACCCATAGCTTTTTGAACTAAAGCAATTTCTTGTTCCCAAAATTCTATTAAAACATCTCTTCCGTATTGAAGTCTTTGAGTGAGCGTCTTAAGACTAATGAAATTATTTGTTGTACCAGCTGCGCCGAAAGTTCCTGTTAAAGTAGGAGGAATACCAAGACCAGCATAAACACTATTTAAGTGTGGAATATATTTTCCTTCTCCTAGAAAATTATGTACATTTGTATTACTTTCTATAAGTTCAATATCTGGACCCCAAATTAAATCCATTGTTCCACCACCAACATTATTTCCTAAAATACTAGCTAGCTTAGATGTTGCTGCTTTAGTTGGTGCAATTTTATGCTCTAAATTTCCAAGTTTAAATATTCTGATATTACTAATAGCTCCGTCTAATGCCGCCATATCTGCTAATTTTAATTTTTCGATAACGGCAATATCATCCATAATAGCATATATCATTGGATAAGCCCAACTCTGCCAATCATCTTTTTTATAATGAAAAACTGAAGTCTTCTCAGGATCAAGAGGATATCCTTTTTTGATTTTGGCCGCTTCAATAATCTGTTGAGGAAGATTGGCTACAACCATTTTTTCTGCTTCTGTTTTTGGATTATTAATAATTTTTCTTAAGGAAGGAGGAACCTGTAGTTCATAAGTTTTGTTTGTAACAAATGAAGATAGCGCTCCAGCAGTAACGTCAACAAATACAGGATCTATAAAAGTATATTTCCATGGTATCTCTCTTTTCTCTATATTGATTTCATCAGTATCAGATAGGATCATATCTGGGGATCCTAAACTCTTATATAATTTATCTGTGATCTTTAAACTAATCTTTGCAGTTCTTCTATCTATAACAATATTACCACTCTTGTATAGATTATTTAAAAATCTTTCACTTCTATCTTTACCATTAATTTTCTTGAACCATCTTCTATAAAATCTTTCTATTCTTTTATTTCTATGAACTAGTCGTATTCCTTGACTAGCAAAATCACCCATAAGATCAATAACATTTTTTACTAAACCAACTCTCTGATAAATTTCTTCAGCTTTTTTAAGTATTAATTTGATTCTTACAGGAGGAGCTTCCTCTGGTCTGAAATTATAGTAATCTTGTTTTGTTAATCCTGGGCGACCACCAGTTGGTCCATCAAGATTAGAAAAATCCATACGATATCTACCAAATGATGCTGTAGATTTATCTATAAGAGTAAATTCATCTAATGATGCTCCTGAATTTTTAAGAGCTTCTTTTTTACTTTCTAGATCATCTCCCCAAGTAATATAAGCTTCTTGAGGAATAATTGGTGAGTTTTGAATAATATCGTCTTTTGTTTTTCTTTTAGCCATATTTTTAATTATATCTTAATAGAATTGTAATTTGATTATATTATATATTATACACTTTATCTATAAATTCCAGTATATATATCATCATTAGCTCCTCCCGTAAACCAATCTGGCCCCTTATACATGTTGCCGTCTGCCTTATATGAGTCTCTAGCATTTGCTCCAATAATGTCATAGTCTATAGGTTTTAATGATCTATGTATTTGTCTTGCTAGCATATTAGCTATTAATAATGAACTATAGCGGTCTTTTCTCATTCGACCCTTTTTGCCTCCTGGTAATTTTGTTTCCGGAGTATCCCATCGATCTCTAGCATTTGGTCCTGTGCTAGTTTGAGTCATAACAATTGTTGTTAATTCATTTTTAAGATCTTCTATTTCTAATATACATTCACTTAAGCTATCATATAATGGACTAAGATCATCCGTAAAGATGTCTTTTCCTTCTGTTTCCATAGCTAACCCTAGTGTCAAATTATCAAAAGCAGGGAATAATAAAACTTTATCTTCAAAATCTTTTCTTAATCCATGATTTGCTTGGCTGGTCCATTCTGCTTTCGCAAATTGAACTAGTTCTAGCACATGTAAACCAGCCTGATTGTCAGTATCTTTGGCTTTGTCTGGATCAATTATTGGCCATATTAATTGTTCTCCAGGTTCTATCTTTCCTGGGTCGTGTAATGATTCCTCTATAGCAACACCTCCTCCTTGAGCATCCATTCCAATTTTGATAGGATGAAAAGTTTTCATTAAATTTCTAATTTTCCTAGCACAGAATCCATAGAAATCATAATCCTGAGCTAATCCTTTCTTAAGTCTTTCCTTAAAATTACTTCTATTGGTTGTCCAACAGTATACAATTTTATTATGATTTGGATTTACTTCTAATATTACTATGCTAAAATTATCTTGCTCGCTTGCGGGATCGATTCCATAAATATATTGTTTTTTTGGATCTCCATGGATAGTTGCATCAAATATTAATGGTTTATTATCTATCATAATATTAGTATTAGATACAACACAACTTTCTATTAAACTGCGACGGAAAAATCCTTCGCTATCTTTAACAAAACATGCTGCATATTCCATATTATATATGCCAGTATGGATGGTAGCTTTTGCTCTACTCACCTGTTTATCATCCATGAATCCTTTAGGAATTAATTCATATGGTATGCGAATAATACTATAGTCTTTCCAATTAAAATTACTAGGTACTTCTCCTTTAAAAATGTCAGTTAGTTTTTGCTGATCTCCCTTGCTTTCTATGATAGCTTTGTATCTTTTCCAATAACTAGAAAAATGTTTAAAATCATAATCAGCAGTACCACTAATAATAGCCTGATTACCCATTTTGACATTTAGTTCTTCAAGATCATCATTCCATATTCCTGCCTGGATCATAGCTTGTTTACGAGCTTGTTCTTTAACATTCTGTATTGGACTAGCACTAACTGCTGCGAATCCCGATACAACAGTTTCGTATATATCAGGAGAGATAGACGCAAACTCGTCAGCAATAATAATATGTGCTCTTAAACCTCTAATCTTACTACCATCACCCATAGGAATTGCTATTGTCCAACTATCCCCTAATCTCATTGTACATCTATCAACATCTCTTCGTGGGCCATCATCATTACCACTAAAAATACTACGCAAGATAGGACTATTTCTCCAAATTGTTTCCATATATTCAAATATAATCTTGCTCTGTCTAAATGCTGCTCCAACAACTACTATTTTAGTTCCTGGAAAAAATGCACATCGTAACACTGAATATAATGCTAATAAAAAGCTTTTACCCCAACCACGACTAGCAACATACATAGGAAAAGATCTGATCCAAAATTCCTGAATAATTGCTATTTGTATAGGATGAAGTTCTATATTAAAAAGTAGTTTACAAGTAGTTCCAATATATTTAGGATTTCTTAAGAGTTTTATCAAATGAAGATCAGGATTTTCTATGTCCTGTTCTTTTCTATGTATCATAGGATTATCTATGATACTTAGAGAAGATAAATCTCCTAAGCCTAACCAGGCATCGTCAAAATTAGTAATTATACTTTGACTATTTGGCATTTTTTGCTTTTAGTCTGCGTGATGTTTTAATCGCTCTAGATACCATAATTTTTGCTACAGTCTCGACAAAAGGAAGATTGCGTTTAGCACTTTCTTCTTTTAGCCATTTCAGAATAGTAGGCATATTTTGCTCACACCAATCACTACCTTTCTCATTCATTTCTATAGCATGTCTCTTACAGCTACAGGTCGGAGTAGTCTTAATACCCATAGAAGCTATCATTCCAGATAAGATACTTCCTGGTCCATCAGGATCAGATTCTAGTGTTTTTGGAAATAAAGACTGTAAGAAACTCTGAGGGTCTTCTCCTAACTTATTCAATAATATAGCTTCTAAGTTTTCGATTGTTAAATTCAAAACTCCAATATTATCTTCTTGTAAAAGCATAATTGGACTAGGTATACCAGCGATCTGTGCATATATAGTATTATTTATTGGTCTAATAATATATGTAACATCTAATTCTGTATATGTCATTGGTTCTGGCTTGACTATGGTTCCATTAGAAGCTGTATATGGTGGCTGTTGAATCACAATTTCTTTATTAAGTTTCATTTTTTTTCTCCTTTTTTTTAACTACTTCCTCTATATAATAGATTTTTTTAAGTATGTACTCTGCCATTTTTTGAGCATTAGACGAGTCTCCACAAAAATATACTATAATATTATGATTAATCTGCAACTCTAAAATATTTTTAATCAAAAATGCTGGAGTTATTTTTATTTTATCCCACATTTTTTTAGGAACTGTACTTCCTATAGGGTAAATTAATAGGTCTTCTAAATCAAATTCCATTAGAAGAAAAGAATATTTAATATTACTAAGACGAGATATAACATCTGCAAATCTACTTTCTACAATATTATTAGCAAATTCACTAGCGCTTTTTTTTCTTTCTATGCAAACTATATCTTCTAATCCTTCTACGCTGTAGTCGCCAGTATCAAGTTTTCTATTAGCAGTAGCATGATGTGGAAACTCCCATGGTTGCTGCTCTCTGGTGTCCACAATTATCACAAAGTCATTATGATTTACCATATTTTTTACTCGCTACTATTTTTAGGAATATTGCTTCATATAGGTGTTCTAATCCTTTGATCAATTTATGATGATATGAGCACAAAGTAATACCATTATCTGTATTAAATCTTAAACCAATATTGTGTGCCCATGTTTTTATATGATGAGCATTAAGTTTTCTTTTCATATTACAATTTGGCCATTGACACTTAAAATTATCTCTTTTATATACGTCCTGTCTCCATCGTTTGTAACTAGGATCATTAAAGTCTCTATTCATACCTAGTACTCTCTATGTCTGAAAAAACCATATCTTCTACCAATTGTTCAAATGATATTTTTGGTTGCCATCCTAGAATATTTTTAGCTTTTGTCGAGTCTCCTCTGCAAAACTCAACTTCCATTGGTCTGTAAAGATTATGATCAATTTCTATATGGTTTAAATAATTCAAATTGACACACTTAAAAGCATATTCAAGAAAAGATTCAACGGTATGAGAGTATCCTGTGCTAATAACAAAATCATCAGGATTACCATGAGATAACATTAACCTCATAGCAAGCACATAATCCTTAGCATGACCCCAATCTCTTAAAACTTTAATGTTTCCTAATTTTAATCTTTCGGTTGTTTTTTTATTAACCAAATGACCGATATACTTAGTAATTTTTCTAGTAACAAAGTTTTCACCACGTCGTGGGCTTTCGTGATTAAATAATATGCCACTGGTAGCGTATAACCCATATGCTTCCCTATAGATCTGTATCATTCTATGGCTAGACAGTTTAGAAACAGCATAAGGACTCTGAGGTAAAAAAGCAGTGGTTTCATTTTGGTATTTTTCGCCATGCTCATCTAAAATATAATTAGATCCGAACATTTCACTAGTACTAGCTTGATAAAATCGAGTTGTTGATGAAAACTTTCTGATATTTTCTAATATATTTATTACTCCAATAGTATTAATTTCAAATGTTGTGGTTGGCTGTTTGAAACTCGTGGCCACATGACTTTGTGCTGCCAAATTATAAAAATGATGAGGTCTATGTTTGGTTATAATATCAACACAATCTGCAGGATCAGTAACATCAAATTCTTCTAAGATTAATCTTTTATTACCAAGTAAATGTTTAATTCTTTGAAAATTAGAGTTACTACTTCTTCTATATAGTCCTACAACATTGTATCCATTATTAAGTAATAGTTCAGCTAAATAACTTCCATCTTGTCCAGTTATTCCTGTTATAGCTGCTGTTTTAGTCATTGTATGCTATCTGGTGTTAAAAATGGTTGATCTATTATACCATCTTGATATTGATGATATTCTTGTAGTTTATTTTTATTTTTTTCTGTTGCGATGGCGAGAATCTCCATTTCTCTACCTTCTTTTTCTCTTATGGTTTCGTCTTCTAACATACGTATTAATCCTATCCAAGAACTTTTACCATCTTCTATTCTTTTGATTCTTTGCTCTCTGGTTGCTTTTAAATCTTTACTAATTTTTTGTTGCTCATTAAGTAGTTTAGTATATTCATTTGTATAATTAGCAATACTATTACGAGCGAAACTTAATTGTGTTTCCAGATTAGCCAATTTAGGTATATCTCTTTGATCTTCTGGTTTTTCATATTCTTTATCTACAAGCTGTTGTAATTTGTCTGTTTCTGCAATATGTCTTTTTCTCTCCTTCATACTACGATTAATAAGAATATCTATGGTAATAAATTGTTTAATTTGTAGTTCTTCTGCTGGTAAAACATCCTCTCTAAACTGTTGAATTAATCCTATCCAGGTATCCTCAAAGTATGCTAGTTCTCCGGTATCACTATCAAACTGTCTAGTAATTTCATGCCAAAAGGTTTTAGTATGTAATTTTCTTTTTAAAAGTTCAAGATCCTTAGCATTTTCGCTAGCAGTTATATTATTTTCTTTGATATATCTTTTTATAGGCTCAGGATTTCTGTTTAAATTTTCTGCTATTTCCTCAACGGATAGAACTATAATATTCTCTCTAATAAACTTTTCTTCTTCAAGACTTAATTGTCCTCGTTTTTTGGGAATATTTCCTGACATTTATCTTCTCCTATAATCAATTCTATATGGCTTTGTAATTTTTTAAGCTGTTGTTTAGGAATTTTCTCACCATGCTTAAGTCTTAAATAACTTTCTCTGAATTCTGGCTCTATATTTTCATCTAATAGTTTGATAATCTCATGATTTTGCATCTTAGAATCAAAATTTTTATTATTACTAATATCATATTCTATATATGATGGTTGCATAATATTTTTTTTGGCAATATTGCGAGACGCCCATGTAGAATACAATTCACAATCATCTTTATTTGCATATTTAGAACATTGATTTTTTGAGTTTTTATAGTTAGGATCATATAGAGGACATGATAAACAAGGAATATCTGGTCGTTGATAATTATTACGTTTATAATTAAACAATCTATTTCTTACGTGTGTCCATAAGAAATTCTCTAATGGTCTTTTATTATCATATTTTTCTAAGCCTTCTAGAGCAAAAATAGCTGCCTGCTGCTTCATATCTTCTATATCGTGATAGCCAAAACGAAATTTATGAGCTAATCTTTTGCCTATATTCTCTAGTACTCTTAAAAAATCTTCTTCTGAAACTTTATTGTCTGTTTTTTTCTTTTTGTTCATTTAATAGTTCTGCTATGGTTTTGCCTTCTGGTAAATTTAAGTCTGCTGCAATAGCACGATCAGAAACATCACAACCAGATGCTTTGATATCCAAAACAGAATCGGTAAGATTAATTTGTTGTTTTGTCATAAAAACTCCTTGCACGAAACTTGTCAACCTTTAGTATAATAAGGTTGATATGTTTTTAGTCAATATACATAAAAGGAACAGATTTATGGCTAATTATAAAAAATGGTCAAATGCAGAATTAGATTTTATTCAAAACAACCATGGTATTCTATGTGATGAGGCATTGGCATCAAAGTTGAGCCAAATGACAGGACAGAATATTAGTACTGCTATGGTTCGTCGCCAAAGACGCAAACTATCTCTCAAAAAGAGTAGGGGTCGCCCAAAGAAAATCATATCAAATAATGTAACACCAGTATCTAATGATGTGGTAGAAGCATGAAATACATTTCGATACTGATGTTATTGTTGTGTTGCTGTGGTGCCAACTGGTGTCATAAGCCAGCCCAACAGTATCAGGTTATTCCACAACCAGTAGTTGTATATAGTGGTCATCCAACATACTATAACTATTATGGGCATTATTATAGTCCAATAGTAACCCAAAATGTGAGAATGGTACCAGTTGTAGAAAATACAATACAATATAGGCCAATTACTGTTTATTATGGTACTCAGGTTGTTTATCCTATTGATAGATATGATATCTATTATCCTTATGGATATAATAATTGGATAAACTATTAAAATAATCTATTATGATTGTTTAAACTAAGCGAATACTCTTTTAGGGTGTTCGCTTTTTTTATACTGTCAGTATCGCACTGTTATATTAGGAAAATGTAAAATTTTATTTGTTCCATTAGAAAGATTATATGGGAAAGCCAAGCCGGATAATGCTGGTATTCCATTATCACTAATCCATTGTCTAACTTGCTCTACTATATTTTCTGATCTCGCTACGTTACCTTCTGTTAAATAACTTGCTATTGCTCCACAAACTTGTGGACTAGCCATACTAGTTCCATTAAGCTTGATAATGCCAAATCTATTATCGGTTGGATAGTCTGCAGCTTCATATAGCTTGTTACTTAGGTGATACCAATCGGTATTATTAAATACTAAAGCTGAAGGGATATTGCTTCCTGCTGCATATATATCTATTCTCTCTCCTGTATTACTAAAATCAGATTTTATTTCTGGACAACATGAAGTGGACATAGATCCAACACATATTACTCCGCTAGCTGCTGTTGGACTTGACCCTTGTAATGGTAATGTGTCATATATATTATCGCCCCAAGGTAGATTAAAAGTAGGATATTGTAAAAAATTATCAATATTATCTTCATATGGTATTGAAGGATTATCTTTTAAATTATTACAATAATTAACTTCAAGCGTAGTATCATATCCGCTAGAACCTGGTCTTTTTATATTCCAACTAAAATTACCGGCTGCTCCAACAACTATAATATTAGCTTCGATAAGATCTTCTATAATTGAATCCATAATGATATTTCTTGCATTATTAATCCAAATATAAGTAGGATAAAATAAACCAATGGAAGATATATCTGTTGACAATACCATTTCAAAATCTTCTAATGTTTGCTCACTAAATCCTCCACCATTTGTTATGTAAACTTGAGGAATAGAAGTAAACCATCCAGCACCTTCAACACTATATGATGGATCTAATATCCAGTATGGTATTATTTCAGAAATTTTACCTTCATTATTTATAACAGCCCTGGCTTGTGGTCCTGCTATAAGCCCTCCACTACTCCAATATCTAAATGAAACATTTGGAATAGAGTTATATTCCCCTCCCAATAATGTATATTTAAAACTTGTTTCATTGATTATTGTTTTTTTTGTAGCTATTTTATATAATCCATCAACTATAATAAGTTGATTTTTAAATATCAAATTACCTTCTTCTGATAATTTCCATAATGCTTCTTTTATACAGCCTCCGTCACTAATTATCATAGATGGAGGATCATACAAAAGTGATATAGTCGCTCTTAACAATGCGGGAGCGCTATTTATAATATTAATGGATTTTACAAAATTAGAACCAATAGTTGTTGTGGCTGTTGCTGTTGTTCCAGAAATTGGATCATCAAATGTTATACTAGGAGGATTATCATATCCACTACCCCACTCTATCATATTAATGCCGTCAATTTGTCCACTCTCATTAACAGAACATACTCCTGATGCTGTTAGACCAGCTGGCGACGAAGAAAATAGCATATTTGGTGGACTACTAGGATTATATCCCGATCCAATATTTGTTATTACTATTTCTTTTATAGTGCCACTAGCCATGGTTAATGTTGCTTCATCTCCGCCACCACCATTAAATGATATATCTGGTCTGTTGGTATATCCATTACCAGAATTAATAATATTGAAAGATTCCATTTGACCGCTTTGAGTTATAGATGAGACTTCTACTATTGCCCTTTCTGTTTCTCTAGGAGCAATATATTCTATTCCATCTTTTGTAATTTTATTAATATATCTAGTATCAAACACAGGAAGACGGAAGGCATAACTATGATTAGTAACTGTTGGTCTATTATTTGTTTTTGATAAATGCCAATTTTTAATTGCTGTTAAAAATTTAAATTCATTTGCTGCAAGTGGGCCATTGTATGGAGAAATATTAAATATTGTACTATTTTTTGCCCATCCTAATGTTTTGCCGCAAGCTGTTCCTGCAACGTGTGTTCCGTGAATATTATTATCCATAACAGATGGATTTGCGTTTTCTATAATAGACTGATATGGATATGAAGATGGCTCGTTAACATAGGTATTCCAATCGATTAATTCTACTCTAGAATTTCCATTTGAGTCTAAAAATTCTGGATGAATATCAGTATTGCTAAATAATATTGTAGAATAAAAAGTTTGTGATGATTTTCCAGAAATAATACCATCAACAATCACAACATCCACACCAGAACCGTCTGGCAGATTTGATACGTAGGCTTGTTGTGTTAAAGCTTGAGTATTAAATACAGTATCATTAATATTAGTATGATTTTGTTTATTTTGATAAAATTTTGGTTGTAGCTTTGGTCCTACTCCGCTACTCTGTACCGGAAATATTACTGCCGGTTCTAGTTTTCCTAATGGCATAGTTTGTTGTATACTATAAACTCTTGGATCATTTTTTAAAGTGTTAACTTCTTCATCTGTTAACTCAGTAAATAGTGCTCTAGAATCAACAATATCAATAATATCACATTCTCTATTAGGTATAAACTCTAGTGATGATATACCAGATAAATCTGATTTAAACTCTTCTTTATTGCAATTCTTTTTTAATACAAGAGAATATTTCTTTTTCATGATTGACCCCAGTTAGGAATATTGTTTGTTATAACACCTCTTAATAGTCCCCAATTATTATCTGAACTCACAGCATAAGCATTACTTCTAGTAAATGAAATCAGAGTTACTGGTGTTGAACTTGGTGTTGGCGTTTGCGTAGGAGTAATTGTTAAAGTAGGTGTCGGAGTTAAAGTTGGAGTAGAAGTTACCGTTGGTGTTGGTGTTGGCGTAGACAATGACTGAGAACAATCACTATTTGATGATATATATCCTGAAATAGGATCATCTATATTGTATCCTGGAATAGCTTGGTCTGAAAGAATTTTCCATATTCCAAAAATATCATCTGAATAATAAGAATCTAAATAATTAATATTAATTTTCCATAAACTATCATTAGAATCATAGTATAAATATGCATATCGTCCAGAATCTAACCATACATATGATCCAACATATCTAAAGGTAAAAGTATCAGGAATTCCATTATTATTAACAATTTCACAACCATATAAAATAGCGGGATAATTTGGTGGTGGTGGAGGTGCTGCTGAAGGAGTTGGGTATGGCGTTGGTGGTAGAGACGAAGATAGACTTGGGGCAACACATTCTGCAAAATTATCTAGATTGTATGATGTTAATTCGTATCCTCCTCCTAATTGATTCATTACTGTATTAATATCTAGTCTATGTTGATGTATTCTATTAGGTCCCAAATCTAATCCTATGAGGATGGGTTCATTATTTATTACAAGAAAATTAGGACTACCAGAATCATATAGTCTTATATTAAAAATAAATTCTTGTAATGAATTATCTATGCCTCCAGAATTTGTTAAATAGAACCATACATTAAACCATAAGCCTAATCCACTTATTCTTACACTTTTATCTTGATTTAATTGTATAATATGTATTTTATTTATAATATTTCCAACAGGTAATCCAGGAGTTAACCATTCTAATTGCATTCTTTCAAAAGCATTATCTGGTAAAACTTTAGCAAAACTGATAGAGTCAGGAACATCGCTGTCCAATAATCCTATAGCATAATCGGTAGCCCCATTACCAGAAATAGGTTGTACTTTAATAATATTAGTAATATTTCTTGTTATAGTTTGATTATCTTTTGTAATAAATCTAATATCACTACCTATGGGTGGATAAAAATCAGCATGTTTACAGAATATAACATGCCTAGGGCTAATAAGAGTTCCAGCAGTATGATTACTGGTAGTTGTTAAATATCCTCCAGGTAATCTTAATGTGGGATGCATATTCCATGGCGAACAGCAAGTTAAATCAATATCATAAGCCCAACAATTAGGATTTCTAACAAAATTTTTGGTTCTTTCTGAATCATCATCAAGTCCACTATTAACATTATTTTGGTAAAAATCTAAAAATAAATCAAGACCATATAAACCATTTTGTTGAATACCATCAAAATATCTAGATTTACTATCTTTATTAGCAGTTAAAGCTCTAATCTGATCGGAAACATATGTATTTAATAGTGGCTTGCAATTAAAGAAATTATAATTATTCTGATCTTCTATTATTGTTATATAGTGGTTATTTGGGTAACTTGTTCCTGATTTGAGATTGGAGCTAAAATGAGTATTTCCATTAATAGCAAAAGTAGTAGATATATTTTGGTCACATAAATTATATTGAGAATTTTGAGGATATCCTGGCTCAAATAAATTTTGTAGTATATTATACTTAAATTCTCTTATAGAAGTGGCAGTAAGGTCTGTGCTAATGGATCTTCTACTATTATCAATGGTAAAAGTACTATTATAAATATTTTTAGCATTATCATCAAACAGTGTTTTATTATACCTAATATTTACTTTATTTAATGGTATGACACCGGTACTTCCAATATTATCAAATCTATTATAGTATGCATTATAATTTTGATGATTGGTGTTTATTGAGCTATTAATAGAAAAAATAGACATTATTATTTCCTGAAATTAATTAAGGTATTTTTCAAAATTAAAATTATTATATGAAATACTATAGCCAACAGGAATTTTAACATTATGTTCAAAGGTTTTATTTATGATAATACTGTTTGAGTTAGGCCATACAGAAACAAAAAACTGACAGTAAGGATCAATATAAATGTAATAATCAATTTTATAGTCTGATATATGAGATGGTAACGTATTGTTATTGTGCCATTCGGTATAGCTATGGATATTATTGATATATATAACAACATCTATATCTTTATGGTTTTCTACTCCATCAACAATAATGGATCCTGTGAGCCCTATATCTTTGAACCAAGAGTAATCTTTTAGTAGCGGAACTAGTGTAGTATTGATAGTATCCCAAATTTTGGGAATGGTAATAGTTGTTTGTTTTTTATATTTATCTATAACTTCTTGAATAAAATTTATATCATATCGTCTATTGAAACATGTTTTTAAAAAATTATCATCTTCCTGTGCATCCTCATATATATTTTTAGGACAACTATTATTACAAAATAAATAAGAAGCTTTAACAATATGTCCAAGTCTTAGTGATTGATATTTGCATATTGCTGGACTGTTATTACCGCATCTAAACTGACAATGAAAATTAAATTGGGGTGATTGTTGCATCGTATATCTTTCCTCCAAATGAGTTGTCTAATCCGGAGTACGTCCATTCGACTTGATACTGCGTTCCATTGCAATTAATGGTTATAGTATTTGTTGATTCTAACATTTCGCCTGTTATTCCGCAATTTTGTACTAGTAAAAACCAAGCTTGAGTTGGTTCTCCTCCTACTGTACCTGGTCCGTGGAATTGGAAAGACGGACTACCTATATTTTCACAAAAACAGCATGCGCTATTATTTGCTGGACTAGGAGTTGGTGTTGGAGTGGTTGTTAAAGTTGGTGTGAGAGTAACTGTTGATGTTGGTGTAGGAGTTGGTGTTTCTGTTAATGTAGGAGTCACTGTCGGTGTTGGAGTTGGTGTTTCAGGAACTGTGGAGGTCACGGTGGGAGTAGGAGTGGGAGATGATGTTGGAGGAGGAGTATCGCATGGACCAGGATCCGACCCAGGACAATCAACATATCCTATAACTTTGCTTTTTACTGGACCAGGAGCAAGACACGTTGCAAATATTAACACTTTCTCATTTGTTTCTACTGTTTCTGCAACTAAAACAATAAAAGTTACTCCACCGTGACAATATCTATTTTGACACACTAACTCTACTCTTGCTCCGTCTAGAGTAGAAACATCATCAACCACAAATTCAAAAGTATCAGATCTTTCGTAAGGAAGACCAATAAAACCAGGAACAGGAATTCTATTGGGATTTGGATCAAAAGCATTATTGAGACTAATATCTCTATTTGCTTCTATAGTAGAATTATCAGGAAATACTAGAATAGGTCTAAATAAAGTATAATCACAAATATGTCCACCTCCGCAAGTTGCAGTAAAAACTCCCATATCTGGAATAGTAATATTTTTGGGACTATCTAGGTACCATGCATATCCTTGAATTTTTGGTTTTAATGTTGCATACTGAATAGTTGGAGAGCATGGCTCTAAAGGTTGAGGAATACATAATGGAGGACTAACACAAGCACAAGATGCTGGATCAAAAGTTTGTCCTGATGGACAAATAACAGATTGACATGATGGAGGAGTAAATCCACACAAGAATGGATTATTAATATTATCTTCTACGATACTTATGGATTGATATCTAGGATATGATGTGTCTACAGTTTGATCAACACTAAAGTGTTTTGATCCCATATTGAATACTGTAGATAATTTTTGATCACACAAAGTATAAGTATAATTTTTAGGATATCCAGTATTGAATTTATCTTGTAATATATTATATTTAAAATTTCTAACAGATTGGGGGGTCCAATCTATTGTTATAGAATTGGCATTATTATTTGGTTTCTCATTATTAATATATGTAGATAAATTATTATTTTGATCAAATAATGTATTATTATATCTAATATTAGAATTATTAGGAGGAACAATACCTGTGTCTTGTACTGTTTCAAAACGATTATAATAGGCTAAATCATTTTGTTTATTTGATAATAATCCACTATTGATAATATATTTTGACATAATTTTGTACCATTATTAATATGATTATAATATATAATTATACACCATATCAGTATATTATGTTTTATGGCACAATTGTAAAATCAATAATATTTCCTAATGTATAGCAACATGCTACTGGAGGAGGAGTATGTGATGGAGTAGGGGTACAAGTAGGAGTATGAGTAGGGGTATAAGAAGGAGTAAGTGAAATAGTGGGAGTAAGAGTAGGAGTAGGTGTAGGGGACGCAGCTATACTTGGAGATGGAGTAGGTGTTGGAGTTTGAGTGCGGGTTAGAGTTATGGTAGGAGTCTGAGTTATAGTTGGAGTTGGGGTAAGAGTTGGAGTGCGAGTTGGAGTAGCAGATGGATTTGGATTTGGGGTTGGCAAATTCGGTATTAAATTCTCACACATACTTCCACCAGCACTAAATAAATATGAATCATACCAATTATATCCATCAAGTATTACAATAAAATTATCTGATGCTTCGAATATATAGGCAGTAGCTGAAGATCCATCAAGTCTATTTTTAGATCCTAATAATTCTATCCAGCCACTAACATAATCTGTTCCTGGAATAGTAATAAAATTATTTAATTCAGTACTATTTAATAGTGTACCATTAACTTTAACACTAGATAACGCATTTTGTTTGATACCAATAAGAGCATAATATTTTGGATTATCTTTAGTATCGCTAACAGGCAATGGAGGAAGTGCTAGAACATATCTTTTTGATAATCTATTGAATGGAAAAATAGCATTCATTGACGCATCGCCAATATCGTTTGTACCCATACCTCTTTTACATTGATATACAAATATTGGATATGTTGCTGTTATCATAGTTGGACTAGTTACAGATAATTTTTCATAAGTCTCATATTGTCCTAAAGTTATTGATGTTCCATTTATAGAAATGGTATTGTTAGCATCTACAGATAAAATCTTAAAAGCATCTCCAGTACGAAGAACTAGGTGCTCTCCCTCAAAATCATTTTTCCATTCACGATTATATCCTATAACATTATTATAATTTTGGGTTAATGGTAAAATAAAAGTTTTATCAAAATATTCATATCCATATATTTGACAAATTTGAGAATTACACGCACCTACCCAAACATAACAGAGACTATCTATAAAAACAGCTATCTTTTCTGTGCTTTCTATTTTAAATACTGGTCCTGGCAATAAGCGTCCATTACCAGCCCTCTCTCCTGCATATCTATGTTTTAAGGTTTGTCCATCTTGTAATGTATATGTTTTTTTCCCATTATTCTTTAAATTAGTGATTGTAATTACATTATTATTTGATGTACTAACTATATTAATGTTCGCAGTTGCATAAAGACCTTGTGAAAAGAATGGACATATGTAATATAATTTAGATAATTGTTCTATTGGTAATAGTCCTGTTCCATTACAAGCATAAGCATTACGATATAAATAGTGACATGTAATAGTTTTACTTGATACTATTTTTATGCCTCTATAATCTGGCACCAATAATTGAGAATAAGAGATACTAAGTTGTTTATAACTAGGAAAGTTATAAGATGCTAGATTATTAGAGCCTATAGTTACTGTATGTGTTTCTCCAAGATATCGAATAGACACCACTGTTCCTGGTTCTCCAAGAAAGTATAAATAATCTGGATTATATCCTCCAATATTTTCTGGAATAACAAAATAAAATTCTTTACTTAAGCAAGTGTCTGGTTGTGATTGTATTTGTATGCTATTTAAAATGTCCATAAAATCACTTTCTTGTTTTAGTACAGATATTCACATGAGTATAGTCTAACAATCGCTTTGGATACCTCATCACTAAAAAATGGTATCTCTATATCAGTTTGTAGACTGTTAATAGATTGAACATTAATCCAATCAGATAGTGGTGTAGACATATCATCAAAAAATTTAATTTGTAATAGTAAACATGCTGTTGGAATACTAGAGACTATAACACGAACTTTGCGTACAGAATTTTCAACAAAATAAGTAAAATTAAAAGTTAAATCGCATTCATCTGGCGGACCAACACGAGGCTTAGGAAGTTTAATGCGACAATCTAATTTATGATCAGATTGATTAACTCTAGAGAATTGATGATTTATAGGATAGGATAATGAGCTATTAGAAAATCTTGTCCAATGAGTATTACCAGCTTGAAATACTATAGAAATTTTTTGATCACACAAATTATATGAGTCAGTAATTGGATAATTTATTTCAAAATTATTTGTAAGTATATTATATGTAAATTCTCTGATCGATTGTGGAGTCCAGTTTAAAGTAATTGATCTGGCATCATTATTTGATGTGAGATTATTACCTTGATAAATAACACTATTAAGATTTTGATCAAATAATGTTTGATTATATCTTATACTAGGATTATTGGATGGAATAATTCCTGTTTGTTCGACAGTTTGATACTTATTAAAATACGCATTCTGATTTTGATTATTTTCTGCAATATTATTATTTATGATAAATTTTGACATATTTTATGGTATCACATTGAAATTTATTAAAACTTGGAGAAGTTTGCCCATTCTGAGATTTATTCAGTATGCTACTATGATAAATATACATTATTACATGTTTTGCAAAAGTTTTCTGATATTGATTGTGGATTAATTAATGGAGTTCTACCATTATCTGTGGTTATTATTCCTGGTTGTCTAGCGCCAGGAGAAACCTCTTCATATCCTAAGTCTTGTAAATATCCTATGGATAAAGGAGTAATAATATTATCTGAACGATATGTTTTAACCATTAATTCATTATATATTCCATTATAGTCTGGTCTTATATATTCTATAGATCCTGATATTGCAGATCTTGCGGGAACGTAGTTATTTTGCCAATGAACCCCAGATGATCCTATAGGACCAACATTCTCAACTGGCACACTTTCTCTGGTCAATGGTACATTTAAGGCTATTCTATTATAGCTATTAACCGTACTGGGATGCGTGAATCTTGTTAATCTTGGTAAAGATCCTGTAAACGGAGCAAGTTCATTAATCTCAAGAAAATTATTCCAAGCACCAATACCCAAAGCATGTCCTAATTCGTGAGTGAGTATTTTTACCCAATCGTTATATGTGTATGGAGATCCAAATGTATTTATAAAATATTTGGAATTTACGTCTAGTTCAAAATATCTATAAAACTTGAGTACTGGACGAGCTGTAGAGCTAAAATTAATATTTTCTATTCTTATAACTCCAGCAATCCATGAAGCATTCTCATTCTTTTTTCTGTATTGTGATAATGACAATCCATTAAAATTTGTTTGTGAACTTGTTAAATAATCTAATAAAAATTTGGGATATTTAATAAAATTATTCCAGATATTAGCAGCTTCAATTAATGCATTTTTATATATGATATCTTCATTTGGTATTAAATCAAAAGATTGTAAATTAAATATATTGAGTCTATCTAAAATAGTTATCGTTGCTGGTAGAGAAATTAATGTTTGTTCAAAAATATTAACATTGATACCATAGTTTCTTCTCTGATAAGTTATAATGCATCTATACTGCCTATTATTTCTACCTAATGATGCATTTATTGTTAATGTATCGCTATACACTGAATTTCTAGTTGATCCTGTCCATGTACTTGGAATAAAAGTATTTTTAGTAATTTTTCTATTAGCAGATATCCACGATGATGAACTATCAATTCGATATTGCCAATCATAAGTAATACGATAATCATATTGAATAGCTCCGACAGATGGAGTAGGATCTCCAATTCTGTCAACAGCTACCGTAAAAGATATTGTTGTTCCAGCTGTTGCACTTGTGGATAACGGTTGACTAATAATAGATGCCATATATTATCCTTATGGTATATTGTTTACTAAATTAGGTAAAGTATAAATATCTGGTGTTGGAGTTGGTTCTGGTGGAGGACATTCATAAACTGGATCATTATTATCTAAAGCAAAATTAATTAAATCTTTTGATGAAAATCTATTATATCTAAGACGATCATCATTAATTTTATCCAAACCGCCTCTATTAGCTTCTGTCGTTTTAGGAACATAGCCACAAGTAAAATTGCGTGAAGAAGTATTCGTACTTATGCCATAATTATAGGTTGGGCGATATGGTGTCATGGTCTGGCTATTCCTGGTATTGGAGTGGTGGATGGTACTGTTGGATTTTTAGATGGGCATAGTACTCCTACTACAATTTTAACTGGACCTTTTGCTCCATCTATAGCTTTTCTACCCTCTGTTCCTGGTTTCAGAATATTATCTATAGCTTTTTTATAAACTGGGGCAGCTTGTTCTGGTGGGATTCCATTTGGAAATTTTCTTTCAAGATCTTTAATAAGTTTATCTAATGCTGTGCTTTCATAAATAACTTTATCTCCTTGCATTACTCGTATAACCCTATCTTTATCTTTACCTCCCGTAGCAGGATCCTTACAATTGTTGTAGTCATTTTCATTTTTTTCTGCTGCATCTTCCATCACATTATCAGGAATATCATTACAATTATTTGGTATTGGCATTGATAATTACTCCGTAATAAATGTATTTAAATATAAATTATATACCATTCCACTTTTAAAATTATCAACACCTAAGCGTCTATTATTAGCTCTTGCAAAATTTACTCCGAAAGCTAGCTCATCAGGATAACTAAAATTGCTAAGATATTTATCTTGTTGATCAAGTTGATTAAGAACATTTTTATCTATGTCATTTCGGTCATAATAGATTCTGTTATTATTGCAATAATAAGAGTTTGTAGGTGGGAATTCGGTCAAACTTAATTCCCAAATATCATATGGGTCGGCGGTCTGATATCCTGTTGGAGGAATCTGTGGTTGATAAATAGCCATAATATAAAATTCCTTTATGTAGTATTACTATATTATACACTACTTTTATAGATTTATACTATTCTTAGTTATTCGGCCTTTTCCACGGATTAGCAATATGTATGCTAGATTGAGATGGTAGTAAATTACCAAATTTTTCTTCATTAATACTAAGATTATGATTTGTAGCACGAGACAAGTTACTAGATACTATTTGGCTTTTATTTAATATTCTATCATTACTAAAATTTAATGGATAATATTTAGATTTAATTTTAAAATTATCAATAATTGGTAAACTAATATCAAAATTATAGCCATACTTATTATTTAATGTAATATTATTATTTGATAATAATACTGGAGCATCATATTGAGTGCTATTTTGATTATTAATATTATATATTGGCATTAGATTTTCCTTTTAATTAGTTTTAACAATCATCACAATAATTTACACATTCTCCATCACAACAGCGTTTTGCTATTTCCCAATTAGTAGATAGTACTGGTGCTGTTGGATCTGATATGTTAAAGTATCTGCATTTATCTGTTCCTCCTTCAGTTACTGGACCGATACCTTCAAGAGTATAACCAAAAGCCCCAAGAGTGTTAGCGGGAGGACAGCATACTTTATCGCTTACTTCACAAGGGTCAGAAGGATCAAAAACGTCTGGATCAACTACTGAGTGCTGTACCCAGTATGAGGTATATCCATCAGGACATGTTTGACAAGGACTTGAAGCTGCTTCTCCCCATCCTGTTTCTGGTGGAGGATCTGCACACGCTTCACAATCTGAGCAACAATCACAGCTTGGCCATCCTTGTGGCATTGTTAATCTTACTCCATCTGGAGAGTATCCTTTTTCCCAATATGCTCTGGGCTCTGCTGATCCACCGCAAACATCATAAAGCGCATTCCATGCACAAAAATCAAAGCCAGGATTACAAGTTTTTCTTTCTGTAAAAGCTGGTCCATTCATAAACTGATCAAGTTGACTTTTTAGAAGAGCTAATGAAGCGGCTAACCCTGCTAACTGAGCTTGTATACCTTGTGCTTCACTTCTTAGTGGCTCTACTTCTGCAACTAGTTTTGCTATTTCTTTATCTAAACCACGCATATTCCAATCAGCTCCATCTCTTAGTTCTTTATTATTAACCCAAGCCTGATAATCTTCATAAATATTATTTAAATTTTGGAGATTTTCATCAAATGGATGTTTCGCTAACCATTCATCCCAAGATAATGTAATTTTGTTTCCATCTTCATCGTAAGTTGGAAATACAATTATAACTCTAGGACCATCGTATCCATCATCATGCTTATCAATATGATTTACCCAACCAAAATCAGGAGGAAAAGCTCCAGGAATTTGAGGATGTTCGCCCTCAATGCGCTGCATTGCCTCTGTAGCTCTTTTCATTATATCTAATAAATTATCTTTTTCTGCATTTTTACTAGAAATCTGACTATCAAGAGATAATATGGCTGGAAGTAAGCCGGATAATAATTTATAAAGTCTCGCCATTGTTAGTACAATTGTAGCAATTGCTATAGCTAGATCTAATGCCTGTTGTCTTGACATTAACACAATCCAACATCCACATTCAAATGTAAATAAATCGTTTATATTATATCCGCCGCGGATATAGAAAGGATTCTCACAAGGATACTCCAGAAGATTAGGAGCTAATGGTAATGTAAAATCATTTTCTATATTTCTAGCATCAGGGTCCCACCATCCTTGAGGAGGTCCAATAGCAACACAAGCTGAAAATTCATCATTAGATAATGATTGAACAATTATTGGTTCTGGATATATAACTGGACTTAAATATGAATTTGATACATATCTACTAAGATCAACTCTTTTATTGTTAGCATCCGTAAAATATATCTGATCAGAATGAGTATGAAATAGATTTATATAATGCTGACCAAATTGAGCAGTAGCTGAAGCGCCAGAAGGAACAAACTGAAAAATGCCAATAGTATGAGTTCTGGGCATAACAGCTGGTTGAATATCTTGTGAAGAATAATTGATATCTAAAAATCCTGACTCTGCTGGATTGTAATGTGTATTGTTAGCGAATACATTAGAACATACTATATTATTTCCTTCTAATATGAATGGTACTGAAGTTATTGTTCCTTCATGAGATAAACTTAAAATTTCATCACCATATGTAAAGTTTTCAGGTTTTGCAATTACAAATCCGATATTTCCACTAGTTGCAGCATCTGTAGAAAAAGTAAACATATTATCTGTATATGAGATTTTTGTTGAGCCTTGTGACAATACACTATCGAATGTTAGAGATAGGCTTGGAGATACGTCAAGATTAATATTATCTCCTGTTGGTATTGGTCTTAAAGTATCATAGACGGTACCCGTTGATAAAATCGAACAGTCTACGTTTCTTCTAAAATTAGTTGCGATTCCAGAATTGTATGAGTTAAGCCAACTATCAAAAGTTCCAGAGTTACATCCTGTAATAAAAAATTTATCTTTAAATAAGCCACTATCAGTTACGATATATCCGACATTCCATGATCCTGTTGGAGCACAACTATTTTCACTCCATGTATAGGATAATTCTGTATCTGTTGTATATTCTTGACAACTTTCTTCAATCCCATCAAAAACTGTTCCATCAGAAATATAGCAACATCCTGACCCTAAAAATACTGAGTCTCCGTATGATCCTATAGTATTTGATCCGACAGAAGCCACTGTAACATATTGTCCATCTAATAATCCTTCGAATTCATATTCGTTATTTGACAAACCTTCTGCTACATCTTGTATAGCATCTGCTGGACCTACTCTTTTTGGACGTATTGCAACTCCATTAAATCTAAACGCATATGATTTTACAATATCTTCATTGCTTATATTAGGATTAGGTGCTAGAGTAATAACTGTATTTGCTCCTAACTCTCCGTCGGAGATTCTAAAAGATAAAATTGTAGGAGCAGATGGAGCAGATACTGTCAGAGATGCTCCTGTCGGAGCAGATTCTGTTGTAGCGCCAAGAATAATAGTATCTGATAGCTGAAGAATTTGACCTGGTATTACGTTATGTGAAGACAAGTTGCCTTGATCATCTATAATCAGAGCTTTATTAAATCCTAACCAAGATGGAATTTGAAAATTTAAATCAGAAGTTTCATTAGTTAAAAAGATTTTATTTGATATGCTTTGTTTGGAATATGATACTATAGGCAATAAATTAGTATTAAAATAATCATTAAGATCTATATCTTCATTATTAACTGATATGCTGCTGCCAGAAATTTCTAATCCATTATGCTCTAATAATGCATTAGTTACAGCATATTGTCCAAAAGGAACACAAGAATCACAAAAAACATTACAGTTATCGCAAGGTTTAGTAAAACTTGTTAAAAATTTTTGTGAAGAATTTATTATTTCTGGATTATTGGCAATGATACTGTTAAACCATGATAGTACTGGATGATTTGGATTGTCTAGAGCACAATCATTATTTTGTAAAAATTCTATGAGTTTTTGAGCTTCTGGATATAAGGATACGCAGTCTTTAACATACGAGCTATTAGTATTGTCTAGTGGTGATATGACACAATATGGGATTTGTCCTGAAGCATTTATATCTAATGATATTTGATCACAAGGAATAATAGCTTTAATTAAATGTTGATTATTTGACCACCATGTAGTAGAAATACTATGATTAATTTTTTCTGGAGCGATTGGAACTTCTAATGAAACATCTTTATCTCCACAATTTATAGTATATGGAGTAGGTTTATATATTATCCAATAACATGGATTGTCAGAATCGATATTGGTTTTGGGTAATGGATTATTAAAATTTGTACTAAATATTGCCATATGTTGGACCCTTTAGTTAGTAGCTCAGTCGCACTCTACGCAGTTATCTAAACATCTTCCATCATTACAACGATGTTTAGAAATTTGCCAATTAACATATACTGTATCTCCTTCAGTATTTACGATAGGGAAATATGAGCATTTTACATCAGTTCCGCCTTCTGTGCTAGGACCTAATATGGGTTGGCTATAGTTTACCAATCCTAGAGAAACTGTTGAAGGACAGCAGACTATTCTGTCTCCTTTTCGACATTTATCCAATCCATCATAGCCCTCCTCAGGGTCAGCAACTGATATCCATCCCATATTCACATGATTCTCAGCACATGTTGGACAAGGATTTGGGCATTTGTCAATACATTCATTTTCTGTATCGTAGCCGTCTGGTACGCAGCATTTGCTATATGGAAAACATCTGTAGATGGCATCTCCAATAGCATAATAAGGAAACTCTCTTTGGTCTTTACATACCCATGTGATATCTTTATTGCATTTATCCGAAAACTGTGTGGCATCATTGAAAGACTTAAATACTCCAATAACATTCTCATCCTCTCCGTCAACATACGGTTCGACATCGGTAAAACCTGCATCTAATCCTAATTCATTAAGAAATAATCTATCTTCTATAGGATTACATTTTACAGCCCATTTTTTACAAGCATCACACATATTTGGAGAATCCATGGTAACATCCAACCCAACCCAATAAACGCCTATATATTTACTTGGTTTTAATAGTATTCCAGTGTTAAGAAAGTATGCGTCAATGGCAACATAATCTTCTTCATGACTTTCTGCTAATCCACAGCCAAAATACGTTCCTTTTTTTGCTCCTGTTATTGGATCATCTTCTAATAATACTAAACAAAATAATCTTTTTAAAGATGATATTATATCTTCATTACTCACTTTATCATGTTCTGCTGATATATCTTTAACTGGTGTTATGGTGGGACTAAAAGTCTCTATATTACGATCTAGATCATTATCTTTTAAAACTGAGTTAGGATTTTCTAAAATATCTGATTTGCTATCATTTGTAAATCTTCTCTGTTCGTAAAGAGCGGCGGCATATGTTGTTATATATGCTGAATTACCTGGTAATACTATCATCTCCTCTCTATAAGCAGAATATCCAAGGTTCATTGGAAGAAACATATCTAATGATGGTTCATAATAATGCCTATCATGAACAACAACTAATTCATCTTTACCTATCGGATCAAGAGGTGGTTTATTAAAAGGAGGAAATGTTGGTTTGTGTGATGTAGATCCCATTAGTTTTTAATTCTCCTCCAGGTGGCTCTCCAAATATCGTCGGCCACTGGTAATAGTGATGATAATTTATCTTTAGTTACTAAATCATTAATTTGATTATTTTTATCATTATCAGAAGTTAATATATAACTGCTATTGATTATTCTGTCATTACTGAAAGATACTGGAGTATTTGAACCTGGTAACACAGGATCTTTATAGTAAAAATGATAGTTTTTAAAATTTAG
>Ga0315904_10002284_pt1 | contig 29810 bp, 24 predicted proteins | sample LakEriMetagenome_6_FD_203529 | JGI IMG/M metagenome (GOLD analysis project Ga0315904, IMG submission 203529) | Freshwater fungal communities from buoy surface, Lake Erie, Ohio, United States - Buoy 12 MA120 | ecosystem: Environmental > Aquatic > Freshwater > Lake | place: USA: Lake Erie, Ohio...
TTCGTGGACATAATCAGGAATGTCAGCGACGTTGGCTACGCCTTCAAATGAAGGGGGCAACAACGTGATAAAATCCATAGCCCATAGGTGTACTTATGGAAAAGGCTTATGTCGTAAAGTTGAGCCTGAAGTGCCAGCTCTGACAGAAACGATTGAAGATGATGATTCAGTGGTAGATTGCTGTAAGAAAGCTTGTTCTGGAGTGCCAGCGGGAAACTTGCGACAACAATGTGAAAATATGTGCAATATGCACTAGAAGGGACTTGAACTCGTTTTTCGGATAAACTAAACGTTCCATCCCTTAAGTAGATTATGCTTGTAGGCGTTTTTTTATAAAATCTGCTGCAAGCAGATCACAAGTCAATCCAATCGGGCTTCAACCAGCGGATGAATCGGCAGAGATCGCGCGCAGCAGAAACTGCGGGTTGAATTTTCGATCACAGCGGGCGCAGGAGCTGCGCGTGAGGCGCTTGCGGCGGTAGATTTTCGCGTGACAGGCGGGGCACTCGTAGGCGTAGCGCCACCAGGCAGCACTGCGATCTTTGGGCGGGAGCGCTTTCTTGCGATCCGGGGGGCAGCCGAGCTTTTCGGCCAGTGCCCAGAACGCTGCGGAGTGGTTCGGGTGCACCAGATGCGCCACTTCGTGCCGGAACGTGATGAGCGTCTCGTCCCAGCCGTGGTCTAGAAACGCCTGCCAGGAAACCACGATACGTTTTTTTTGTGGCTGGCAGTAGCCCCCGTATTTCTTGCGGGTAGAGACCAGCAACTCGCTGAGGCGCAGTGCCCCCGCAAAGTGTAGCTCATTTAGCCGGTGGAACTCCTCCCACAGTGCCGCTTCAATTTCGTGTCGTTCGGTCATCTCCTGGGCGTATTATACCGACTCAGGTTTTCTTTTCAGGCAGCTTTATCGTTCGTAAGGCGGCTCTCTTTTTGGAGCGCCGCATCAAGGGATAGCTGAGCCTCTCGCAGGAGATCCTCCGCAGTGCGTGCCTCCTGGGGGTGCCAAGCGGTTCCAGCGACCACACGCAGCGACCGATGGACACTCTGCCGCGTGTCTTCTAAAACCCCAATCAGACGGTTTGCGGCGAGCTCAACCTGTGGGCCTGTGTTGGGGAGAATCGCTAGAAGATAGTCTCCCTCCCCTCGCCCTGCCATGTCCATGCGACGGATCGAGGAGCGTAGGCGATTGCCACACTGCTCAAAGACTTCATCGCGTGCCCTGCTTTGCAGGGGGAGCCCCAGAAGCTGAAACTGGATCAGGGAGAGAGGCATCCCCGCACGCACGGTTCGTGAGACGGCCTCATTGAGGCGGGCTTGAAGGTGCTCGGCGGTGTAGAGGCCCGTGAGCGGATCAAGGACGCTGGACTCACGACGGCGGTGGCGGTCATAGGCTTCTGCCTCGCCCATGAGCTTGCCAAGGCGCTCGACAGCTTTACGCAAGGTGACCGAGACATAGTTGCATGACACGCCTAGCTTCGTGGCGATCTCGGTCTGGTTTAGATTACGGAAGTAGAACTCGTAGATCACTTGCTGCTCAAAAGGGCGCAGGCGCTGCATGGTCTCGCGAAGGACAATACGATTCTCTACATGGACGGCCATGAGCGATGCGCCGCCCGGCTCAAGGCGATCCAGTGTAGTGTCACTGTTCTCCTCTTGCGCGACTTCGTCGTAGGAGAGCACGCGAAAGGTATTGCGTGATGCTAGGGTCTCCTCGACTGTCTCAACCGGAATGGCGACGGCGGCAGCAATCTCGCTTGGGGTGGGCTCACGCTCAAGCTGAGCGGTGAGAGCTTCAATGGCGCGTTCGATGCGACTAGAGGTCTCTTGGAGCCAGGCGGGCTCGCGGATCATCCGGCTGCGGTCGCGCAAAAAGTGGCGGATGGCACCGCTGATAAAGTGCGTGGCGTAGGTGGAGAAACGAACTCCTTTGCTGGGATCGTAGTACTCCAGAGCAGAGAGAAGCCCCAGAGAGCCTTCTTGCGCAAGATCTTCGAGGGGCTCACCCGTTCCCAAAAACTTACGTGCCACGGACTCGACGAGGGGGCTGTGTGCGCGAGCAATTTTCTCTTTGAGAGCAGGCAAGGGGAGGTCGCCTGAGGAACGACCATCTCCCGTGCCGCGCCGACGGGCATATTCTTGGAGCCAGCGCAGCAGGGTTTCCTGAGGGATGGCAGTCGTTTTTTCTAAAGGAGAAGACATAGGTTTACATTTGGGATAGTCGGCAGAGACTGTTAATTTTTCCAGGAATTATTTTCCCTGAGGAGAATACGGTTCGTATCCGAAAATTGTGGGTATGAACTCGATTCTCCCTGATAATGACTTGGCACCTCTGATGCCGACGAACTCGGCAGCGCGAACGCCTGTGCCAACAGCACCGCAGTCACTAGATAGCAATCAGATGCTCAAGGGTCTTCTTGAGGATGGTGCACTACTGATACCACCAGGGATGGTAGGAGTAGGTCCTCTTGGGTCGGATACCTTTGACGAGATGCGCTCCTCTCCGAGTGTCACGCCTCTTGCGGATACCCATATTGATGACATCTTGCGCTATAGCCAGCAGGTGAAAGCCTCTGATATCCATATCACGGTTAACCTGCCCCCGATGCTTCGTATTGACGGCAAGCTCACCCCCACGCCTTGGGAGGTGGTCACGCCCCGCGAGGCGCAGCGGCTTATCTACGATATCTTGCTCTCCGACCAGATCGAGCGCTACGAGCGCACCAAAGAGCTAGACTTCTCCTATGGGGTTCACGGGGTGGGGCGCTTCCGTTTTAATGTCTACCGCCAGCGCCACTCCGTTGGGTGCGCCATGCGTGCGATCCCTGCCAAGATTCCCTCGCTGGACTCGCTCCGCCTTCCTCCGATCCTAAAAGAGCTCACCAAGAAGCACTCGGGGGTGATCCTGGTGACGGGGCCAACGGGATCGGGTAAGTCCACGACCATTGCCTCGATGATTGATGCGATCAACTCCGAGCGTCCCTTGCACATCCTGACAATGGAAGATCCGATTGAGTACATTCACAATCACAAAGTCGCTATGGTCAACCAGCGTGAGATTGGCCAGGACTCCGAGAGTTTTGGCAACGCCATCCGCGCCGCTCTCCGTGAAGACCCTGATATTATCCTCGTCGGTGAGATGCGAGACAAAGAAACGATCGCTGCTGCTCTCACGCTTGCTGAGACTGGTCACTTAGTCTTTGGGACGCTCCACACCCGAAGTGCCCCTGCGACCGTTGACCGTGTGATCGATGTCTTCCCTGCCGATCAGCAAGATCAGATTCGTGTTCAGTTTGCCAGCTCCCTTCAGGCCGTGATTGCCCAGCAGCTCCTGCCGATGGTTGGGGGGGGACGTGTTGCCTCCATTGAGATCATGGTCGCCACTGCTGCGGTACGTAACTTGATCCGTGAAGGCAAGAGCCACCAGCTCATGAGCTCCATCGAGACCGGCTCACAGTTTGGAATGCAACAGATGGACAAAGTCCTCGCGGAGCTTCACCGCTCTGGCATGGTTACCATGGAGGAGGCAGCTAGCCGCTGTAACGACCGCGATAACTTCATGCGCCACTTGAAGGGAGGAAGCTAAACTTCCATGCCTACTTTTGTATACGATGTCATAGATACCTCCGGCAACAATGTTAAAGGTCGGATGGAAGCAGAGTCTGAGGGAGCCGTCCTGAGCCGTCTGCACGAGCAGCGCCTGCATGTCTTGGGAATCAGTGAGCACAAGACCAGTGCGCTGATGTCTATCGGGACGAAGAAATCTGTTGGGACACCCAAGCTCCAGTCGCTCGTGGTGTTCTCACGCCAGTTTGCGACCATGATAGACGCGGGCCTTGCGGTTCTCAAGTGCCTGGATATTTTGGAGCAGCAGACCAAAGACCTGCCACTCAAGGCGGCGCTAGGAGTGATTAAGCGCGATGTCCAGACAGGTGTCTCACTTGGGGAGTCACTGGCCAAGCACCCGAACTGTTTCTCGAAGCTCTATGTCAATATGATCCGCGCCGCTGAGCTCGGAGGTATTCTTGATACCATTCTGGATCGTCTCTCACAGTTTCTGGAGAAAGAGCAGGAGATCCGCCAGAAAGTTAAGTCTGCCCTGACCTATCCGGTGATCGTCTTGGTGTTTGCGATGATCATCTTGTTTGCGATGTTTATGTTCATCTTGCCTACGTTTAAGCAGATGTTCTCTGACATGCAAGCGAAGATGCCCCCGATGACCGAGGCCCTTTTTGGCATCTCGGACTTCATGGTGCACAACTGGTATGTCTTTGTTTTTGCGCCTCTGTTTGCTTTTATTGGCCTGAAGCAGTATGCAAAAACGTCTGAGGGCCGCTACAAGTTAGACTACTTCAAGCTCAAGGTTCCGATCATGGGAGAGCTCGTCCTCAAGCTCTCAGTGGCTCGCTTCTGTCGTACTTTTGGTACTCTGTTGAGCTCTGGCGTTCCCATGATGCGTTCCATTGAGATCGTGGCGGAGACGGCGGGTAACGAGGTACTGACCAAGGCGATCCAGGAGACCAAGACTGCGTTGCGCGAAGGAAGTCGCCTCTCGCCCCCGCTGGTCAAGTCTGGGCTCTTTCCGCCCATGGTCACTCACATGATTGATATCGGTGAAGAGACAGGGCGTATGTCGGAGATGCTGGTCAAAGTCGCCGAGTTCTACGAGCAGGAAGTGGATGCCACGGTCAAGGCACTAACGAGCTTGATCGAGCCAATCTTGATTATTTTCCTTGGGGTGATCGTGGGCTTTATCGTCATCTCTATCATGGGGCCGATGTTCTCGATTATCAACCAGATCCACTAATCAAAGTTTAATCTGTCGTTTTCTTCACTCAGCCTCCCTGGTGCGTTGACTGCATGGGGGAGGTTGTTGTATACTATAGTCCCGGCGCGGCAGCTCTGCCGCGCCGTGCTATATTCTGTTGTATTGTATGAAAGGACCCTGCCCTCGATGAACCTGGACGACAGCGTCGAGTCCCTCAAAGCTCAGATCGCCAACTTGGAGTCGGAGCTCAATCAGAAAAATCAGGCCGTCGTTCAGCTCGAACGCAATGTGCGTGAGCTTAACCAGAAGGTTCAGACTGCCACCGAGAATGCCCAGCCCACGGCGGAGCTTTCGGAGCTGGAAGAGACCCTCAAGCGCCTGATGATCCGAATTGCAATGATCGTGCAAGGAGGCAAGTGTCTCTTCATGATCCACGATCCGGAGACTCGGGAGCTCTATGCAGGTAAGCCTGCTCTCGGTTTTGAAGACGGGCAGCTGGACGATTTTCGTCTTGGGGAAGGCGAAGGGGCCTCAGGAGTCTGCTACTCCTCCAGTAAATCTGTGATCCTCTATGATACGGAGACGGATATTCGTGAGGACTCCAAGGCCTTTGCAAAAATCGGGGTTCGCAACGGGATCTCTGTGCCACTGATCGTGGAGAAGCGCGATGAAGAGACCAATGCCGTCGTGGATCGCAAGGTCATCGGGGTGATCTGGGTATTCAATAAGAAGTTTGGGGGGGTCTTTATTGACGAAGACGTCCAACTTCTGGATCGTATGTCGCGCAACGCCGCTGCGGTGATCAACACTGCCTCAACGTTCCGTAAGGTTGTTGAGGAAAAAGAGCAGCTCCACGAGATGACCGATGCCCTGACCGCAGGGCTGGTGATGATCGGCCGTAACGGGCGCGTTTTGCAGATGAACTCATCGGCGCGGCGCATCTTTGGCTTGGCTCCCACTGAGAGCCTAGGTGTGCGCACCTACGATCAGCTCGTTAAAGATGATATCGTCCGCTCGGTACTGGTGAAGGCTCTCGCCGATGAGACCGATATTCAGGAAGAAGTCACCATCACGGATGCGGAGGATGCCTCCCGTACCTTCCAGATTCAGTCCACCGTCGTGCGCAACGAGAACGGGGACATGGTCGGAACCGCCGCAATCTTTAGCGATATCACGGAACTGAAGAACATTGATAAGCTCAAGACCGCCTTCGTCTCCACCGTCTCCCACGAGCTGCGCACCCCAATGACCTCGATCAAGGGCTTTATCTCCACCCTTCTCATGGACGAAGACGGCACGATGTTCGCCCACGAGGATCGTCTTGAGTTTTATGGCATCGTAGATAAAGAGTGTGATCGCCTGAAGCGCCTGATTGATGACCTGCTCAATGTCAGTCGTATCGAGGCGGGTGCTTCGATGCTACCCAACTTTGAGAATGTCGAGCTTCATGAGCTCGTCAAAAAAGCGATCATGATTGACAATGGCTCGACCTACAAGAAGGACAACCACACCCTGAACTTCGACATTGCCTCCGATGTCCCTGAGATTATCGAGGCAGACGGCGACAAGTTCGAGCAGATCCTTCACAACCTAGTAGGTAACTCGCTTAAGTACTCCCCGGATGGTGGCCCGGTGCACCTGCAGGTCACTATGAAAGACGAGAACACGGTGCAGTTCGCCATCTCCGACAAGGGCCTCGGGATGACCCCGGAGTTCCTCCAGAAGTTCGGCCAGAAGTTCGCCCGCGCGGACAACCGCGACAACCGCTCCATCAACGGAACGGGAATCGGAGCGTTTCTCGTGAAGAACTTTGTCGAGGTGCACAACGGTGACATGTGGGCCGAGTCGGAAGGTCTGGGTAAGGGAACCACCGCTTACTTCACCCTACCGATCAAGCAACCTGAGGACGACGGAAGCAACGCCTCACTTTCAAGCCGTGTTGCAGGGTAGTTTAGCAAACCTCTAACGCCTCGCGATAAAGAAGCATCTCAGATGAAAGGAGGCGCTAACTTTGAACGATTTGTTCATGTCCGCCTCCGGGGTCGGACGCAACTAGCCTGCTTTAGTCGAGTGGGTTGGGAGCAAAAAACTCCGGATAGAGAGCCACCAGGGACTTAGGTTCCCGGTGGCTCTCGTTGTTTGTATTTGTGGAGTGGTAAAATATGCATCATGGAAGATGCTCAGTTTCGTGCCTGTGCGGGAGAGCAGCAGGGCTTTGGAAAGACTCCTTTTGAAGCGCTTGAAGCGTTGATGTTGAGCTGTCCTGATGGTCCAACAGTGCCTATTACTATCTGGCCGTTCAACCGTAGCGACGCATTTTTTACAATGGATCAACAGACACGTCTCCAGGAACTAAAAGCTCGGCGAGAGACATTAATGCCTGCCGAACTTCTGGAGCTTGAAGCATTGGTAGCAAGTGCATTTGAGGCATCTGTTGCTCGTGCTCAGTCACTCCAGCGTGTTAAAGCGTGAATAAGTTCTATCTCCGCGTTGCACTGCGAGCAGGTTATCGCTGTGAGCACTGTCATGCCCCGGAGCGTGTCTTTAATTTTGCCTTTGATGTGGAGCATATCTGCCCTCAGAGTCTTGGTGGTCTTGATGTTTTGGAGAATTTGGCTCTGGCTTGTGAGTCTTGTAATCTCTACAAAGGTAACGTAACAACTGTCTGGGATGAGGAATCTCAGCAGATAGTTTCGCTTTTTCATCCACGCCAGAATACTTGGAGTGAGCACTTTGAGTGGGATAATTCTATTGGGATGCTTCAAGGCAAAACAGCCGTAGGCAGAGTGACCGTTCAGCGGCTTCGCTTCAACTCTGATTTCCAGTGTCGCGCTCGTCAGCTTTGGCTACAGATGGGGTTATTTCCTTGATTCAGCCTTACACGGGGCGTCCGTAGAGCTTGGGAAGTGCGATAAGAAGTTTCTCTGCTGCATCTGTCCACATCTCTCCGCTGGCTTTATTCATTGGCATATGCTCTGTGAGGAGCCGGACAATAGCGCCGTGCCGATCCCAGGCGGTTTCCGGAGTGCGCTCTTTTAAGACGATCAGCAACAGATCATCGAAGCGTTTGGGGCTATCTTTTGCGCGGCGCAGTGTCTCTTGTAGAGTTGCACGAAGCTCCTCCTGCTCACCCCGTGTGTCCACCGGGGCGAGCAGCGCTTTGAGGGTTCCCAGCCACTTCATCTTCAGATTCCAGCGCTGTTGCGACGCAGCAAGTCAGCTTCATCGCAGGGGCGCTTGGGCTCGTAGCCGTCTAGGGGCAGGAGATGGGTGTGGATTGCGTCTAAAAAGTCCACGGGGAAGGGGAAGAAGGCATCTTCTACTTCATCGGGCGGGGTGATCCAGTTGCGTGCACCAACTACCATGGGGGGCGCATCGAGATACGAAAACGCGGCGCGGCCAATGTGTGAGGCCATCGTATGCAAGAAGCTCCCGCGCTCACACGCATCGGAGGCCAGCAGAATACGTCCGGTCTTTTTGACGGACTCGATCACGGGCGCGTAGTTAAAGGGGACAAGCGAGCGGGCATCTATGACCTCCGCAGAGAGGCCCCACTTCTCTTCCAGAAGCTGAGCCGTTTCCAAAGCGCGGTAGAGCGTCGCTCCAATAGTCAGGATCGTGATGTCTTTGCCAGGCTTTTTGACCTCAGGCTCGCCGATGGGGACGAGATAAGAGGTTGCAGGGACGCCGGATTGGCCCTGGAAGCGCTCGGGGATGTTGTAGAGGCGCTGGCTCTCAAAGAACACCACGGGGTCGGTGCCGGTGAGGGCAGACTGCATCAGGCCCTTGGCATCATAAGGCGAGGCAGGGAAGACCACTTTCAGGCCTGGAATATGCGCCACAAGGCTCGTCCAGTCCTGCGAGTGCTGGGCGCCGTACTTACTGCCCACGGAGACGCGCAAGACCACGGGCATCTTGAGCATCCCACCCGACATGGACTGCCACTTAGCAAGCTGGTTGAAGATCTCATCGCCCGCGCGGCCCATGAAGTCGCAGTACATCAGCTCCACGAGTGCGCGGCCTCCTTCGAGTGCATAACCCACTGAGGTGCCCACAATCGCGGCCTCGGAGATAGGGGAGTTGAAGAGGCGGTGGTAGGGCAAGGCTTCGGTCAGGCCACGGTAGACCCCAAACGCCCCACCCCAGTCACGGTTTTCTTCGCCGTAGGCGACAAGTGTCGGATCAGCATAGAATCTATCAATAATCGCCTCGAAAAGTGCGTCTTTAAAGCCAACGCAGCGGGCATCCGAGAGATAGGTGCCGTCTTCTGCGAGTCCCGTGCGACTCTTGCTGGCGAGCTGTTTGGTACGCGGGTTCTCATCTTTGGGCAGGAGCACCCCGGGGGCACGCGACGAGTCTAGGCTCTCGACGCTCTCATTGGAGTACATCGTGCTCTCCAGAAGATTTCCCACGGCAAAGAGATTGGCACGGGGCGAGAGATCAAGATCAATGGCTTTCTTGTAGGCACGGAGCAAGAGGTTATCAATGCGCTCGTACTCTCCCTCAAAGTCCTCACGCAGGCAGACGCCTGCAGCGATGAGATCTTCGCGGAAGGTGACCAGTGGATCGACGCGCTGCCACGCTTCGATCTCCGTTTTTTCGCGGTAGCTTGACTGATCCGAGGGCGAGTGGCCGCTAAATCGGTAGGTGATGGTGTCGAGAAGCACGGGGCCTTCGCCTGCTTCAAGAAGTGCTTTCTTGCGGGCGATGGCATCAATGACCGCTAGGGGATTGTAGCCATCCACACGCTCGGCGTGCATCTGATCGGCGTTCAGGCCCGCGCCCAGCCGCGCCAAAATCCCAAAGCCGCCCGTCTCGCCGACAGGCTGACCGCCCATGCCGTAGAAGTTATTGACAAAGTTGATGATAATCGGCAGGCCGCCCCGGACATAATCGGGCCAGAGGGTCTTGAACTGATCCATGGTCGCAAAGCAGAGTGCTTCCCATGTCGGGCCACAGCTGGCGCTCGCATCGCCGATATTGGCAATCACAATGCCCTTTTTCTGATTGACTCGCTTGTAGAGAGCCGCCCCGACCGCAATATCCGCCGAACCACCAACAATGGCGTTGTTGGGGAAGACACCAAAGGGCGTGAAGAAGGCGTGCATCGAGCCACCCATCCCTTTGTTAAAGCCTGTCTCACGGCCAAAAATCTCGGCGAGGGTTCCGTACAAGAGAAAGTCAATCGCTAGCTCTTGCACGGAGCTAGTGGCGTTATCTCTCTCCACGACCCGCAAGACTGAGCCGTTGTCATAGCTACGCATGATCGCCAGGAGGGTGTCGTCATCGAGCTTGTCAATGGCGGAGAGGCCCTTGGCAAGGATCTCCCCATGACTTCGGTGGGAGCCATAAAGATGGTCGTTGGTATCCAGAAGATACGCCTGACCGACAGCTGTCGCTTCCTGGCCGATAGAAAGATGAGCAGGACCACGGTGATCGTAAGGAATACCGCTGTACTGCCGCTGGGTCTTGACCTCTTGTAGCAGTCCTTCAAACACCCGGATCACCGCCATATCGTGATGAATACGCCGCAGGTCAGAGTCGGAGTAGCGGCCTCGCTCCTCGGCGAGGGTCTTCTGGTACTGATTGACAGGGATTGGGTCAAAGCTGACATGTCCCGACTTTCGAACGTCTTCCGGGATAATGGAGATGGACTTAGGCATAGCGCCTCTATTGTAGCCTATTTTGCCCAAATCTTCCGGGTACGATATAACGCTCTGGTAAATATATGTCTCTACGTTCTGCTCTTTCAAATATCACGCTCGTGCGTAAAGCTGTACGTCTTTTCGTTGCGTTAGGGGATAATGTCCGCCCGATTGTCCAGCGCCCTATAATTAAAGAGTTCATTATGTCGGAACCCTTTGAGCGTGTTTTTGATGCAGGGTGTGGGACAGGCATGTACACAGTAATTGTCTTGCCTAAGGCGAAACATGTTTCTGCCTTGGACTACTCCGAACAGTCCATTGCGAAACTTCGCACCCGCCTGGCCCACCATAAGCATCTTGATCTCTACCAGGGATCCGCAACCGATGTCCCTCTGGAAGATAGTTCTTTTGATTTAATTCTGCACTGTGAGGTTCTGGAGCATATCCAGGATGATCGCAAAGTTCTCTCAGAACTCTACCGCGTGTGTAAGCCAGGGGGGCGCATGGTGATCAGCGTGCCTCATCCTCCTGCCCCTATTGACGATCCTAACCATGTTCGTGAAGGATATACTCGCGAACAGCTGACATTACTGTTGAACGAGGCCGGTTTTCAAGTAGAAAAATGCCGTTATTGTATGTTTGGGCTCAGTAAGAAACTAATTGTGTTTGAAGATAAGTGGTACAATAAAGTTCACTTGCCGCTTCCTACTATTTTTTATATTCCACTTTATATAGAACGCTGGATTTCCCGAGATTGGGGAACCGAAAAACAGCCTTACGACATGATTTTGCAGGTTCGCAAGGCTATCTGATTCTTAGATTGTCAGGAGTCTTTTCTGCACACGGGATGCTGCCACGGGAATAGCAGGCAAGGAAGTAATGCGGGGATAGAGTGCTTGCTTTGCTTGCTCGGCTTTCGTCTCTGCTCGATCGGCAACCTCGTCTATTTCATGGCTGGGGAGCCCGGCTTCTTTGAGCTGGGTGCGGCTGATATTGAGGTCTTCTAGGACGGGCTTGCGGATCTTGGCGAGATACATCTTAGGACCGTAGATTCCTGAGGCCTCAATCTCCGCACCGCGTTTTTCCCACTCCGGGATGAGGGCGTGGGCGGGCATGGCGAAGTTATCAAAGACATACTTAATATCGGCGATGGTGCCTTCGGGGTCGAGGGCCATGTAGGTCTTGACCCCCTTGCGGAAGAAGTTGTAGTGAGCGCTTTCGTCGGAGGAGAGCCAGCGCAGGGCTTTGTCTAAACACGGGTCGCCCTCACCGTTTTCGTGGACGAGCTTACGCAAGTTGGTGTAGTTGAGGCCCGTGGCGAGCTCCTGGATCATGGTGTAGCAGATCATCTGGCGCGGCGTCTCAAACGGGAGCTTCCACTCCGCCCCCAGCAGTGAGCGCTCGAAGTCCTCCATCTCGTCCTCGGTGCGCTTGCCCGAGGCGATCAGCCACCGCTCCAGCGCGAGTGAGTGCTTGCTCTCTTCGTAGCCCCAGTTCGCTTGGAAGAGTGCGCGGCCTTTGGACTTGCGAATCAGGGCCATGATCTTACTGGTGTAGTCGGGGAGAAATGACTCCACGGCGCAGAACGACTCAATAATAGAGACAATCAGCTCCGAGGCGTTTCCTTCGGCGGCGGCCCAGGGAATGTCGGTATCCACGTTCCAGCGGCGCTTCTCTTCAGCATTCTGGAAGTAGCGGAGGTAGTGCTCATAGAACGTCTCTTCCATCTGGCACTGAACACTGGCGCTCTTAAGAGGCGTCACAGGCTCATCGGGCCAGTGGGCACGGCCCTTCTCGCAATAGTCGGCAATCTGTTGTTCTTCGCTCATGGTGTTACTCTGAGCGTATCGTACCCTTGAGGTCTGTGCTAGGCATGGGTCAAAAGTCCTGAATCGCCTGAATCTGAGGCGGACAAGCCACATTTGGTACAATGCAGGCTATGCGAATGATTGGCATGGCGGCGCTGGTGGCACTGGCAGCCCCAGTGCAGGCTCAGAGTCCTTCGGTATCTCTGAACTTTAGTGTGGCGGCAGATCAGCTTGCCGTGGCTCCACTAGAGGCGAGAGCGGCAGTGATGGAGGGTTGGCAGCAGCCTCTCGCGGCGTGGGCCGGACTGGAGAACCCTTACAGGGGACAGGCGTCTCGAAGCGACTCCACGGTCTGGGTGGCCCGCAGCGGGGCGCACCTCGGTCTTGCTGTCACCAACCCGAGCACCACGGAGAATGCCATGGTGGCCGTGAGCTTGAAGCTCAAGCGTGGCGTATGGCGTATTGAGTTCGCCGTAGGAAGTGCCGATGGAGTCGTGCGCGCGTGGAAGGCAGGCGGGGCGTTTCTAGGCCAGCCCGGCACGGTTACGAAGACGATCTTTGTCAAAGCGAGAGAGACGCTCTTTGTCCGTGCGGTTGAGACTCTTGCGGAGGCCGATACGTCTTGTCGGGCCGCTCAGGCAGTGTTGCCTGGTAAGTTTGTGGCCACTCGCGCCCGGATTGGTGAGGCGCAGGAGTTTTGTGGGCGAGGCAAGCCGGAAAAAGTGCTTGAGAAGACCCACGAGGCTCTTTCCGATCTCACGGGACAGTCGGGAGCGGCTGTTGGTCGGCTCCGAACCGCCCTCTCCGAGGTGAGCGCTGCGGTCCTGAGTCTTCGTCTTCAAGCCAAGGCCGAGGGGGCTGGCACCAAGATTTTATTGGTCAATGGCGAGAGCCGCGCCTTGCCAGGAGGACGGTTTCTCTTGGGAAGCGGCGCAAAGTCTTTTGGCAAGCTCCCCCTTAGGACGGTGGCCTCGACGGTGCTCCCTGGCAGTGGGGAAGCGCTTGTTCAGTATGCACTCGGGGCGGGAACCGCGACACTTTCCGCACGGGTTGGCCCTGGCACCGAGCTTCCGCTGGTTCTCTCCCGTCAGCTCACGGCAGTTGTGGCGGCGGCGCCTAAGCCCACTCCAGCACCTGCCCCGATGAAACCAACCCCAAAACCGACGGCTAAGCCTCCCGTAAAAAGAGCGTCGAAGCCTGCTCCCATCAAGTCCGCGACCGTATTTGTAACTCCTATGCCCAAAGTAACTTACCCCCTAACCAAGACCGTTGAGGTGGCTGACACCTACCATGGCATCACTGTGTCTGATCCTTATCGCTGGCTGGAAGATGCCAACTCTGCTGAGACCGAGGCCTGGGTGACGGCTCAGAACGAGGTGACGGCAGCCTACCTCAAGCCCATGCCCGCACGAGCTGCCGTTCAGAAGCGTCTGACGGAGCTCTGGGACTACGAGCGCTATGGAATCCCAAGCCGTTATGGGAGTCGCTACTTCTTTGCCCGCAACGATGGGCTCCAGAACCAGGCCGTGCAGTACGTCGCCGATAGCCTAGATGCGGAGCCCCGCGTTTTGATTGATCCCAACACGCTCTCAACCGATGGCACCGTGGCACTCGGGGGCATGAGCCTCTCCGACGATGGCAGTAAGCTAGCCTACTCCATTGCCCGCTCAGGCTCCGACTGGCAGGAGTGGCATGTCCGCGACGTCGCAACGGGGCAGGATCTCCCCGACAAGATCGAGTGGAGCAAGTTCAGCGGTGCCTCGTGGCTCAAAGATGGCTCGGGGTTCTACTACAGCCGCTACGCTGCGCCAGAGTCGGGAACCGCACTGCAAGAGGCTAACTACAATCACAAGCTCTACTTCCACAAGCTCGGGACGCCCCAGAGCGCCGATGCGCTCGTCTACGAGCGCCCAGATCACCCGGACTGGAACCTGGGAGGCTCGGTCAGCGAAGATGGTCAGTGGCTGGTGATCTATGCCAACAAAGGCACTGAGCGCCGTAACTATCTCTTCCTCAAGAGCCTGCTTGAACCGAACGCGCCGGTTCGTGATCTCTTGGTTGCAGGCGATGCATCTTATAGCCTGGTCGGCAACGACGGCAATACTTTCTATGTCATCACCGACCAGAGTGCTCCGCTCAAGAAGCTCGTCGCAGTGGACAGTAGCAATCCCAGTCCTGCCGCGTGGCGCACTGTGATCCCAGAGAGCAAAGACACCCTCCAGTGGGCCAATCTTTTTGGGCAGAGGCTGGTTGTCGGGTACTTAAAAGATGCCCGCTCCCAGGTACGGCTCCATAGCCTCACGGGCGAGCTTTTGCGTGATGTGGCTCTGCCCGGGATTGGAACCGCCAGCGGCTTTGATGGTAAGCGCGAGCACACTGAGACCTTCTTTGCCTTCTCCAGCTACACCAGCCCGACCACAATCTACCGCTATGATATCGAAGAGGGAGTTAGCACGGTTTTCAAGGCTCCGAAAGTCGCCTTTGACTCGCGCCAGTTTGAGACGAAGCAAGTCTTTGCAACCAGCAAAGATGGCACCAAAGTCCCGATGTTTCTTACCCACAAAAAGGGGCTGGAGCTGAGTGGTAAGAACCCCGTCTATCTCTACGGCTATGGTGGCTTTAATATTCCCCTGACGCCTGGCTTCTCGGTGGCGATGCTTCCCTGGCTGGAGCAAGGTGGTGTCTATGCGGTGGCGAACCTGCGCGGCGGCGGTGAGTACGGCAAGGAGTGGTACGAGGCTGGAACCAAGCTGCGCAAGCAAAATGTCTTTGACGACTTTATTGGGTGTGCCGAGTGGCTCATCGCGCAAAAGTACACCAGCCCAGCGAAGCTTGCGATTGCCGGGGGCAGTAACGGAGGGCTCTTGGTCGGGGCGTGCATGACCCAGCGACCTGAGCTCTTTGGCGTGGCGCTCCCTGCCGTGGGAGTCTTAGACATGCTCCGCTTTGACAAGTTCACGATTGGCTGGGCCTGGAAGAGCGACTACGGCGACCCTGCTAGTGAGGCGGATTTCAAGGCGCTGATGGCCTACTCGCCCTACCACAACCTCAAGCTCGGCACGCGCTACCCCGCGACTCTGGTGACAACATCGGATCATGATGACCGCGTCGTCCCGGCTCACTCCTTCAAGTTTGCGGCTCGGCTTCAGGCCGCGCAAGACCCGAGTGGCCCGCCCACGCTCATTCGGATTGAGACTAAGGCGGGCCATGGGGCAGGCAAGCCCACAGCAAAGATCATTGAGGAGCAGGCCGATATCTGGGCCTTTGTGATGCGGGCACTAGGGATGGGGGGACGCTAGGCCGTAGACGCCGCTCGAATCTTCTCCAGCGCGATCTTCTGCTCCGCGCCCAGCTTGGCCAGCGAGGCCTTCCACTCCGCTTTGTAGGGCTTGAGGGCCTCGATCAGCACCTCAGCCATGGCGACATTGCGGAACCACTTATTGTCGCCTGGGATGACATACCACGGGGCGTTCTGCATGGAGCAGCGCTCCAGCACATCGTCGTAGGCGGCGCTATAGTCATCCCAGAAGCTGCGCTCCGTCCAGTCACTGGGATTGAGCTTCCAAGACTTCTCCGAGTTGGCCTCGCGGTCGAGAAGCCGCCGCTCTTGCTCGTCTTTGCTGACATGCAGGAAGAACTTCACAACGATCACATTGTTATCTGTTAATAAATTCTCAAAGTTATTGATATCGTCGTAGCGCTTCTCCCAGACCTCTTTGGGCGCAAGATTATGCACCCGCACGACCAGAATATCTTCGTAGTGGCTGCGGTTAAAGAAGACCACCTCGCCCTTGCCGGGGGTCTGTTTGTGGATGCGCCAGAGAAAATCATGGGCACGCTCCTCGGGAGTCGGCACTTTGAACGCCGCCACACGTGTCCCGCCAGGGTTCATCGCGCCTGCCACGCTCTTGATCGCGCCATCTTTCCCCGAGGCATCCCGGCCTTGGAGCACCACAAGGAGCGCATGGGTTCCGGCGGCAGAGAGCAGCTCCTGGAGCCTTTCCAGCTCGATGGCCTGCTTGGCAAAGCGCGCCAGTGCCTCTGCCTCGGTCATGCCACCATCGCTCTTGGTGGGAATCGTGGTAAAGCTTACCTTACCGGGATTGTCAAACTTCTCGCATAGCATGGGAGGATTATACCAACCCCGTCACCGCAGAGACGATGAGCCCCGACTCTCCGTTGGTGCTGGCAATCGTCACCTTGCCGCCACCTGGGATCGTCAGGCTCCGCAGACCAGGTGCAACGGTGCGTACACTCGGGTCGGAGAGCGCCACGGGATCGTCTTTTGTTGAGAGATTCACGCCGTAGACCAGCGCGGTCTCTTTGCCATTCACCGTTACCGTGCCCACTTTCGTCCCACGCTCAGCCTTGTGCGTGGCTGCGACGATCAGCCGTAGCTCACTCTCCTCACGTAGGGGCAGCTCTAACGCCAGAGAGAGCGGCGCGGGCTCGGTGAGCTTTCCGGCAAGCAGAGTGGGGGTGAGGCGGTAGAGAACGCCATCGCTCAGGCGTGCCTCGCGAGTTTTTCCCGGCAAGAGCGTCAGAACTCCCGAGCGCGGCTTTTGGGGCTGGTTCTTCTGATCGCTCCAGAGGCGCGTGAATACCTCACCCGCATCCCATGACGGCTTGGTGGTGCCTCCGTTCCAAAAGTGCTCCGCCGCCAGCACCATCGCCACGAACTGCCGTCGCTCCGGGCCATCCAGCACCTCGGCTTTCGACTCGTAGCCACACCACGTTGTTTGCAAGCCGCCCCATGCGCCCGCTTCCGCCGCCGCTTTCGAGAAATTCACCACGTTGCCCGGATTGAACCAGGTGCACGCCACAACCCGCGAGAAACCCGCATCACGGAGCTTCTTCAGCGACGGAAACTTCTCGTGCGCCCCGTACTGCCAGTCAAACATCACGACATCTTTGGGGAGCCCGTCGCGGAGCTTCTGGGCATCGGTAGCGCTTGGAGCTGTGCCAAAGCAAGGCGCGACTTCCGAGGGATGGAGCGCCATGTCGGCCCACATCCACATCTCTTTGCCGCGCCTCTTGTGAAACGCCTGCCAGTGCCGGGCATTACTCACAAATAAATCTGCAAATGTCCGTGGAGCCGAGCGAAACGGGAAGCGCCCCCGCATTGTCACTTCATCGAGCCCGGCATGGAACGCAGGCGCACCAAATAAATCATCTGCCTCTGCGACGAGTTTCTCCAGATAGCCAACCGCGGCGGGGTTGGAGATATTGACTGCGTAGGGCAGCTCAGGGTCCTCGGCAAAGGCCCGGTTCTGCGGCTTATTGAAGAGCCACTCCATGTGCCCGTAGCTCTGCACCAGCGGCGTCATCGTGATGCCATTGGCTTTTGTAAACGCCACCTGCTCTCGGATCGCCGCTTTTGTGCCCCCCCAGCTCGGGGCCACCGACGGATCGCTCTCCCACTTGAGCTGCTCGCACTGAATGACCAAGTGGTTGAGCTTAAAGGGCGAGAAGAGTCGGGAGATCAGCTTTTTCTGAAACGGGAGCGCGTTCTGCCCATGAAACAGATGCACGCCTCGAAAACCCAGCGTCGGCCAGTCCTCAATCTCAACAGCATGAATTAAATAACTTTTGCCATCGTTTTCTATTAACTGTAAGAGCGTCTGGGCTGCCCAGAGCGTCCCGGCTTCATCGTTGCCGGTAAGCTGGATGCGGTCTTTGCGCACGGAGAGGGTGTAGGACTCTGCCTCCCCCCGGCGCACTCGTACCTCGCTGCCGACCCCCTCCGGCTTCGCGAAGGGGATGGCTTTTTTGAGGAGCGCAATCGCACGCTCTGCGCCGGGGCCAGTAACTTCGATCTTCGTCTTGTTCGTCAGGCGCACCGGCGGGCCAGTGACCGTGAGCTTCTTGGGCGTAGGAATTACCAGCGGCGTCTGTGCCACCTGCGGCACAAACGCATCATGACGACTCTGGCTTCCCACTCTCCCCTCACTCCCCCCTCCTCCCAGGATTGGGAGGAGGGAATTCGGGAGGACGGAATTCGGGAGGAGGGCCACCGTAAACACCGCCGCTTGCTCACCGTCTCCAAAGCGCACCGCTCGGGCGGGGGAGCCGAGGCCGAGCCAGAAAATCGGGGCGGCTTGTGCCCAGTCAAACGCCTCGGCGCGGGCATCGAAGCAGACGGGTTTTTCGTTATTTCCGGTGCTGTGCCAACCAAAGACGACCTGCCCGAGCTTGGTCTCAAACGCGAGCTTGGTAAACGGTGGCCCGAGGCGCCGCTCCTCTTGCGAGCCGGTGAGTGGAGCCATCGGGACTTTAGCAAGGCGCGTGTCACCGCTGACGGACGCGTCTTCTAATAAATTTGCATTGACGTAGCCCGCAGCCCACTCGATCTCAGCGGGAATATCGGACTTGAGGCGGTAGTGCAGGGTGGTGGTGACAGAAGTCTTGGTGACCAGCCACTCAAACGCCACAGCGGCGCTCTCGTTCTCCGCGCTCGCCTCCGCCAGCCAGCTCTCGCCGACTTTCCGCCAAGGCGTCTCGCTCCAGCGCACCGTGGTTGGGTTAAAGAGCACCCCGCTCCAGCCCGCCTTGACCAGATAGAGCGTCGAGCGGCGGACGACCGGCACGCCATCAGCGGCAATGCTAAGGCCATTGGTGGGCGTCCAAGCCACCGTGAGGCGACCCAGTGTCAATGGGCTCATAGGTGCACCAGCTTGATCGTGATCGTGCGCTCTGAGCCCGCGCCGGTGATAGCAAACCCTGCATCTTTGAAGCGGGGCGGGCCCATTCGAATCTTGGGATCGCGTGAGAACCCAAAGCCCTCTTTGGGAATCCCGAAGGCTTTCGCATCCAGCTTGCCGTTGTTGTTCTCATCGTGGAAGAGCGTGACGGCGTAGACGCCCGGTGCGAGCTTAGGGATCGCAAAGTGCGCGGTTTTCTCTGGCGAGATCGCGCACTGCCCGCTCGCAACGGCTTTCTCGCCTTTGTCTGGGAAGCCTTCGGGGCCGGCGAAGACCGAGTAGACCACCTGGCCTTTGGCGCTCCGCATACCCGCAACCTCAACCGTGAGCGTGGTCTCTTGTGGCTTCTCGCCCTCGGTTAGCGCGACGGGGTAGTGCTGCTTTACCCAGAGAAGCGCTTTTTCACGAAATGCAGGAGCCGCATCGAGCACAAGCGCTTTTGTCTCGGGGCCTTCTGTGTGCAAGGGCCAGGCAACCGAGGGATCAAATTTTTCGGGCAAGGTGAGCTTTAGTGTCAGCTCCTCGCCGCTGAGCTCCACAAGACGGGCTACGTTTTGCATGACGTTATTTTACCTCCACAGGCTCCAGTCCGAAGATGTCAACATTGACGCCGCCGGAGTAGTGCGCCAGGAGGGGCTGCGTGTCGAGGGGAAATCCCGCGGCGTGGGTGAGGTTCTGGTCAATCTGAAGGCTGTGGGCATCTTGGAACTGGTAGGGGGTGTGGGCGACGTGGCCTGCAAAGAGCTGCTTGCCGGAGACACTAAAAAGTGTGTAGCGCTCGATGAGAAAGTGCTCCAGGGTACTTGGGGCCGCCGTGCGTAGCGGCTCTTGCGCCACTTGGTAGGTGATGCGGCTATGGGCGGGTTTGGGCGGGTGGCTCAGGCGCTCCGAGGCGTAGGAGTGATCTCCAAGCTCCATCTTGGCCCAGTGGTAGGGGAGCTTAAAGAGGCCACGGGCCAGCTCGACTGCGATAGGATTGGCTGCTTCCAGGCTGAAAAAATAGACTCCTGGCCGACCGGATTTGTCCCGAACATAGACTCGGACATTGGTCTCGTGAAAGTGCGAGAGCCAGGGGACGGCGGGAAACCAAACCGGGCGGACGTTGCGCATCGTGAACGGCACGAGGCCAAGATAGGTCTTGCCGTCGAACGTGTCCACAATCAGGCCCTCGGGCAGGCGCGACTGCACCGATTCGGGGGAGACTTCCCAGTGTAAAAAGAGCAGCGCGTGCCACTCCTGGCGCATTACTATTTTTGACATGCAACCCAGCATACCGTTTCTCTGTCTATGAGGGTAGGATAACTAAATGCCAGATAGCGATAACATTCTCTCCATTGCCAAGTTGCTGGGCGACCAGGCCAAGAAAAAAGTCAAGGAAGCCCTCGGTACCGAGGAGGAAGATAATAAGCGAGGCCCGACACCCTGGCCGCCGATGAGGAACGAAGATATGAGCTACATGGAACCCGACTGGGATGAGCTTGACCGCAAGGCCAATGCCATTGTCATTACCTACACCACTGTCTCTGCAGTAGCGAGCATCCTGCCGCTAGGCCTTGACGTGGCCGCCGCGACGATGACCTTCTCAAAAATGGCGACTGAGCTGGCGGGAGTCTACCAGGTTCTGGTATCCGCCAAGCGCGCTCGGCAGATGGGCTGGGCGATTGCCTCGACCACGGGCGCGGTTCTGGGAGCCACCTACGGCGCGATGTTTGCTGCTAGCAAGATCGCCAAGTTTATTCCCGGAGCTGGGTATCTCGTCTCGGTGGCGATTCAAGCGCCACTGACCGCCGCGGTGGCGTGGGCAGCGGGCGACTCGCTCAAGAACTACTTCAAGGCGTGTCGTCAGGGGCGTGATCCGGGGATTGAGGCACTGAAAGAGTCGTTTACCAACACCCTTCATATCAAGCTCAAGAGTGTCAAGCTGCCGGGGGCAAAAAATGCGGCTACTGAAGCCACTGAGAAAGCCGCAGCGACGAGTGCAGCCTCGGCGGCGGCAGCAACGGAGTCGAGTAAAGACAGTGTCTCCGATGCGGTGGAAAAGCTCGCCACGATGCATGAGCTACTCAAGCAAGGCGCAATCTCACAGGCAGAGTACGATAAGAAAAAGGCGGAGCTTCTCAGCCGAATCTAAGGGCTTTTAGACCATTTAAGCGGCGAGGTGACGAGGCGCAGGATGCGTCTCTTCGTCTTTTAGCCGATGCAGAAGGTCGGGGATGGCCAGGGCCGATACGGCGGGGGAGATCAAAAACCCCTGGATACGGTCACAGCCCAGCTCCGCTAGGATTCGTCGTTGGGTGGCCTCTTCAACACCCTCCGCAATCACTTCTAGATCGAGGGCGTGCGAGAGCTCGATGATCGCACGGATGATCGCCTGGGTCTGAGGGCTATTCACCAGGTCCACCAGAAACGCCGCGTCAATTTTTAAGCAGTCTAACGGCAGGTCGCGCAGATAAGAGAGCGACGAGTACCCTGTGCCGAAGTCGTCTACAGCGATACGAATGCCCAGAGCATGGAGCCCTGCCAGTGTCTGCTGTGCCACATTGCCTTGCCCCAGTAGCGCCGACTCTGTGATCTCAATCTCCAGCCGATCGGGTGGTAGGCCCGTGGTGCTGAGAACGCTCTTGACGCGGCGTAGGAACCAGGGCTGTGTGAGCTGAAGGGTGGAGACATTCACCGCAACAATGGGGCAGCTTCCCCACTCTGTGTGCCAGGCCGCGGCTTGCTCACAGACCGTCTGAAGGGTCCAAGAGCCCAGTGGCTCGATCAGGCCACACTCCTCCGCGACCGCGATAAAGCGCGCGGGACTAATCGACTGCTCCCCAGCGGGCCGTTTCCAGCGCAGGAGGGCCTCCAGGCTCCCCACCTCACCCGTTTGTGGGTCACAGAGTGGCTGGTAGTGCATCTCAAACTCACCTTGGTCTAGGGCACGACGCAGGCAGCGCTCTTGGCGGAGACGCTCTTGCGTGGCATCATGCATGGAGCGGTCGAAGTAGCAGAAATTATTGCCGGTGCGTTTGGCTTGGTCCATGGCAACATCTGCGTGCTGAATCAAGGTCTCTGGATCGGTACCATCATCGGGGTAGAGGCTAATGCCAATGCTCGTACCCACAAAAAGCTCCTGTCCGCCAATCACCACGGAGCGGGCAACCGCAGGCAAGATACGGCGCACGAGAACCTCGGTCTCTTCAATCGAGTGAACGGGATTGAGAAGAATGGTAAACTCATCTCCCCCAAGTCGTCCGACCGAGTCGTGCGTGCGGAGCGTATCCCGGAGTCGTTGCGCGACGACACGAAGAAGGGCATCTCCGGTTTCATGACCTAAAGAGTCATTGATGCGCTTGAAACCATCCAAATCAATAAAGAGAGTCGCCAGCATGTGCTCGCTTGGGAGCGTGTCAATAGCGCTCTGGACTTGTTTTAGGAAGTACTCGCGGTTGGGAAGCTCAGTGAGGATATCGTGTTGCGTGCGCCAGAGAACTGTCTCTGCCGTGGCGAGCTGCTGCGTAATATCGCGTGTGGCACATAGATAAGTCGCTGGAGCCCAGCTTGATTCTAACAGGCGCACACGCGTCTCTAGCCAGCACCACTCTCCCGTACTGTTGCTGTGTCGCCAGCGCACCACGGCTTCACCCTGGCGTTTTAGGCAGCGCAATGTGTGAAGAACCCGTTGCCGATCCTCTGGATGAACTCGAATAAAAGCGGACTTACCAACAATTTGTTTGGGGGACAGGCCGGTGATGCGTGAGACCGCGGGAGTGGCGTAGAGCGTGTTGAGATGGTCATCGTGCAGGCTCACCACGTCTTCTAGTAGGCCCATCATGAGATCAAACTGTGGGGTCTCGATCGTGATACTAGGCAGGGCAGGAAGGCTGAGCGCGGTGATATCGTGGCCGCTGAGATGAAAGCGTGCGATCTCTCCCGTGTCCGCCGCGAGTGGAACCACCGTGACGGCGAGGCTTTTCCAGTCGGCACCGGGGAGTCGGTGTTTAAGAAAGCCACGCCAGCTCTGCTCGTCTGTGGCTTTTTGGAGAATATCGAGGTGGCTGAGTGCGGAGCTCGGCGAGTCGCTGGCATCAAACTCGGCCAGCCAGCAAAGCTCCATCCTCTCCGGGGCAAGAAAGATCGTTTCCGCTGCCTGGTTGAGATAGACCATTTGTCCCTGAGGATCGAGCAGGCAGGAGATATCCGGGGTTTTCTGGGCTGTTGCCGCGAGCCATGGCATCCAATCCGATATCTCTGGGGTCATTACTCAAGTAATTATGGTAGTTTAACCGGTTTTTTTTATAGTAAAAGTTGTCTCAAAAGAAAACGAGCAGCCTCCTCGCTGAGCTGATCGTGTAGCAACGACGGTGCACTGTCTGGGAGGCAGTAGAAAGCATCGGTGGGAGGGGCTTGGCCGGGTGCGGCATCGAGTGCGGATTCCGTGGGAATGAAAGTGGGGAGATCCATAATCTTTGCCCCCGCCAGCCCTAGTGGGAGCGCGGTGGAGAAGCCTGCCAGCCCGGAGAGCAAGGAGCCTGGCTGCTGGTCGTGAGCGCTGGCGCGGACATGCTCCTGGCGAAACGGTTGCCAGAGGGTGAGAAGTGTCTGGGGAGTGTTGTTTTTCTGGCGCGGGCCGTTGCTCAGCGCGACCGTGCGGCACCAGCGTGGCCACTCGGGGAGGTTGAGAGGAGCCCAGGGGGAGCAGAGGACTCTCTCGGGCCAGTCCGCAAGCCCGCGTCTATGCCAGCGAATCTCGGAGGCGTACTCACGAAGAATCAAGCGGGCGATGGGGCTCTCCAGAGGCTTGATCATCGCAGGTCCTGCGTAGCGCCGGATGAGTGCCTGAAGCTGTGGGTTTAGGTTCGCCCCTCGGTGGGGGGTATCGTAGGTGAGGAGCGTGCGAACGGGCAGGGTCTTGTCGGCCAGCGCGACCCGCGCCGTCAGTCCCCCTGTGCTGATCCCCACCACCGCGACTCTATCTCGCAGGGCTTCGGCAAGAGCCAGAATCGCCCGGCGAAGTCGTGGCGCTAGTGTCTCAGGCGCAAGCTGGGAGTTGGGAAAGCGCAGGATCGCCACGCTGCCGCCTGCGGCACGAAGCGGGTCGGTAGCCCTTGCCATGAGCTGCATCATCTGGGTTGCGGTGAAGGCATTGGAGGCATCAAAGCCCATCACGACCAGAGCTACGGGGCCGTTTTTTCCCCGTGTCGGCCCCCAGAGCGGTGTGCTATCGGAGAGCATGCGGTCGGGTGGCTCAAACACCGTGAGTGTGTCGCCGCTCTGGGTGAGCGCCAGTGTCTCACGGTCAAGTGCGGCAAGCTGCGCTTTCCAGCCTCCCTCAAACGAGAACCCAAGTGGCACACTTGCCTGGCCTTGGTGATCGGTGACAACGTGGCGCTGGAGCCGGTCAAAGCAGGGGACGCGGCAGCCATCGGGCAAGATGCGCTCCCCCGAGAGCTGGAGAGTCACACGGAGAGTGCACCGGCTCTGGGGCCGTCCTGCCCGATCCCGGACAGTGAAGGTTACGGCATCCATCCAAAGGTAAGGCGCAGGTTGTCGCGCTCTAAGCGAGCCGTGGCGTAGGCTTGTGGGGTGAGTGTTGTCGCGGCAAAGAGCGTGACACGGTTGAGGTTCGTCGGGCCGGGCTGGCTGGCGTCGCGGCGACGGCGCTGCTCCGCCTCAACCGCCAGGGAGAGCTTGGCGCTGACTTTGTAGTCCGTGCGGGCAAAGAGAACATGGGCATTGGGGCCCGCGACATGACCCAGTGGGGAGTCGCCGCGCTGCCAGGCATCGGCCTTGATATCGCTACGGTAGGTGCGACGGTTCGTGTCCATCACCTCTGCACGCCACGAGAGTGGCCCCCGCGAGGCAGCGGCCCCGAGGAGCAGCCCTGAGCGCTGCGGCGTGGTCTCGACGCCGCCTAAAAATGAGGGCGCTTTGATGTCGTCTAGCAGATACTCGCCATAGAAGCGGGTACCGTTTTTGGGGGTGTAGGAGACACTGACATCGGCCATGTAGTTGAGCCAGTGGGAGTTTCGGTAGGCTGTGGAGCGCGGCAGGCCCAGCCAGCGCCCCGTCCCTCCGACGGTCCAGTCGTGCTCATAGACATACCAGGGAAGGACCGCAGCAAGGCCAGGATCGGGGAGCCGAAGGGCTTTGATCGCTTCCCCTGCGGAGATCTGCCAGGGGCCTTCGCTCTGAAGAGTCAGGCGGCGACCTGCTAAGTGGCGACGCGTCCCACTAGACGACTCCACGGGGGCTGTGGGGTCGTTGGGCTCAAAGAACTGGCCGTAGAACTGCTCAAAGGTGAGCTTGCCAAAGTTTTTCGTGACACTGACGCGATCCAACGGCGCGGTAGAATCGGAGAAGAGCATCCCGCCCGTCCAGCCTGGCCCCCAGCGCAGAGAGCGTCGTCCTGCCGCAAAACTCCAGCCCTGCCACTCGGCACTTGCCTCGGCTGCCGTGATGCCGTCTTTGGTGGCCTGCACCTGCCAGCCCATGCCCGAAGCGAAAGCACGAGGAGCGTTTCCGAGGGCCACAAACTCGGTTTTGACAGGAAGCTTTGCCAGCAGAGGCGCAAGCTCACGACGGGTGAAGAGGCGGTCGGAGCGCAGAAAGTCCACGGGTTGCCAGCCTGGAAGTAGCCCACGACGAGCCGCATCGGCGAGGCGGGCATAGACGGGGTCGCCAGGCGCGATGATCTCGTCACGCGGGCCGGGAGGGAGCACATTATCGGTCATACACGTACTGTCCCACTGGTAAAGACCGCCTCCCCGAGAACTGTCTCACCACGAGCTACCTTGAGAATCTCTTCACGGAGTGTGTCTCGCTCCCCCTCACAGGCCAAGCGAATCAGGCGATCCACGGCAGGAAGCAAGAGGGGGGAGATCGTGCCACTCTCACTCACAGAGATCTTGGTGTGTGCGGTCGGACGGCGTGCCTCACTGGCATAGAGAAGCTCTTCGACGATCTTCTCGCCGGGGCGGACGCCGGTGAACTCAATCTTAATGTCCACATCAGGTCTCAGGCCTGAGAGTCTGATCAGATCGCGAGCTAAGTCCAAGATCCGAACCGGCTTGCCCATGTCGAGTAAGAAAGTCTCGCCCTGCTTGCCCATTGCTCCGGCTTGTAAGATGAGCTGGACGGCCTCAGGAATGGTCATGAAGTAGCGGGTCATGTTGGGATCGGTTACGGTCACGGGGCCGCCTCGTGCGATCTGCTTTTGCATCGTGGGCACCACGGAGCCACGTGAGCCCAGCACATTGCCAAAGCGTACGACGGCGAACTCTGTGGTGGGATTCTGCTGAGCGATGCCAGAGACGATCTGCTCCCCGATGCGCTTGGTCGCACCCATCACGCTCTCGGGGTTGACAGCCTTATCGGTCGAGACATAGACCAGCTTACGCACTCCACAGGCTGTGGCGACCTCGGCGACATTGCGGGTGCCGAGCACGTTGTTCTTGACAGCCTCGCTAGGACTGGTCTCCATCAGCGGCACGTGCTTGTGCGCTGCCGCATGGAAGACCACCGTGGGCCGCTCCGTGAGAAAGACTTCCTCTAAGCGATCCCGGTCTTTGACATCGGCGATAATTGCGGTGGGGGCGATGCCAAAGTCTCGGATCAGCTCTTGTTCGATCTCGAAAATCGAGTTCTCACCGCGTCCCAGTAGCAGCAAGCGCGCTGGATTCAGCCCGGCGATCTGGCGGCAGAGCTCGCTACCAATGCTGCCGCCCGCACCGGTTACTAAGACGCGCTGCCCACTCAGATAGCCCGCGATCTCCGCCATGTCGGTCTGAACCGGCTCGCGGCGTAGGAGATCCTCTATTTTAACGGCGCGAATCGAAGTCAGCGACGAGATCCCTGTGGCGCTGCTGCCCTCGATAAGATCGGTGAGACCTGGCACTAGGCAGAGGCGGGCGGGGACAGCCTCGCACCGGGCGACAATATCTCGGATCGTCTTACCTGCCGCGTGGGGAATGGCGATGAGAATCAGCTCCACCCCGATTTTTGGGGCAAGCGCCGCAATGTCCTGCGTGGTTCCCAGAACGGGCAGACCGTGAATTCGGGTTCCCCGCCGCTTGGGCTCGTCGTCCACGAAGCCAATCGGAATAATGCCCTCGGCAGGGCGGCGTAGCAAGTCACGGGCTACGGCCTCACCTGCATCCCCTGCACCCACGATCAGAACACGCTGACGGGCACGTAGCGGCGCTTCCAGAGTCTTGTCTGACCACAGCCGGTAGCCGATCCGAACCCCTGAGAGTAAGCAGATGGTCAGTACCCAGTCAATGGTCTGCATTCCCCAAGAGTAGCTTGCCGCCGTGCCATAGCCCATTAGCGCGAGAAAGCCATAGAAAAGCACCGTGGAGAGCGTCGTCGCACCTGCCACGGTCTTGAGGTCGTGCACGGACATGTAGCGCCAGCGGATACGGTAGAGGCGAAAAAAACCAAAAGCGCTGACCCGCAGGCCAATCAGAACGGGCAGTGTGACCAGAAGCGTGTGCAGATGCGGATCGCTCAGGTGCAAGACCGTTGGCCCGTACTTGAGAACAAACGAGGCAAGGTTAGCCGCCATGACCAGAGCGGCATCGATAAACACTTGTCCGATGATACGTCGGCTAATGGGAGGAAGCTGCATACGATGTCTTAGTGGAGTCCTCGGGGGAGTCAATGGCATTCTACCATGCATCAATCTGTCACAACTTTTACGACAGACACGCTGATCGAGGCAGGCTACAGCTACCGACCCGGCACCCAAGGCGTCCATCCCAGCGGCCTGACCCTTGGACTCGGGCGACGATTTTAGCGATTCATGCAGGAATGAACTAAAGCTTTGCCGAATCGTCTACTGAACAAAATCAAACACAACTGTTTGGGAGGTTTTTCAATCGTGATTCGTTCTATTACCCGTGTTGCTTTAAGTGGCGTGGCCCTTGCGCTGATGCTCAGCGGAGCCCAGGCCAAGCCCCCGTTTGCGGAAAAAGAAGGCAAGAAGTGTAACTACTGCCATGCACCCTCGCCGCCCAAGCTTGGCTACCGTGCGCTCTACTACAAGATGCACAACTTGACTTTTGAAGGCTTCGATGATGCTGCGGAGGCCAAAAAAGCAGGTGTGGATGTCGGGCCTGATCCCGAGCCCAAGCCCAAGAGCTGGACGGCACCGAAAACCACGGAAGCGCCCAAGCCCGATGCTCCGAAGGCACCCGAAGCTCCGAAAGGCCCCAGTGTTGCTTCTCTCAAAGCTAAGTCTGATGCGGCCTCTGCTGCGCTTGCTAAGAAGCCCAACGATGCGAAGCTAAAGCTTGCCGCTGCTCAGGCAATGGCGGAGTATGGCCATGGCCAGATGCTCGATCAGAGTGTTCCTCCACGCATGCGCTACCCACAGGCTCTCGCGACCCTGCGCAAGGCTAAGGCACTCGATCCTAAGAACAAGCTGGCTCTTGAGGACATCAAAGCCATCGAGGATGCGTACAAGAGCATGGGAATGCCCATTCCCAAGTAGGAACCCTCCTCCCCCTGCCCACCCCCTAACCCCCGCCCGGCGGGGGAATCTGAGGGGTGGGCATTTTATTTTTATGGACGAAACAGGATTTATTGCGCACCGACCTGGCGGTGCGGAGGCGACCAATAGCGACGCGTTCGATGAGGACGTGCTGGAGTCGCCTTTGCCGACTCTGGTGGAGTTCTGGGCGGCACGCTGTAGCGCCTGTAAGCGGCTGGCTCCAGAACTAGAGGCACTGGCACGGGAGAACTCCCGTCAGCTACGCCTCTTTACGCTCAATGTGGATGAAGAGCTGCCTGCGGCGGTGCGCTTTAGCGTCATGGCGATCCCCGCGCTTTTGTTGTTCGTGGACGGTCAGGAAGTGAGGCGCTGGGTGGGAAGCGTGGAGATAGCCGCTGTCCGAAGCCAGCTTAAGATGCTCTCCCAATCGTCGGTGAGGCCTTTGTAGGCACGGGCTTCGGGCGACATGCTCTCCAGTGCCGTGAGAAGTGGCTCAGTTGGAACCGTGCGGGCATCATAGAGGTGCAGACGAATCAAAAAGATCGCGGCGTTGAGCTCGGGGAGGGGGATCAGAATCTGGCGCTCGGTACGAAACCAGAGATTCTTGCCATCAAAGGGCGTCTTTCCGTGGCGCGGGTGGCAGTCGAGCTTATTATCGAAGGCAAGTCCCCAAGTAAAGCGCACAAACGGGCCACGGTTGACCATGATGTCTACTAGCGAGCTCGCGGCGGCGCGGCTTCGCTCGGTGCCGGGTACGGGTGCATGGGTGGCGGCGTAGTTCTGCCCGATCTTCTCCTCGGGTGCCCAGTGGCTGGGGGCGCTGATGTGCATCGCGGCACTCCAGTCGCCGCGCTCCGGGCTGCGCCGCACGATGGCGATGTCCTCACAGACATTCTGGCAGAAGTGGTTGAAGTCCGTCGCCACAAACGTCCGCTCCGGCCACTCAGCAGCAAGGCGTGCGTTGAGGGCTTCCACAACGGGCGCTTCGATCTCGTCAAAGTCATCGGTCAGCGCAACCCGCCCTTGTTTATTGGCTAAGAACTGCGGCGTGTTTTCGTCGAACTGAAACGCGACGTCATCGAGCCGCCCGTTGCCATAGTCGGTGCCGAGCGGCTTGAGATCGGGCGTGGTGGCGTAGCGGCCTTTTTCGGGCGGGAAGTAGCGAGGTTGGGGGAGAAACATAGCCCTACTTTACCCGCTCACGACGTCTCGTTTGGCAGATGGTTCCCTACCGCACCTTGATTCCCATCGCCTCCTGCAGCTGTGGCTTCCCACGGAGCGCGACTTTCGCCACTTCCCGTAGCTCGCGTGTGTAGACCTCCAGTGCCTTGAGCGCATCCTCGGCATCGGGAGTCGCTTGCTGGGCCTCGCCCTTGGCCGCCTCTTGTTTCACGTTTGCCGCACTCACCGCCG
>Ga0315904_10002285_pt1 | contig 29804 bp, 50 predicted proteins | sample LakEriMetagenome_6_FD_203529 | JGI IMG/M metagenome (GOLD analysis project Ga0315904, IMG submission 203529) | Freshwater fungal communities from buoy surface, Lake Erie, Ohio, United States - Buoy 12 MA120 | ecosystem: Environmental > Aquatic > Freshwater > Lake | place: USA: Lake Erie, Ohio...
GGAATCGGTGAGCTTGCTGGTCAGTGAGACCGCAACACCCGTGACAGCAGACTCCAGGATGTTGAGGCTTGACGCTGCCTCCCCTGCTCCTTTGACGACAGCAGACTTGAAAACATCAACACCGTTCCGCGCCTCTTTGAAGGCCGCTGCGATCTTGCTGCCGCCCTGGCTGATCTTGTCCAGGACTGACGAGGGGATGATTTCCCCCTTCGCCGTCTCAAACTGAAGCTTGGTGCTGTTGAACCGAACCCCTACATCCTTAGCCGCCTTCTCCGCAGCACTGGTGATCTCATCAAATGCCTTCTTGGCCGCTGGCGTCAGCCTGTTGCGGAAGGCCTCACCTGCCTTGCCACCTTCTGCTTCCAGGGCGCGACGGATCTCATCCTGGTTCTCCAGGAGTAAGGCAATCGAAACCTGAAGATCTGCCACCCGGCCCGCGTCGCGCTACTGATTGGAGTTTTCCCGTGAGCAACAAAAAACCCCGATCTCCGTCCAGACCGGGGCCATCTCTCCAACACCTAGGACTTTATGCCTACAGCCTGACCACTGCGGTGGGACATGTCCATGTCAAGACATGCTGGCTAAGCCCCGTGGTGAGCCCGTCGATGGTCACGTCGGCTGCGTTGCTGCCAGGGAGGAGCGCCTGAAGGCGGTTGAGCACGGCTTGAACGTTGTAGGCCCCGGAGCTGGCCGGCTCCCACTGCGTCACCGTGAGGCGAAACGTGGGGTTCTGATAGACCTCTCCGGTCTGTGCTGGCTGCGCTGCAGTGCCCATGGGCGAGCGCCAGACGATGACCTCAACCCCGCTCGGAATCGTGGTGGCCTCGATGGTTTCCTTCGGGAAGAAGTGGGCCAGGGCCTTCCTGGTGCCGCCTCCCGCGAGGGTGTGGATGCCCATCAGGGGGGTCAGCACGGTGTCGGCTGCCAGGAGGTCGAAGAGGGCGATGGTGGTGGTGGGGAGGGGCATGTGTGCAGTTTTCCCGCCCCACGCTGCCTATCCTGATCAGGGCGCTTCACCGACCCTGTGCCATGCCAGAACCCGACTCCATCACCGGCCAATCCTCGGCGCCCATGGCGTTGACAACAGAGCAGCACTTTGAGATGGAGCGCCACATGCGCTTGTTGGATGACATCACCGACGTAGCAACCCTGCGGAATCTCTCTAAGCAATTCCTACACCTGTGGATGAGTCAGAAAGCAGCCACAGCCTGGGCGATGCGCCAGCAGTGGGGGCTCTGAGGCCATGGCTTGCGGTTTGGTTCGCCTGATCTGTGAAGATCCCTCAGACTCCTGGCAGCCACCTGAAGGGCAGCAGGGCAGGCCCCTGGTGGTTGATGTTCGCCCAGAAGATGTAGCCAAGACTCTGGCTAGATTGAAAAGCGACGGATGGCAATTCATCTCGGAATGGCAGCTATGACCTCCACCCCATCGGCCCCTGTCAAGACCACCACAGCAGGCCCACCGATCTGGCCGCCTGGGTTGGTTGGCCCCAAGATCCGGCCAGCCCTCAAGGCGGGCGATCACCACCTGATCGCCAATGACGGGAACGAAACCCTGCGGGCTTTCACCCATGACGGCCGGCCCCTATGGACGATCCCTTGTCTCTGCCGTGGGCAGGGTGGGGAGGCTGAATGGCACCGCACGGCCACAGACACGCCCCCTGGCCTTTACCGGATCAACAAAGGCGGGATCTACCGGGATCACGAGGACCACCCCTCCAGCAAATACCACTCGGCCAACCGCTGCGCCTATGGCTGGTATTCCTTCGATCTGGAAGGTCTGGAAGGGCAGGAGGGCCCCAGCAGCAAGCCCTACCGTGACGGGATCATGATCCACGGCGGCGGCAGTGCCTGCGGCTGGCCAGGGGCCTGGGCACCGCGTCAAACGCTCTATCCCACCCTCGGTTGCATCCGCCTCCACAATCAGGATCTGCAGGCTCGCATCCTGCCCCTGTTGCCGCTGGGCAATGTCTACGTCTCAGTGCTGCAGGAGGCCCATTGAGCACGGATGCACTGGCCCTGGACGTGGCCCTAGTTCGGGTTCAGCTGGGCATTGACACCATGGAGGCGCAATGCGCTGCCGCCATTGAGCAGGCCCACACCAGGGCCGCCGCTGCTATCGAGGAGGCCAGCCAGCGAGCGATGGCGCAGGCAGAAGATCGGCTGAAGGCTGCCTACGAAATGGGCAAGCTGGACCATGAGCGGGAAGTGTTGCTCTCCATTGAGCAGGAGCTGACGGGCGAGGGCGAAAGCACCCATGCCGCGATGGTTCTGCAACGGCTGAAGCGCAAGATCACCGCCTCTTAACTGGCCCACATCAGGACACGGGCTAGCCTGGGGGCGATGCTTTGGCCTGCTGCCTTGGCATCGTTTGCCCATGGATTTCCTTACCTTCCAGTTCTTCAAAGGTTCCTTTGAAAAGCTGAATCGTTCCATCACTACCTTTACACGAACAATGTCTGCTCTCGTTACCAAACTCAAGGAAGTCCTTGAGTATCTCGCCACTGAAAAGGCTGGCATCCTGGCTGAACTGGCCTCCACCAAGGCAGCCCTTGCCGAGGCCCTGGCCAATGATGTTGCCGATGCTGGCACCATCACCGCCGCTCTGGCTGCTGCTGAGGCTGCTCAGTCTGAAGCCGCTGCTGCTCAGATCAGGATCAGCGAGCTTCAGGCCCTGGCCGATGCTGATCTGCTGGAAGATGAGGCCCTGCTGGAGCTGCTCGATGGCGTGATCCCCGTCCCGCCAGCTGAGGAGCCCGTGGCACCCCCTGCAGAAGAACCTGCCCCTGTGGTGGATGAGCCTGCAGTGGAAGAGCCCGTGGCTGAGGAGCCCATCTCCGAAGAGCCTGCGGCACCTGCCGAAGAGCCTGCCCCTGAGGAGCCCGTATCCTGACTCGGATGGGCTAGGATCTTTTCGGACTAGGACCGGCAATGGGTAGGGTCTGCGGGGTGAGAGCTGCAGACCCTTTTTCATGCCTACTCGTCAACACCCCTGCCCTGGCTGATGCGAAGGTCGCGGTAGGCCTCCATCAGTACGCGCAAATTGAGGTGCACAAGGCAAGACCCCCCGGAGCAGATGCGCCAGAGGATCCGTCCTTGTGCGGTGACGACATGCACTTGGCCATCACTGGCCCTGATGCCATCGTCTCCCCCCACCTTATGAGTTGTCGAGGATGGTGAACACGGTGCCCAGCACGTTCAGAGTGGCCGAATACTTCACCAGGGCCCCAGCATCGCCCTCTTCGCTCTTGCTGGCGAAGCGGCCGTAGCACAGCTTTTTCTCAACCGTCCCACCAGGGCCAACCCGCAGATACTTCACCGCCAGCCGCTCGGCCGTGGCCCGCTCCCTGAGAACTTCCATGACCTTGTGGTCAACGTTCTTGTGAGCGGTCATACCGCTGAACGCGAAGGAGTGAGTGTCAGTCACGCCCACGGTGATGGCAGAACCCCTGGTCACCTGGTCATGGGTGATCACGGTCTCATCCGAGGTCTCCGTGCTGTGGGGCGCAGAGGTGACGTTCAGCAGCTGGATTGGGGCGCCGGTTCCATCAAGGGGATAGACGCCGGTGACAACGCTGCCAGCGCTGACGGAGGCCGAGCTGATGTTGGTCGCTGTCAGCGCGTAGCTCACAGTGAAGGGGGAGGTGGTGGTGACCGCCGTGATGGTGTGAGTCCCGTTCAGGCCGGCGAAGGGGGAGGTCAGACCAGAGACCGCGATCTTTTCGCCCACCAGGGCGCCAGCTGCAGCGCTCAGGGTCAGGGTAACCACGTTGGTGGCGAGGGCTGCATTGGTGACGCTCAGCGTGTTGCCAGCCACGAACATCTGAAAGGTTGTGCCAGAGCCAGACGCGGCGACAGAAAGCTGACCACTGATGGCGTTGGCAGCATTCAACCAGCTGGTCAGAGCCGAACCGCCAGCCGCTGCAGTTTGCGCATCCTCAAGGGTGATGTCACTCATCTTGAGGGGCACGATGTAGTGCTGGATGTCCAGCGCTGCGCTGTAGTCGATGTTGGTGGTGGTCATCGGGCGGGGTCGGGGAGTTCTTATCTGGAGTTTTCCCGCCCTTCGATGGCTAAAACGGCACCCGCTTTTGCGGCGGCAAACGTCGCTGTTGGCACCGCATCCGCAGGGATAGCCAGGGTCACCACGTCCCCGGCCTCCGAGGCAAACTGCCGCATGGCCCCGGCTGCGCTGGCCTTGGCAATCAGGAAGCCACCCCAGTGCGCCTGATCCACACGATGAGGGGCCAGCAGGATGGCATCCTCTGCAGCCCAGCAGAGACGCGGGGGAGCTGTTGCGCCCTTGCCTTGCGCCGATAGATCCTGCACCCATGGCCCGTTGAAGGCGAAGTTGGGCAGCAGGCCTTTCTCCAGTAGCGCGAGCATGGCCGCACCAGCCTCTGCCGGTGGGCGGGCCTTCTCTGAGACATCCGCCCAGAAGAAGAATTCAGACAGGCTGAACGGCTCGTGCTTTACGTCGCGGTTGCGGTTGATTTCCGCCTGGTACCAGGCGAGCTGGGCGGTGGTGAGTTCCTCGTGGTGAAGCCGCTGCCGTTCGCTTTCGTAACCCGCTTCGAGCGCTTGGAGGACGTAGCCGCCGGGGAGTCGCCCGAAGCGTTCGCGGCTGAATTCGGGGGCACCGGGCCAGAGTCGCTTGCATTCCCAGTAGCACCGGACCCAGTTTGGTCGGCTGCAATCAAGCCGACCTGCCGCAGCTTTCCCAGTTGCTCGTCAAGTAGCTTCATATCCTCCTCTGGCGTGGTGGGCTTATCCATCCCGCGCTCTTCTTCCTGATAAACCTCACACAGAAGCGCAATCAATTCCTTTGGCAGCTTCCTGGTCTTCTCTTCCTGCCAATGAGGCGCAACACGCTGCACCATGATCGTGGCAGCCCTGATGTTGATTAGGTTCTGCCTGGTGTTCATCTGATCCAAATAGGATCGAATGATCAGGGAGTGCTTAATACTTATGTCGTCTTCCTCGTCTGTGAAATCAGCCCTTGCGCCTAGGTTCTTGACATAGTGCCTGGTGAGAATGCTGTAGCAATATCGAGGGCTTAATTCAGAGGCAACGGCTAGTTCGTTGCTCTTGGTCATCGTGACCAGATAGGGACTATTGGAGGGGTCCACCTTCGCAATGTCGGTCATCTCATCGACGGTGAGGTAACCAAGGCGCGGGATCCTCAGCACCCCTTCCTTCCACTTGATCTCAGCGTGCGCGTCCTTGATGGCCTGAGGCGGTGTTTCCCAAGGGAGCTGATCGAACATCAGGACGAACGGCGCCAGGCGCTGATGAAGGCTGCCTTAAATTGTGAACGATAGTCATAGGGTTCGATGCCCCCGTAGTTGATCGTTCCCAGCACGGCGGAAGTCCAGGGCCTAGCAGGCAGGTTGACCTTGGGTCGACTCTTGTCGCCCCATGGGTAGATGTTGGCCCCGTAGTGAGCAGCGGCGGCATAATCCACTGACCATTTGAAGGTGGCCAGGGTGCCGCTGATCTGGAAGCTGTTTGAGGCCTTGAGGATCCCGGTGTCCACGATGTTCCTAGGGGAGCCGACCTCCTGGCCATTGCTGCGGATGGTGGTGCGGGGCCAGCTCCACACCTTTGAGCCAAGGGCATCTTGAAAGGCGCTGTTCAGCTCAGGGAAGACCAACTTGGCGGCACTCTCGGCGGCCTTGCGGGATGTGGCTGAGACATCCAAATTCACCTTCACACTGGTCCTAGCGGTGAGCTTCATCGCCCTGCGGCAAATGTCCCTGTGAACTCGTCTCCTGCAGCAGCGGCGACGATGGCATCAATCCCGCCAACCCCAGAGAGGGTGGCCAGGGTGAGCCAACCACGCTCGCCTTCAGTGGTGGCCGGCAGGATGCTGAGCTTGCCCATGAAGGCCTCCAACTTCTCCCCGCGAGGGAGGCCCGCAGGCCTGAGGCCCGTGGTGTTCCATGCCCAGGAGGTGCCAGCCTGCAACCAGGTGCCACCTGAGGGAACGACAGCCCATCGCGTGATGTTGCCCTCCACGCTGGCGGCACCGATCGCACGGGCGCCAGCCTCCTGCTCCCCTGAGGGCCCCTGCAGCTCTGCAAAGGCCTCGATGACCACCTGCTCTGTGGTGGCCCTCATGCCCTCGCGCAGGCTGGTGCGTGCGGCGGTAGGCCGCAGCCAGACCATGCGGAGGTTTGCGAAGGGGGCAAAGGGGGTGGGCATGGATCAGATGGGGCGGCGGATTCTGTTGGGAAGGGGTTTTAGGCCCGCTGTCTTTCTTGCCTTCACCTGCGTCAGCTTTGCCGCTCTTGACCTTGCTGCATCGCTCTTTGATCTCTTCTGCTTTCTGATCAAGCTGTCATCACCCGAGGCAGTTCGCCGCTGCTTCATGCTCTTGGGAATAGCGGCGCCGGGATCCCTCTTGGGAATCGTTCCGCGTGGGGCAGACGTTGCAAACACGTTGTCCCTGAGCACCGTGGGTGCCTTCCTTGCCCCCCTGCTGGCAACACCTAACGCTCTTGCCTGCTGCTTCAGGGTGGGGCTGACCCTTTTGACGATCGGGCCAGACTTGGCGCCCTTCATGCTGCGCATTTCGCGACTGAACTGGTCAATCGAGCGGCTGTAGGCACGGCGCGAAATTGTGCCCTTTGGCTTTGCCGTTCCTGTTGCCGCGTTGCGCTTCAGCCGGTCTGCCGAGACAGAGGCGCCAGTCTTTGACCTGATCGCTCGCCGTGCAGACGTTGACGCCCCGCCGCCACCGGCAAAGCGTCCGCGACTGTCACGGCGATAGATGCGGGCCATCAGCGGCGACCCTGGCTCATGTATGGGCTTGCGCCGTAGCGAACACGGCGACTAGCTTCGGATTGCTGGGTTCGCTTGCTGTCTTGCATTTTGAGATAGCGGCCTTTGCCTGGTTCGTAGTCTGGCTTCGCTCCTCGCTGTTTTCGGGTCGCCTTACCTCGAAACAGAGAGTTAAACAATTCATCACCAGGCAGTCTTCCTTTTTTAGAAGTAGCTGAATTTCCTTTTTCAGCTTCTTGGCGGCCTTTGTTGCGGATCTTGCTGATAGCCGCCATCCTGGCCGCCCTGCCGCCCCTGCCCACCGTGGAGACCTTGGATCCCCCCTTGGCCATCTTTTCAGCGGCCTCTAAGCCGCGCTTCTTGAGCCCGCCTGCCCGAGCCTGAGCCGCCTTGCCACCTGAAAAGCCCTTGGCCTTAATCCTGTCGCCAAGCGAGACGGTGCCCTTGGCTTTCAGCTCATTGGCGCGAGCTGTGTTCTTAGCCCTGGTGCTGGTCCCCTTGGATGACCCCTTGCTTTTTCCACCGCCCTTGCTGCTTCCACCGCCCCCGCCACCACCGGCAAACCTGCCGCGTGAATCGCGCTTGTAAGTCCTATTGCCTTTTGCCATGGTCGGGGTAGGGGGTAGCGGTTACCTGAGTTTTCCCGTCACTTCATCGGCTTGGCCTTCTTTCCGCCCTTAGCAGGAGCCTTAGCAGGAGCTTTCTTCCCGCCCTTGGCAGGCTTGGGCATGGGGGCCATCTTGCTGCCTCCGTAGGGCATTCCACCTTTGGGCATGGGTCTGGGGGTGACTACCTCAGTTTTCCCGCTGGCCTCAAGTCGCCGGCTCAAGGCTGATGTCCACACCCTCGTTCGTTGGGTTGAGCTTGAGCCACACGCCCCCCAGGCTCTTGGGCATCACGATGCGCTCAACTGCCCAGCCAGCGCCCTCCTCAAATTCCTCCTTGTAGCAACCTGTCTGGACATGCCAGCGTTGGGAAATTCGCTGCTTTCCAGAGCTGTTGAGCCGATAGCAGGGGTGGCTAACTATAGTCCTCTCATGGTTGTGGCCGTTAACAATTATCTGAGATTCCGGCGCCAGTGAGCTATACCTCATTCCTCCGAGGACGCCCTTACTTACAACACCTCCCCAGGCGCCATGATGGAAAAACAACGTACACCGCCTAGTTCCATGCTCCCTGCTGATCCCTGGCCGGTAGAACGTGAACCAGATCCACCCCTGATAGCGCATGTGTTCAACAGGGGAGCCGTAGCGATCACGCATCAACCGCACAACATTGCCTAGCGGGTCAATCTCCTGGTTCCCGATCACTGCGGTCTCATGGTTGCCATCAGACATCATCAAGATGGTTGAAGCGAAAGGCGACAGCCATTCAGCGGTCTCGTCAAACACCAGATCGAAGTAGTTCGACCCAAGGTGCTCAGCCCTGATGCTGCCCTTTGAGCCACGGCGATCCTTCTTGCCTTGCATCAGGCACATCACATCCCCAAAGAAAAGGGCGTTACCGTTGACGCCCTGCACTTGCTTGAGATGTTTCTTTAGTAAGTCCCGCCTGCACTTTGGGTTGTCAAGGTGTATATCAGACGCCAGCAAAAAGGTATGGGGTTCAGTCTTGCCAATGGGAATCCGTATCTCTAGCAACTCCGGCGAGCGGCGTACAAGCCTTGGCGGGGAGTCGGTCACGGGTCAGGAAAGCGAGTGCTTGCAACAGTTTTCCCGTGTTTTGCAACAATGATGACAATTCGTAAACAGCTCAACTATCTGGAGATCCTGGATGGTTCAGCTACCGAGGAATCCTCGGTAACTCAACCGTCAAGGAATCCTTGACAGTCAGCTCCTCTGCAACATCCCCGCGCCAACCCCACCACGGGCCATGCGTTGCACGTTCAAGGTGGTCGCAATCCTGCTGATCAGCAGTTCAATCCGCTCGTCGCGCTGCCCCTGCGCCGTGGCCCTGGCGCCACTGCCGAAGCGATAACGGGCTTTGAGCAGGCTGGTATCCCACGTCAGCTTCCCGGCCTGGCTGAGCTGTGCATCGCGGTTGGGAGACGTGCCAGGGATGGGGCCCTCATATTCTTCGGCGTTGCCCAGGTGCGCCGTGCCGCTGTCCACTTCATCGGCCTGGGTTTCCTCAAGCGTGCCGATCTCATCCACCCACCCCTGAACCTGCGTGACGCTCGCGGGGGAGAGCTTGGCGACGGTGTTCATCTGTTGGATCAACTCCGTCAAGCTGCCGTCGCTGGCGGGCCAGCCAATGTGCATCCGGATCAGGGCCAGATCATTGACCGTGGCGCTGCCGCTGTTGGGCCGCCAGAGGGTGTTCAGGGTTGGCAGGGTCATCAGGCCGCCTCAGGTTGCTGGAGGCCCACCCGGTCACCATGAAGGGAGCCCAGCCAGAAGCGCTCCTGCGGGGTCAGGTTGCGGCAGAGCTGGCGCAGGATGAATTCCCCCTCGCGGTCATCGCATTCCTGGCTGATCATCCTGAGGCCCTGGCAGGCACCCACGGAATCGCGCAAAAGCACGCACACCGCAAGGGCTTGCAAGAGGCGAAGGGTGGGAGAGCGTGTGGGCATAGGTGGGGCAGGCCTGACCCAGTTTTCCCGTCCTGATCAGGATACGGGTTACAGCATGTGAACTGTCTGGGGTGGGATGGGGTGGGGCGTTACGCAGTGGCTAAGATCGTGTGCATGGGGGAGGGAACACCCTCCTCACGGGGTTTAACCCCTGGCCCGCCCGGAGCCTGCCAAGTAGTCGGCAATCCGGGCAATCCAAACCAGCACTTTGGCAATGAATCACACCGCACAAGCGCTTATGGCGCTGGCCCTACTCCGCTCGCTCCCTAACTGGGAGCGAATCTCTCAGATCTACGGAGACATCGACGAGCACCTCACGGACCTGGCCGGTGATCTCGCCAACTACCCATGGGAGGAACTGGAACGCGATTAATCACGGCCCGCCGGGAGCCCATCCCGGCACTGTCCCATTGCATCACCACCATGGCCCGCGAACACACCTACGCCGAAATTGCCAGCAGCTTTGAGCTGTGGCAGGAATTTGTAGATCGCCAAGGCGCGATGAGCCGCGAAGAATTTGACGCCATGAGCCACGCTGATCGAGTGGCCATCCAGATCGGGGTGTTCGGCCCAGAAGATCTCGTCCCCACCGTTGCCGACCTGCTGGAGCAGACCGCCATCAGCAACGGGCTCCACCGCTGGGCCGTCGAAGGCGGCTCCATCGAAGTGCCAGCCGATGTGCTGCGCCCCATCCTGGAAGACGCCTGCGACCCCTCCATGCCCAACTGGCCCGCCATGGTCGAGATCGACTATGCCTGACCCCCTAACCCTCGAACGCGAAGCCGCCACCCGCCGCGCCCATGACCTAGACCGCTGGCAGCGAGAGGCAGAGCAACGGGTCTGGCGTCGCGCCTATCGCGTCACCACAACCCTGAGAACCATCACCGTGATGGCCCGCACCCCTGCTGATGCCATCCGCACTGGCCTAGAGCTGGCTGGCCCTGGTGCTCAGCTGCTGTCCTGCCTGCAGGAGGGGGAATGGTGACACCTTGGAACACCACTACCCCACCCTGCGAAGCCAACGCCGACAGCAACGGCAATGTCCTAATTGCTGTCTACGAAATCAAAAACTTCCAGGGCCCGTACAAGCTAGAGCTGCACCCCTGGCAGCACATTGCGGCCCTCTATGGCTGGGGGCCGAAGGTGCCTTGGTTGGTGGCAGGGGATGCCTGACCCCCCATCCGAACGCCAGCGCCGCTACAGGCTGCGCCGTGCTGGCCTGCTGCCGCCTGCTGTGCGCCCTCAGTGCCAAGCCTGCGGGAAACTGCATCGTGGGGCCCATGGCGCCCTGTGCGCAGCCTGCTGGCGGATGTTGACGCCTGAGGGCAGGGGGGATCGGGCTAGGAGGAGTCGGGAGGCTCAGGGGAGGAGGAAGGGGAGAACTCACTTAGCTTGAGGATGGCCGGGCAGGACCCCGAATACAAGACCCGCAAGGGGAATAAGGGGCGGGGTGGAGAGTTGCTTTGGGCTCTCCTGAAACTCCATCGGAGGCCCGGCTTAAACATGGTTGACAAATATGCGCAGACTCGCCCTATGATTGGGATACCTCGGCAGCGATGCCGGGACACAAAGCGCCCCGCCCCGAGCGGGAATCATTATGAAAAACGCGCACAGCGGCCCTGCCCTGTTGTCTGCTGGCATTGAAGCCAGAGCCTGGAACGGTTGCGCAATTCAGCGGCGTCAATCCGATGGATTCGTCAATGCCACGGCCATGTGCCGGGCCGGTGGGAAGCGGTGGACCCTCTATTCCGCCAACGATCGGACACGCCAGTACATCTGCGCCCTTGCCGGGAGCTTGGGTCTCCAGATCCCTTGCGCCGCAGCCGAGGTCGGATTTCCGACTTCGGGAATCCCCGGCCTGATCCAGGTCATCAAAGGCGGCCAGCCCGATCTCCAAGGCACCTGGATTCACCCTCGCCTTGCGGTTGACCTGGCCCGCTGGATCTCCCCATCGTTCGCGGTGTGGATGGATGGCTGGTTCCTGGAGGCCCTCGGCGTCCTTTCGCCCTTGCCCACCCCAGCTCCCGTCGTCAGGAGCAAGCCGGCCCCCACGCCCCAGTCAATGAGTGATCAGCAGCTGCAGAGCACCTCCAGCCTTCTGCCTTCACTTCTCTGCCAAAGGCGGCAGGGTGATTTCATGGCCAACGATCTGATCCGCTCCTTCGCGAGCCACCTCCTGTTGAGCTGCGACCAAGCGCTCATGGGTGATGAGCTTGCCGATTCGATGGTGGATTGGCACCTGGCGCTTCGCCGGAGAACCGGCCCGGCATGGGAGCAGGCGATGATCGCCACCGGGAAGACGGTGCATCAGGCAAGGAGGAGGCAAAGGGCAAGGCTTGTGGCTGGCTCATAATTGAACCGATAGAGCCCAGGCCCCTGCTTCTGCACGCCTGGGCCATCAAATAATCGTCTTTGTCTGCTCCTGCGGCTCCACAACCCTCTTCGACGGCGGCACCCACCCCCACCAGCCCAGCCACTGCCTCAGCGCATCCCCTGAGGGCGTACCTGCCGGGAGCTTTGATTCTTGCCGCACTTCATCAGGCCCCTCGACATAGCGGCTCATCCCATCGCGATAGATCAGCCACTGGCCTGATGGGGTGATCGCAGCCCTGAACTTCCCAGGCCCCTCGAAAGACCTTGGGCGGCCCTCCTCAGCAGGGGTGATGTCCAGGGCCCTGAGCACCGTGGCCACGGTCGCGTCGTAGGGGATCGCTGAGAACTGCTTCCAGGATGGGGCGCTCATGCGACTGGCTCCGGTGCCCGCTCCATCCCTGGATACTGCCGCCGTTCGGAGGGGGAGGGCTTGAGGATGGCTTGCCCTAACACCTTCGACGCCTTGACAAACGGCCATTTCCTTTCAGCGGCAAACTCTTCAATCATGTTATCCCTTGCATTATCCCAATAGTCTTGGCGTAGTAGTTGCTTGCGAAGTTCAGGATCCTTTTCTTCTACAGCGTCAGCAGATACAGGAGATAGACTACACCTGCACCTCGGATGTGCAGTTCCCACAACGTCATCAATCCGATAGATCTTGCCGTGTCTTGACGCACAGACCGGGCAGGTGCGCTCATCTTTGGTGGCGATCCAGCGGAGATAGGTGTAACCATTCCTCGCCGCTGCTGCCTTCTGCGCCCCGACATAGGCATTAGCCAGCTCAGAGCGTGCGATCAGCTCAGCCCGTTGCTTGAGGCCCATCTTCGCGTTGAGGCCATCAGGATCCTTGGCACCCTGCAGCGCGATGCGGATGTCTTTTTCCAGCGCCCTGGGGCCTTTCCCCCTGCCGATGCCATCAGTGACGATTCTGGCGATGTTGTCGCGGAAGCTTTCAACCTCTCCCCTGATGTAGGCGCTTGCGGTCTTTGCTGCAGCCTCTACAGCAGCCCTGGAAGCCCCCACGAAAGGGGCGCGGGCTTTTGCCTGGGGATCCACCTCCTGCGCCAGCTCCTGCCCCAGCTCGCCACCTAGGGCCACAGCATCGGTGAAATCCTGAATGAACCGTTGCTGCAGGATCTTCAGCTGCTCTTCAGGAAAAAAGTCCTGGCTGATCCTCATCAGCTCTTTGAATTTGGCGCTGCTGTCTGCGATCGAATAGCTGCCAGGCCTACGGGTCACACCATCGGCGCTCTTGGTGGCAGGTAGCTCGGGGTCAATGAACTGCCCATAGAACTTGCGGAGCTGCTTCATGGTGCGCAGCATGGATCTAGCCAATGCCCTGGTGGTGTTCTCTGTGGCCCTGCTGGCGATGCTGTCTAGGGCTTCGGCGTAGTCGTCGGCTAGTTGGAGTTCGGAGGGCATGGTTTATGGCTTGCGTTTGCGGCGGATGGGTTTCTGGCCCTTGAGGCGCAACTGAGGGAGCCCCCTTGCTTCGCGGTAAGCATCCATGACTTGATTGTCATACTTCCTGCCCGTGCGACGGCCGGCGTAGGTTTCGGCAATGAACTCGGAAGGATTTGTTGTTGCATAACGACTGACACGACGAGATAGCTTTGACATTTCCGTAGCTCTTTCTGCTCTCTTTTTATCGCTTGATCCCTGACGCGTGGCCAAGATCCACATCTCGCCAAATGGCCCTTGGCGATTGCGGATACTTTTATCTCTTGCGTGACCAAGTTCGTGGTAAAGAACGTGCATTGGTGATGAACTGGAAAATTGTCCGGCTGCACGACTTCTTCTTGCCGCACTGCCTGGATTTATCCAGTTAGCGTGCGACCTGTTTATGCTAATTTCTTTAGTTGCTAGATTGTAGCTGGCAATCGTTGATCCGCGTTTATTGCTGGAAAACTTGACCTTTAACCCTTTAGACTCAAAGAAATCCTGTGCCATTTTTGCATTGCCAAGACGAGCTTTTTTATCGTCGCTTGAAGCAGAAATCACGGTATTAGTTTTGCCTTTTCCCGATTGATAAGGATCTTTCCCTTTGGCAAATTTCCCTGTTACGTTCTTTGGCCTAAAGTTTCCTCGATAAAACTCACCGGGCCTAAAGCCGCCCACATCAGATTTGGCCTTCGCGGCTGGTTTTCCGTAGGAGACGCCTTGCATTCTTTTGAGGCGCTTGGTCTGTCCTGGTCTGAAGCCGCCTGCCGGCTTTTTGCTCATGGAAGCACCTGGCTTCAACCCCTTGGGCTTTGCAACGGTGCTGGGCGGTCTCGCCTTAGAGATTGCCTTATTAGGCTGTGCATATTTGCGCAGAGTTTCAGCTGTCAATCTGCGTCCGGGCTTTGGATTAGCCAGAACTACCCCTAGTTTTTTGGCTGAGTATTGAATTGATTTATTCATGGATGCAACTTGCCCTGGGCTCAGCCCTTTGCGCTTGTTAAAGTTTGCGCGGAGTATTGTCATTCCTTCTCTGATGCCCTGCCTTGCAGAAGCTCCACGTCCGCCAGAGGCAAGGGCATCGGTCTCAGATCTTTTTGCAATTCTTTCAGCTCTCCGCGTTTCTTTGGGGAGCGATTTAAGGAATTTCGCTTCTTTAGCCCTATCCTTAGCAAAATCAACTCTTTCTTTTCTTGCCTCTGGTGACTGAAGCTGTTTCTTAGCCTTTGGCTTCCCATAACTAACCCCCTGCATCGTCTTCAACTTCGCAACCTGCCTGCCCCTGAGATTCCCTGCCGCCGTCTTCAATCTCCCGCCCCTGACCGTTGCACCGTCCCCGCCTTGGCTGGTGATCTTGCCCGCGTTGTCTCGCGTCAGGCGATTAGGGCCACGCTTGACGGCCTTGGTTGCTGGCCGCTTCGGGCCGCCGCCTCCTGGGGTGCTGGCAAACCTGCCGTTGGCGTCCCTGACATAGGTTCGGCGGGAGCTACCTCGGCGGGCCATCAGGCATCAGTCTCTGCCTGAGTTTTCCCGTGTTGCTTACTTCTTCTTCGCCGGAAGCTGCCCCGTAGCAATCAGGATCCTGCGGGCGATCGGGTCGAGGAACCTATTGCGCTTGACCTTCGCCTGAGGCGCGGTGGCTTTCTTGGCCCTCCTCTCAGCCAGTGCGCCAGGCTTGAGGCCTTTAGGCTTGCCCACGGTGCCCTTCTTGCCGCTGATGGCGAGCGCCTTGGTGGATTCCCTCTTGGCTGCCTTGAGTGCCTTCTTTGAGCGTGTCACCACCCCTTTTTGAGCACTGCGCGACTTGCTGCCCTTGATCGAATCATCGGCTGGATCCTTGGCCGCGAGCTTGGCCTTGGCCTTCTTAAGGGCTGAACGCTTGCCCAGGGTGCCGCCAGTCATGGCGCTTTTCTTCCTGCCCTTTGAGCCACCGCCACCGCCAGGGGTTGAGGCGAAGCGCCCATTCCCATCGCGCACATAAGAACGTCTACCCCCACCCTTGGCCATGCTCAACCCAGCTACTGCCTGAGTTTTCCCGTCAGCTCAGCTCGTCCTCTTCCAGCTCCTCTTCCGGGTCATCCCCTGCCAGCTCATTAGGGCCCGGTGTCGGCGGGTTGAACAGCCGCTCCTCTTTCTCGGCCTCCTCCTCCAGTTGCTCAGCCTCTTTGCTGCCATCCACCCCAGGCCGCAGCATCCCCCGCTTCTGCGCCAGGTGGGTCACGGTCTCGCGCATCAGGAGGCCCTTGTCGTAGAGCGTGCCTGCCAGGGTGAGCAAGGCATCATCCACAGGCTTATCGGTGACACCCGGCAACAGATCCAGACCGGCACCAGCCTGCGGGAAGTCGCCGGTAAAGGCCCCCCACAGTTGGAACATGCTCTCCCAGCACGAGCTTTTGGCCTCAGCCATCGCCGTGATGTTGGCCTGGATCTGTGCGCTCTCCAGCTCGGCCTGAGTTGCCGTGCGCTCCCCACCGCCTGAGAACAGGAAGCTGAGGGTGCTCCTGTCAATCAGCTTTTCGATCCCCTCCAGGTGCGCTAGGTGCTTGTCCAGGCTGCTGCCCGTGGGCTCCGCGAAGGTGAGGCTCCCATTGGGGTCTTTGATCTCTACCAGGCTGTTTGGCCCGAGCGTCAGGGGCTGTCCTGGGGCCCTTCCAGCGTCCTTGAGCACCGTCACCGGCAGAGCGCAGCGGTGGAGCAGCTCCTTCAGGTCGGAGTATTCGCGGAACCAATCCAAGGTGAGATTGGCGAGACTCAGTAGGGGCAGCCCGCCTTCCCCGAACCCATCCCGCGTCGCTGAATACCAGACCACGGGGGGCGAGGCCAGGGGCTGGCCATCAGCGCCAAGGAACTGGCCCTCTTCCACCAGGCTGACCGAGTAGCTGGCGGTCTTGCCCCTGCTGCCGTCCCCCTCGATCTTCATCAACATCCACTCCCCGCCCTTCATCACCCGATAGCGAGGCTCCAGCTTTGAGCCGAAGTCGCCATCTTCCACCTCATGCCACTCCAGAACCGTCACCAACGTTGGCACCTTGCGCCGGCCCACCTTCTGCAACTTCCAGTTCAGAACGTTGCGCCGCTCAGCCACGGAGAACACAGGCCGGCGGCCTTGGGCCCGCTCCTCTGCCCTGCTCTCAGGGCTCCCCTGAGGCATGTCCACCATCAGCAGGCAGCCGCCGTCCCTGAGGGCCAGCGCATCAGCAGCCATGCCCCAGGCCTTCAGGCTGTTGCCCTCGCCGTCGATGTCATTGGAGCCATCCAACAGGCCCTTCTGCACCCCTCTCAGCTCATACCGGCTAAGCACCCCGGCGAAGGCGTGGATGCCATCGCGGTAAAAGCTGGGATAGGAGGAACGCCTGACCCGCGATGCGTAGGCCTTCTCTGGCTCCCCCTCTTCCTTCGGCAGGTGGCGCTTTTTTGCATCCCCACGCAACAGCTCCCAGCAGTCCGCAACCAATTCCAGATCAGCCATCACCTCGGTTAAGACCGGATGGCGGAAACTCGGCAGATCGCCCTTATTTGATGGATGGCTGATTGCCTGATGCCGCACCCTTTCTGCCTATCCCTGCTGTGGGAGTTTTCCCGGTTTTTTTGGGGGTTACTTCCTGGGGCGCTTCGGCAAGTAGGGCGAGCTGCTCAGCGACCATCAGGATCTCCTCCGCGCTCTTTCCATCCAAGGGCAGGCTGGGCTGATCAATGATCTGCGGATCCGGCCAGGCCGCACCCAATCGGATGACCCCCTTGGCCTTGGCCAGGAACTGCCCGTAAGGCAGGCGAGCCAGTTGCCGCTTGCATGGCTTCGGGGCAATCCAGGTGAATTCCAGCATTGCGCGATCAGCAAACTTCAGCGAAGCGTGCGCCAGATCCGCAATCCTCAAAGCCTCAGCCAGATTGTCATGGGCCTCTAGGTCGTCCCACGGGTCGGGGTTGGTGTTCTCCCCCACGGCAAAGTCCTGATCCTCTGGGTCCAGAACCTGCGTTGCACCCTGCGCTTGCAGGATGCCTTCCACGTCATCAGAGGAAAGGCCTGTGGCGGTGATGACCTCCTCCAGGGTGGAGCCCTTGGCCGCCATGCGCCGAACAATGGGGGCCTTGTCGCGCCACCTGTCCGGGAACTTCACCCCGCTCGTGTGGCCACGATCCCGCAGCCAGTGGAACATCGCGCCCCGGATGTAGGGCACAACGCAGGTGGAGAGCCGGTAGGGCTCACCCGTGCCTGGATTGATCCGCTCCGGGTCGTAGATACGGCACCCCTTCAGCAGGCCCTGGGCGGCCACCAGGTAGAGGTCATCAAATGGCATCCGCGTGGTCCTGGCCAGCCTGGAGGCCATGGAGCGTGCTAGCTGGAGGTTCTCTGCCGCGAGCTGCTCAGACCATGCCGTAGGTGCAGGGAAGCTGCCCAGGCGCTCCTGATCAGGACAGGGATCAGCCTGGGGTCGAACCCTGGTGCTCCTGGCCCTGGTGGCTGTCACCTGCGAATCTGCCCATTCTTTAGTGCCATGATCGCAGATTCACCCCATCCCTGTTGTCTTAACAGGTCAGCATCAACAGGCGGTGGGCTGGTGCCGTGGCCCCAGGAGACGGTGCCAAATGACATGGGGCCAGAACCTGAAAGGTAGATGAGTAGCTGGCTTGTGCTGTCAACAATGTCATCAAAGGTGCCGGCAGGGAACTGCAGGAGCTGTTGTACAACGGTGTTTGACCAGGGGGCAGAGCGAGGAAGGAACACCCTGCCGTTGTTGAACTCCACGCTTGCGGCATTGGCCCGTGATTCCTTGCTTCCCATGTCGCCCACCCCAGCAGCAACAACGCGATAGCCATGAGCCCCAAGGGTCAGGGTTTTGATCACCCCCGCCCCGTTGGCCTTTTTCTCAATCACCAGCTCCCCGAAGCCATGGCGAACGTGCATGGATTGGATCATGGCGACCGTGACGGGAAAGTCGAGTCGCTCATTCACCAGATCCAGCAGCCAGGCTCCCTCCGTGGTCTGCCCCCAAAGGGTCATGGCCACCATGTCAGAGCCTGCGGTGTCATCGAAGGTGCAGTCAACCGACAGCATGGTGCGGATGAAGTGGGCCGGCAGGAGCGCATCACCCTCTTGGCCTGGCCACTGAGGGCAGCCATAGAAGCGCATCCGATCCAGGAAGAAGACCGTGCCCTTGCCGGCGCTTGGGCGCTGCTGATAGATCGACTCCCAATCCCTTTCGGGGGTGTTGGCCCGCTTCCGGCGTATCCACCGCTCGTCAAAGCGATCACGGTCTAGGGCCTCCCCAGGGCTGCGCGGGTCGGCTTCGCGGGTGACGGTTGCTGGGAGGGGTTTGATGTCATTGGCAGGCACCGCCTCGATGGGCAGGCTCACCACATGCCAGCGCTCACAGTCCCTTTCGAGGCCCTCCTTTTCAAGCTCCAGATTCTTGCCCAGCAGATAGCCGATCAGGTCAGCCTCATGCCAGCGGGTATGAACCACAACCACGCTGTTACCTGGCTCTTCCCTGGAGGAGAGCACCGAATCCCACCAGTTATGAACCTGCCGCCTGAAGGCCGCTGATTCGGCCTCTTCGCGGCCCTTGATCGGGTCATCAACAAAGAGCCAATGGCCAGGCTTGCCGGTGCCCTTGCCGATGCCAGCGGTCCAGATGCTGCCGATCCCATCCCCTGCCCCCCACTCTTCCTTCCCTGCCTTTGAGGGGTTCAGGAGCCCACCGCTGGCAACGTAGTAATCCCTGGCAGCTTCTGAGAAGCCCGTGGCCAGCTCCTGGGTCTGGCAACAGATGCCCCCGGAGCGATCGGGGTAACGCCTCAGCACATAACCCGGCAGGAATCGGCTGAAGATCGTTGATTTCCAATGCCTAGGAGGCAGCTCAACCATCAACCTGGGAAGCTCCCCATCGGCAACACGCTGAGCCAGATCAATCAGGCGCAACGTGTGAGGGGTAAAGGGGAAGCGAGGGTAGGACGTAGCAATGAAGTCGCGAAACGGTGTTGTGTATGGCTCAACCGTTGCGGCCATGACCACCCTTTCTGCCCTCTCCCGCTCCTCAAGCGCCGCTAACACAGGGTGTTTTCCCTGAGAGTGCGACGTGATGGAGCTAAGGATGTGGGGCATGGGTGATTCATACCCTCGCCAAAGTCACACCAGCCGCCTGGTTCTGATACTTCCCATCCCCATAAGGCGTTTCGCAAGGATTGCCACGGAAGAACAGGGCTTGACAGATCCCCTCCTTAGCGTAGATCTTGCAATCTGCGCCAGATGAATTGCTGATTTCAAGGGTTAGATAGCCTTCCCAACCTGCCTCACCTGGCGTAGTGTTGACGATGATTCCACACCTTGCAAATGTACTCTTCCCAATAAAGAAAGCCGTAACATCTGGAGGAAGTTTCAAATACTCTTCAACAACACCTAGCGCATAGGTGTGAGCAGGGAGGATGAAGTAGGAGCCGGTTTCATCGGTGTAGAGCGGAGCTGGCGCAAGGCATCGGGCATCAAAGGCTTTCGGGTCAACGATCAGGCCAGGGACATGGCGGAAGATCCTGAAGTCCTGCAGAGAAAGCCGCAGGTCGTAGCCGTAGGAGCTGCTGCCGTAGCTGATCACCGGCAGCTCTCTGGGGCCCTGCATCAGGACTTTGCGCACCTTTGTGGGCGTGTAGGGGGCAATCATGCCCGCCTCAGCTAGGCCCCTGATCTCAGCATCATTCAGCAGCATCGGTGGTCTCCTGTGGGGTGGGTGTGGTGTTGACGAGGCCTGTGTAGAGGCAGTGCAGGGGGTGGCTCTTGTCGTCCCTGCCATCGGCCAGGTAGAGAGCCTCTAGGTGGTCTTGGCGGGCCTGTTGCTCTGTGGGGTTGATGTCGTAGGTCATGGCCTCCACAGCCTCGGCCGTTGCCCTGTCGCCAGACTGCGGCGCCTCCTGCTGTTGACCAGCCGATCGGCGGGGGTGTCTACAGCCTGCTCCTGGTGACGTGCCAGCCGGCGAAGCTCGCGGTGGGCTCTGGCCTTGAGGCGTGGTGGGATCTGCGAGGGGAGGGCCTCCACCCATTCGCCATCGGCCCATTCCGCCTGGTGGTTCATGGCGATGACGCCCAGGTCGTAGTGGCGGAATGCGGCGCGGCAGGGCTCACCCCGCCAGAGGTGAACGACCCAGCGTTGATCGGCTTGCCTGCGGATACCGGGGATGGCGATCATCAGATCTGGGTGAGGCAGGGCTGTTGCTGCTGTCATGTGGTGGGGTGGTAGATGATTCGGCCCTGGTGGTGCGCCACTTCCTGCAGGCCTGCCCAGATGCAGGCCTCATGGCCTGGAGGGCAGACCAGGAACTGACGCCCCTTGGGGCCTGTCCGGGTGTCGAGGGGCTGGAGGAGGCCCCAACCGGGGATCTTGTGGGTCATCGTGCTAATCGTGACACGGGCTAGGGGTGGTGGCGAACAGCACTGAGGCTGTGCGGCCTGATCGGGTAAGGCGGAGGATCTCCTTCCCTGTGGTCGGATCCATCCGCCTCTCTAGTTTGCCCATCAGCACCAGCTCGCGGCACCTTGCGGAGGCGGTCTGATGGCGCATGGACAGGGCCAGCTCAACCTCGTCACAGGTGGCGCCGTGGGGCCTGGCGGAAACGCAATCGAGGACATCACGCCTGAGGCCGCTGATTGTCTTTTCCATGCTCTCGGCTGCCAGCTCTGATGTGTGGCTGCCTTTGGCGTAGGGGATGGTGCCGTTGTAGAGGAAGGTGTCTAGGAAGGTGTCTAGGTCTTGGGTTGGGGTGATCATTCGCCCCTCTCTGCGCGGTCGGCCTCTTTGGTGAGGATGGCGCGGAGGTCTTGGCGTTGATCACGCAACGGGGTTGCCATCTCTGGACAGGGCGCCTCCTCCGGCACCAGCCAATCCCGCAGGGCGAGGATTTCGGCGGCAAGAAGCTGTTCGTCTGTTGCGGATGGGTAATAGGCGGCCATGGCAGCGTCAGCTCTCCGCTGCATATCCCGCCACAGCGGTGGGCGGTTGGGGGTGTCAGTCATTGGTGGAATCCTCCTGTGTTTGATACTTCGGCAGCCAGTTGCCGCTGGCGTCAGTGAACCCCGCCTCGTGCAGGAACCGGCGGGCCGCAGAGACATCACCTCTCATGGCGCGGTCGAGGAGACTGGGGGCTTCCAGGGCGTCAGCCAGGGATTCGAGGGTGCGGGCTGGAATGGCGCCCCAGGACTCGGGGTCTCCCTCGGTAACCGCGATGTGACGCAGTAAGGCGGCGATGCCGTGGCGGATACTGAAGCCACCGGCAAATAAGACGGCTCCTTCTTGAAACTCATCCACCAGGCGCTGGGCGCGGGATCGGCTACTGGTCATTCCCATTCTCCTTATAAAGAAAGTCTGGAATCCACGGCGCCACTTGGTCAACATGGGCCAGCAGCCAGCGGCCCACACGGATAGCGAGGGGCTTGGCGACGGCTTCCATCACGACCAGGGCGGTGAAGGTGTCAAGGGTGATGTTGAGGTCGGTCATTGGTGGCCCTCCAGTTCGGTAACGATGGCAAGGAACTTGGCGCGGACACTCATCCGATTCAGGCGAATCGCTTCATTCGTGAAGCTAATCGCCTCCGTTGGGACATGCGGCACCACCTGATCCACAGCAGCACGCAGGGCGGCCGTGGCATGGGCAAGGGCCAGGAGCTGCTGGGGCCCGCTCAACTCGCCCATATCAAGAGCATCCCAGACAAACTGAGCAGCGGGGGAGAGGGGTTGGGTCACTGCTGCACCCCCCCCTGGGGCATGGCGGCGCGGGCGTTGTCCACCACCATCTGCAGCGAGTCGCAGCCCATGACGGGGTTCCACCACTCGCCGTCTACTAGCTGGGCACCTTCGGCAATCTCCTCTCCGGTGATTTCGTAGGCGGGGTTGAGCAGGGATTTGATCGTGACGGTGGGTGGACCCTCCCCCTGCTCCTCAGCCAGGGCGGCTTTGCCGGCGGCGATGGCGGCCCAGGTGCGGTCCAGATCCTCGCCGCCTTTGGCTAGGTACTCGGTGTCTTTGATCAACCGCTCCAGCGCGGCGCGGATGGGGTCACTCATGCCTGCACCTCCTCAGAAAGCAACCCGCGAAGTTGCTCCATTGCTCCGTCAATATCGCAATCGGCGTCCCATAGCTGAAGGATCTCAACGCAGTGCTTCCTTAGTGGGTCAGGCTTGGCCAGGGCAGCCTGAGCAGCAGCCATAGCATCACACCATTCCTTGCACCAGACTGGTGATGTCTCGCCAGCGCAGCCATCCAAAAAGACCAGCCGCTCTAAAGCAGCGCGATATGAATCACTCACAACACCACCCCCTCTTCATCCGCGTTATAGAAAGCCGCTGCAACATGCGAGCACTTATTAACAAGTTTGACAGCCGCTGCATATTGCCTAGGCGAAAACGGCGACTTTTCACGGGGCCAGAATCCATGGAGCTGCACAAAGGCCTCTTCCAGGTTCTCAAGGGCCTTTTCAAAATCAAAGGGATCTGCCGGCGGATTGCTGGCAATCTGGACAGGGACAGCCACCAGTGCGGCGGATTGGGTAGCCATAGGGTTTGCTGGTTCAACGTCCGTATCCTACCCCATTCCATCCGTATCAGGATCAGGATTCACTATCTCTTCCCGCATCGTTGGCTTTTTGTTACGCCAGGCCCGAAGCCGCACCGGCAAGACATACTCAGGCTCCTGGGCAGTCCAGAAGACCTCAAAGCAGGCCTTGCAACGCCTGACCCGAACCCGCACCCCGTTGGGATCCAGCCCGGTTTCGCAGCACTGAGAAGCAGGGCCCCGGCAGTAGGGGCAGTTGATGGCGTCTGTTTTCAAGCCTGACCGTCCTTGCCAGGCTCGCGCAGGCTGGGGTTATAGGTGGCATAACCTTTCTCGTAACCCAGCTTCACAGCAGGGCCCAGGCCCATCACGGCCATGGCTGTATTCCACCGCTCTGCTGTCCAGCCGCCAGTACCGGCGATCGTTAGGCCGATGATCACGGGCATCAGCAGCTCGGCCCAGGCCCTGGCTTCAGTCACGATCGGGATAGGGGTTGGTGGTGAGCAGCTTAGCGGCTTGGGCGCCTGTGATGACCTTCCCAGTCAACCCCTGCAGATAGAGGGCCAGGGTGTAGGGATGCTTGCCAGGGTGCTTTAGGGCAAGCTCCTGGAGGAGGGCTGCGGTTTCTTGCTGGGTCATTGGCTCACCCATAAACCCGCTTCAGCAGCTCAGAGATGCCCGTGGCGTTGCCCCAGTGGGTGGAGGCGTCATTGGCCAGGCCACGCACAGCTTCGCAGTAGCGCCAGAAGCATGGCGTCATGTCGAGAATCCCCTTGCAATAAAGGTTCGCTGCTGCAATGTCCCCGGCGTCCAAGGCCTTCTGCCTTAGCTCCCAGGACTTCTCCAGATCGGCATGGGCCATCTCGGCTAGCTGCTGAGCCTTGTCAGATAGGGCGAGCATTGCGGTGCCCTTGTCTTTGAAGGCGTCGCGATAGGCGATCATCTGATCCTTGTGGTCTGGCACCGGGTTGGTGCGGATCGTCTCCACCACTTCCGGTTCAATGGCCCTGTTCAGGTCGAGCGACTGTGGCGGTGGTGGTGGCTTCTGGACCTTCTGAGGCTTGGGCGGTGGCGGAAGCGCCTTTGATGGAACACCACCAGAGGCGTCCCAAGCTGCAGCACGGTTATTCCAATCAAATTTGTTGGATAAGTATCTAAGACCTTCTGCAGTTACATTTTTTTGTCTAGCCAGCTCAGAAAGACTGCGAAATGGCCCTAGCTGAAGGAAGGCCAAAAATTTCTCATAAGGGGCCTTCCTCTCGCTTGGTAACTGGTCCCAGACCTCGGCCACCTATCTAAAAACGTTTGATCTTGACAGGGATGATAGAACCCTCTCGCAAAAAGCAGCCAAAATTTTTGCCAAGGCGAAGCCCCCAGCCGAGACCAGGGGCAAAAAACAAAAAATCAGACCAACAACCTAGAGCAGCCAAAGCATGTCAGGCTCGACCCACTGCCGCTCAAGGATTCTCAGCTTGGCCTTGGCGCTGTCCAGGTGGGCTCTGATCTGAGCGGCGGTCTCACGGAGGCGTGGGGTGTCAGCAGCTTGGATGGTGTCGATAACGGTAAACCAGTTGTCCAGATCACCAGGGAGATCCCAGCTGGGAAAATCCGCAATGATCTGGTCAACATCAACAGCCGGAGGCTGGGGGGCGGATAGGGACATTGGTTTGTCTACGGATGATGTCTGACATCTCTGCCAGACCTCCCGATCATATCACTACCAATGGAACCGGGCCTTCGATACGGTTGCAGAGCTAGCCCGTAGAAACCAGCTCACCGCGCCCCCCTTACGGATGTTGGGCCGACCCGGCAGGGAAAGGCTAGGTCAATGATTGCAAACCCTGTCCAGACTTGCGCGAAAAGAGCTACAGTGCGTGTTCGGAGGCCCAACGCAGAAAGCCCCGGCTTTCGCCAGGGCCTCTACGGACCTTCTCCCCGATGCCGCCAAGCGAAGGGAGGGGTCTGAGCTAATCCACCAACACCAGTCACCCCCGAATTTTACATGACCGAAGCTAAAGTTGTCGCGCCCATCTCCAATGAGTTGGCGGAAGAACTGATCATTGGGCAGATCCTGGTGGACCCTGAGGCCATTGGAAAGGTGATGCCCACGCTGTTGCCGGAGGCCATCACGAATGAGCACCTTCGGGAGATCTATCGCACGGCCCTGATGCTGCAGTGCCAAAACGCAGCCCCCACGGTCGAAGCGGTTTCAGCCTGGCTGATGGCGCTGGACCTTCTCAGCGACGAGATGAAGAGCGTCCTGCAGGACTGCCACAACGTCGCCCACGCAGTTTCTGGCGAGATCCTCCTGCCTGCCTTGCGGCTGGTAATGACCAAGTATCTGCGGCGCATCGCAGCTTCCATGGGCGAAAAGCTGAGCGAGATGGCCGAAGACTTCTCCCTCCCTATCGAGGAGCTTGTCAGTCGCGCTACATGGTCGGCTCAGATGCTGCAAAAGCTGCTCCCTGACTGCGTTGAGCAGTCCACCGAGGCTTGAGGCAAGACGATGAAAAAATCACTGACACGCACAGCGTTCGCCTTGGTTCCCATTGAGCTACTGGAAAAGCTCGGCGACAAGAAGGGAGCAATCGTGGTTTATTGCTGGCTCTGGCATTACGCCGGCAGGGATGACCAGGCTTTCCCTTCAGTGGAGCGACTGGCCGCAGAGTGCCGGATGAAGCCTGACGGGGTGAGGGCGTGCCTGAAGTCCCTCGCTGCTGAGGGATGGATTTCAAGGGTTGATCGCCCTGGTCAAACCACCCTGTTTCACGTTCGCAGCGAGAGTGTGAACCCCTCCCCCAAATGGGGTACCCCTCCCCCAAATGGGGGATCCCCCGAACAGGGGAGTACACCCCTCCCCCAAACGGGGGACCCCACCCCTCCCCCAAATGGGGGGCCTAACAATAAGCACTTAACAAAAAGCACTTACCAAGAGGTTTTAGAACCCCCCTTACCCCCCAAGGGGCAACGCCGCGACAAGCGCGACGACACCGACCCGTATCGAGACCGGGATGGCTTCCTGGTAAATCCGGATCACCAGCCCCAAGCCACCGAGGCCCAACCACAACCCACCCAGCCGGTCAAGCCATGGGAGAGCCCACAGCAGCCCAAACCCGAAACCCCTCCCGAACCTCAACCGGCCCTGGCCACGGTCCCTGTCGATCCACAGCCCAAGTCGCGAAAGGCTGGGTTCACGCCCACTGAGGGAAATGTTCCGGCGGCGCTGCTGCCGGTGGTTTCAGAACTGCTGGAGTTTTGGGCCTCGAAGGGCGGGAAAAAAACAGAGCGGGCATGGACTGCGCAGCTCGGGCAGCTGAACCAGATTCAGGCCGATCCCACAGGGGGCACCGAAGCGGCCCGCGCTCAGCTGCTCGCAGGGGTGCAGGCAGCCACCTTCGGCAAGGCCTGGTGTGCGGTCACATACGCGAACTGGCAGCGCTACGGCCGAAGCAGGACACCTATCGGCGGGACGGGCTTCAACCGGCGCATGACCCAGGACGAGCACGCGGCAGAGGCCCTGGCTTTCATCCGCGAGCGTGACGCCAAGCGAGCTGCTGAAGCCGCCGCCCAGGAGACGCAGGGCGACCTGATCCTCGCGGAGGTGGTCTGATGATTCACGCCGATGATTTTCAGGCCGCGATGACAGGCCTGCTGCAGATGCTGCCGATGCAGCGCCAACTGACCGGGCCGGCCCTGGTGATGGCCTGGGATTCGTTCCCGCTAGCCGCAAAGTCGGAGCTGAATGATTCAATGCTGGCGTGGGCCTGCAGCCAGCGCCTCAAGGATCCTGAACCGCCAAAGGAGATGGCGACTCATATGAGCCTGTTGCGGTATCTCTACCCGCTTGAAAACGATCGCCCGGTGGTTGAGCGCGGCCTGCGCCCTGATCTGGCAGAGCGCATGGCAGACCCTGACCGCTTCCACAACCCAGCCCCAGCCCGCGAAGATCTCAAGCCCGTCAAGCGCCTCCCTGAGAGCGGCTTCTGGCACCCCAGCCAGATGACCCCGGAGGAGCGACGCGACCACCTGGAGGCCATCGCGCAGCAGCTGGAGCGCATCCTGGCTGAGCCCACGGATGGCAACTACGGGCAGGCGCAACTGCAGCAGGGCAAGGCGTGGTTCGAGCGTGCGCTGCAAGGCTTCTGGAGTCTTAAGCCCGACTTGCCGCCTGGTGGTGGGGGGATCTGCCGTGCCTGGTGCCAGAGGAACGCCAAATGGGCAAGGGATCTCCTGGAGGCGGCCATGGCCACTGATGCCCCGCCGCCACCAGCTGCTGATGCAGGCATCGCAGACTTTCTCGCGGGGGCTTGGTGATGCCTGTCACGATCAGGGACGGATGGATGAGTGGCGATGCCACCCCGGTTCCGGCCGAGGGCCTCTACCTGGGCCCTGAGGGGCCAACTCAGATCCTGATGCCCACGCGGCAGTACGCGGTCGAGGCGTACCGGGCCCCTGCGATCCCCGAGCGCTGCAAGCTCACCCGTGGGGCCGTGGCGAACTATGCCCGCTCGAAGTGGGGGCCTGCTGCTACGGACACGCCCTGGAGCCCTGCAGGGCCTGCCTACGACGCGGTGAGGGGGCAGCTGGAGGCTCTGCTGTCGCACAAGTTCTGGGGGCGCTTTGAGGTGATCGGGAGCCTGGTTCATCTGGCCCTGCCACGGCAGGAGGCGGCGGTGACCATCGACCTGGTGGTCAGGTTTGATGACGGGGGTGGGCTGGGTCTGGTGGATGTTTGGCCAGGGCCACCCAGGAAAACCACTGAAGTGCCCCAGGCCTGGCGCGAACGTGCGCAAGGGAGCGAAGGGCTGACCGAAGCGTTGCGGCTGATGGATCAGGCGATCAGCAAGGCCCCACAGGAGCAGCGGGCCGCTTGGGCCGAGCTGGGGGCAGGGGTGGCAGCCCTGGCTGATGCACGGATCCCGGTGGAAAAGGCCGTGGTGGTCTGGTCAGGCCCTACGGGGGTTCAGCTGGAGGCCAAGCCAGCTCAGGAGGCCCTTGACGCTTGGGTCGATGCGGTGAGCCTGGCCAGGGCGTATCGGCTGGGGTTTGGGAGAAAGAACACATGAGCCCCTGTCACGATCGCCACCAGAGCCACGAGGATGCCCCTAGGAGCTGCGAAAGGGGGGTTTCTGGTATGGAGATGGCAGGAGGGGGGCTAGAGGGGCCTTCTGCGGTCACCTTCAGGGTGGAGGGGATGGAGCCTGCGCCGCAGGGGTCGAAGGTATGGCTTCCAAATCACCGGATGAAGGAATCCTGCCCTCGCGTCAAGCCCTGGCGCATCCTGGTGGCTCAGTCAGCGGTGGCGGCAGGGGTGCCCCTGCTCCGGGGCCCTGTGCGGATGTCCATCGTGTTTGTGTTCACCCGCCCTGCTGGTCACTTCCGCAAAGATGGCAGCCTCAAGCCCTCGGCCCCGCGTCATCACTGCGTCAGGCCGGATGGGTCAAAACTATTGCGAAGCACAGAAGATTCGCTGAGCAAGTTGGCGTTTGAAGATGATTCCAGGATTGTGGGCTGTGCCTGGGAGAAGCGTTATGCGGTGGGGCAGGAGAGGCCGGGGGCGCTGATTACGGTTATTGCGGTGGGCTAGTAATTCTCAGTCAAAGACATCACCAACAAAAGCGCAGCAATAACAACCACCCCAATCAGAGGATCAGGGTGGCTCGCTGATGGGCAGGTGAGCAGGATCACTCCCCCTCTTCTTCAATCTCAACAGAGTCGAGAATGTCGCTGGCGGCTTCCAGGCGACCGATGGCCATCCAAAGCTCGACCACCTCATCTTGAGGCAGGGCTTCGGTCTGCTCGCACAGTCTGTTGACCACGGAAGCGAGGCAGCACTGAGCAAGCTCCAGGGTCTCGCTGATGTTCAGCCCACGCTCTGAGGCGACCGAAAGCACGTCAAGGACAACCGGCGAAATCTCCTCTAGGTCCAGATCCTCTTCCGATTCCAGCTCGTCGGGGCGCTCGGCAAGGGGTGGGAAGTCCATGTCTGTTTGTGACTCTTACCCATTATGCAGGTCCGGATCAGGTTTACAGATACCTATATCCGGGTCTATGATCAGCTCACGGCGATAGCCGCTGGCCCTACGAAAGGCAGCCGTCGCCCCAAAACCAGCACTTAAACCATGAAATCCTTTCTGCAATCTGACTGGGGCCCTTCGCTACGGCGGGTGGCCCGCACCATTGGCCACACCCTGGCCCTTGTCTGGACTCTGGCCGTGATGGGCCGCGATGCTGTGATGCTGATCAATGACGAGCTAGCTACCTGGTGGGTGGCTGCCCTGGGGGTGGCCCCTGCTCCGGTGGCGGTGGCTGCCCCAGTGGTGCCTCCTGCAACGCCATCAAAGCCCCCACGCCCCGTGCGCAAGGCTGCTGCCGTGGCTGTGGCCCCTGCAAAGCCCATGCCGGCGCGGCGGCGGAAGGCTAAGGCTGCGGCTGTTCTGGTCCCTGTCTTGTCGCTGCGGGGGGTAGCGGCATGAGCTTTTACTTGCCTCGCTAAATCTTGCGGGGCAAGGCATGACGGCAACAACAAAAACACAGCAACCCTTATCCATGGCAACAACATCAACACGCGTCGTAATGGCGCCAAAGATCAAAGCACCAGACTTTCGGCGCATTGAACTAACCATTAAGGGCACATCGCCTTTAGTGATTCACCGTTTCAGCGCGAAAGCCATTCAGCAGATGCGTGAAACACAAGAAGCTGGAAGCACTGCGCGAAGCAAGAAAGCTAAGGAGCCGAAAGACTTTGATGCGCTTTTTGAAGGTGCAAAACACATCAGCGAAGAGGGCTGGGAAGGCCTTCACGCTGCAGCCTTTCGCAATGGGGCGATTAGCGCCTGCAGGCTGGTGGGATTCAAGATGACCCTAGCCAAACTGGCGTTCAAGGTTGAGGCTGATGGTTTCGACCGGGTTGATGGTGCGCCATTGGTTCGGCTAATTAATTCGGAGGCTGAGCAATGGGTAACCCCAGTTAGGCTCAAGGCTGCCGGAACTGTTGATCTCCGCGTGCGCCCGTTGTATCGAGAATGGGGCGCAAATGTACGGATTCAGTGGGACAACGAAGTGTTTACCGCTGATGATGTTGTGAACCTTATTCGCAGG
>Ga0315904_10002286_pt1 | contig 29800 bp, 43 predicted proteins | sample LakEriMetagenome_6_FD_203529 | JGI IMG/M metagenome (GOLD analysis project Ga0315904, IMG submission 203529) | Freshwater fungal communities from buoy surface, Lake Erie, Ohio, United States - Buoy 12 MA120 | ecosystem: Environmental > Aquatic > Freshwater > Lake | place: USA: Lake Erie, Ohio...
GATTTATAAAAAAGCTTTGTTTGAACATTTAGACAAGGGATATCCTACTTGTGAAAGAATACAAATGCAATCCATCTATTATGAAATGAAAGACGATTTTTTGGCTTATCTCACGATGAGATGCATTGGTAAAAAATCTACTTTGCAAAAACCAAACCTCGATCACCTCTGTAGTGATCAATTCTGCCTAGAATCCTTTTTAGAAAAAAACGAAAAATAATATGGAAGAACACCTTATCAGGTTTGATAAAAAAATCAAATTACTTTTTATAGATTTTGAAACGGCGAACCTGTGTTTAAATTTTAGATTCAACCTTCCGTGGCAGATGGCTTTAATCAAAACCGTTGGCGGCGAAATTATTGAAGAAGGCAAAGATATATTGATTAACTGGGGAGATGACTTCAAGTTCTCAAAGGGCGCGGAAGCAATGGCTCACTCTTATTCTAAAGAAAGAATGGAAAAAGAAGGAGTAAAACCAATAGACGCACTCAAGGTTCTGTCAGAGCATTTAAATTGGTGCGATGGCATTATCGGTCACAACATACTTGGATTTGATATTTATTTAATTAAATGTATATATAATAAGCTTGGAAGAGATTGTCCGGACATCTTGACAAAGAAAAAAGTGTTTGATACCTTTGCCTTGGCAAAGGGCTATTTTAATAATATACCCTATCAAAAAGGAAACGATTTATACTTTTATCAATACAAAGTATTAAATCAAATAATAAAAGGTTCAAAAAATTCGCTTTCTAAGGTTGCGTCAAATTTCAATATACCTTATGATGAAACCAAGCTTCATGACGGCTTGTATGATCTTGGTCTTAACGTCCAAGTTTGGAATAAACTAAAATACCAAATAGAAATCTAAAATGTTCCTAGAAAAGTTCGAAAAAATCAATCTTCCTCTTCACGGGGTAAGGTGTCCTTCTATTTCTCTTTCAAAAAGAGATATGGAGCTTTACAGTATAAAAGCCGGGGCTTCCAACCTAGAAATTCTACAAACCCTTTGCAATCAGGGCTTCAAAAAGCTGCTTCCAGAGTGGAAAGAGAAAGGTTATGATCTAGACTCTTACAAGATAAGAGTCAAGCAAGAAGTCGAAACTCTCAACAAACTAGACTTTGTTGATTACATTTTAATCATTTGGGACGTCTTTAATTTTTGCAATAAAAATAACATTCCCACTGGCTTAGGAAGAGGAAGCGCTGCTGGCAGCTTGGTTTTATACCTCCTCGGGGTTACCGGAATAGATCCGGTTAAATATGGACTTTTCTTTCAAAGGTTCGTTTCTGAAGTAAGAGCAAAAAAGCAAGTAATCGATGGAATTACCTACCTAGACGGTAAAATGATTGCTGATATCGATAGCGACATTTGTTACTACCGCCGAAAAGAAGTAGTCAAATATCTTGAAGAGAAATATCCGAACAGAATCTCCAAGATGCTTACTGTTTCTACCTTGTCTGGAAAAGCTCTTATTAAAGATGCCGGAAAAATTATCGGAGAAAAAGAAGAAACTGAGATGAATAAAATCACAGCTCTTTTTACCTCTAAATACGGCAAGGTCGCCGAGCCAGAGGAAATGTATGAAACCAGCGAAGAGTTTAAAGACTGGTGCGATGAAAACAAGCTGATCTATGACACGTCTTTAAAGCTTAAAGATCTTATCAGAAATAAAGGCGTTCACGCTTCTGGTATCGTCGTAAGCTACGACGACCTTAATAAATCAACCCCAACTGAGCTAACCGCCGACAAGGAGACCGTTTCATCGTTTACAATGGATTGGGCTACAAAGATCAATATCAAACTTGATCTTCTCGGTCTAAAGAGTGTATCCGTCATTCATGAAGTTTCAAAACTTGTAGGAATAGATTATAAAAATATCGATCTAGAAAGTTACGAAAATATATATGCTCATCTTCAAGATTTAAAAAATCCCAAAGGATTATTTCAAATTGAAGCTGATACAAACTATAAAGTATGCAAAAAAGTTCAGCCAAAAAACCTCGACCAGTTGAGTGCGGTTGTAGCTCTTGCTAGACCTGGTGCGCTAGATTATGCAGATCAATATGCCACTTATGCAAATACTGGGGTAAAACCAGAAATCGATCCAGTTATTGAATCCGTACTTGAAAAAACTGGCAACATCTGCCTGTATCAAGAACAAGTGATGGCAATGTTTAATAAAATTGGTTTTTCATTAACTGACTCAGAAGAAATCAGGAGAGCTATTGGCAAAAAACTTCCAGAGGAAATTGCAAAATGGAAGCCAAAAATTTACGAACAATGTGAAAAACAAGATTTGAAGAAAGAAACCGCCGACCAGATTTGGAAGGTTTGTGAAGATAGTGCTGGTTATCAGTTTAACTTATCACACTCAATTTCTTATTCCGCAATGTCAGCCTTGACTATTTATTTTAAATTTAATCATCCCAAAGAATTCTTTTTAGCTCTCTTAAGAATGGCTAAAAATGAGCAAGATAGTCTTGGAGAAATTTCGTGTATCAGCCAAGAAATGAAGCATTTCGGAATCAAACTTCTTCCTCCGGATCTAGCAAAAAGCAAAGAAGACTTTGAAATTGAGGGAAACAATATTAGATATGGGCTTTCTGCAATCAAAGGAATTAGCAAAAAAGTGATTGAAAAAATGATTAACTTTAGAGGGGTATATAGCTCTAAAATAGATTTATTTATTGCCGCTAAACAAGCTAAAATTTCAATAGGTGTTCTTTCTGCTCTTATACAAGCTGGAGCGCTTCAAAGCCTAAACACAAAGACTAGAAGCCGAATGGTTTTAGAAGCCCAAACATGGAACCTATTAAAAGATAAAGAAAAAATTATAATTAAGCAATTCATTGAAGCAGGAAAATATGATGACGTTCTTTCCAGCCTGAAAGCCTTAAATACAGAAATCAAAGATGACAAAGGAAAGCCAATGCTTAAAGATTCTAGGTTTTCCACAATCAAGAGAGATTATGATAAATTTAAAACTATTTATTTGTTAAATAGTAGAAACGAAAATCTAGCAAACTTCTTTTATGAAAAAGAATTACTTGGAATGCCTTACAGCGAAAGCCTTAGCGCTATCTTTAAACGTAAAAATGAAAATATAAAAAGCATAGAAGAGTGCAACAATGCTAACGAGAAAGCCTCTCTATTTTTTGCTGGAATCGTAACAGACATCACGAAAAGAACATCTAAGAACGGAAACCCCTATATCAAGTATGAGCTTTCAGACGAAAGCGGCAAAATAGAATGCTTTGTTTTTAGCAGCGACAAAAGAGATAAACTTGAAGAATGCCGCCAAAATAACGGCGGCAAGCTTCCAGAGGAGGGCGATATACTTGTTGTAAAAGCGAACAAGAAAGATGGAAATGCGTGTTATGCAGAAAAAATAGGCATCCAAACAGCTAAAATTTATATGGCTCTTCGAGACTTAAAAGATCAAAAATTAATTGAAGAAGAAGTATAGGTTTTTATAATATTCAAACGAATATTACTATGCTTAACAATATACAATTCTATAAACCAAATTCTTTAAATAAAGGAGTTGCGGTATCCTTATCTTATAATCCGGCTGATTCTGGAATATATGTTTCTTTTATTAAACAATTTAGCTGGAATAATCAAAACAAGACTGGCTCATTTAAAGAAAACAAGGATAACCCAAAGGCAAAGAAAAACATAAAATTTAATGATACGGAAATATCTGGAATTATTCGAGCAATAGAAAAAGAAGATAAATGGTCTACATTTCATAAATTCAATAACGAAACCGGTGTTTCTATATCTTTTGCGCCTTACGTAAAAGACAATATCATGTGTGGATTTGGACTTAGAGTTTCTGACTCGAAAGATAAAGAAAATGTTTTTTCAATTGGATTCACGAACGACGAATCTATTAAACTTAGAGAATGGCTTAAGTCAGCTATTCAAGAAGGATTCAAAAAGCAAAAAACTACTGAAAATTTAGACCAGTCATTCTAATGAGAAAAAAAAGAATATTATTTCATTCGGACTTTGCTTTAGCTAAAACAGGCTTTGGCAGAGTTATGAAAGCCTTATTGTCGTATCTTTATAAAACAGGCAAATATGAATTACATGCGTATTGTTGTGGGACTCGCCAAGGCTCTCCAGAATTAAGCTTGACCCCGTGGCTTAGCCACGGCTGTATTCCAAATGATGAAAGAGTAAATAGTAAAAATGATAACGACCAAAGAGCCTTAGCGTATGGCTCGGTTTTACTTGATGAAACCGTATCAAAGCTTAAACCTGATATTTATATTGGCGTGCAGGATATATGGGGGGTAGACTTTTCAATAGAAAAACCTTGGTTTAATAAAATTACTAGTTGCATATGGACAACTCTAGATTCGCTACCCATTTTACCAACGGCAGTTAAAAGAGCTAATGATATTAAAAATTACTGGGTTTGGAGCAATTTTGCAGAAAAAGCCCTATCGAAACTTGGATTTAATCATGTAAAAACCGTACATGGCTCTATAGATATTACTCCATTTTTTAAGTTATCAGACAAAGACAAACAGGAAATAAGAAGAAAAAACAATTTACCAGAAGATTCATTTATTATAGGCTTTGTATTTAGAAATCAATTAAGAAAAAGCGTTCCAAACTTAATGGAAGGCTATAAGCTTTGGAAAGAAAGACATCCGGAAGTAAAGAATACTTATCTTTTGCTTCATACGTCCCTTTCAGAAGGCTGGAATATTAAATCCCAAGCCGACCAACACGGAATTGACACAAAAGAAATACTTACTACATATATCTGTCACGCCTGTAACCAATATGAAGTTAAATCATTTGATGATAGAATTGAAAAATTCCAAAAAAATCAAGACGGATCATACTTATTAGATAATAATAATGAAAAAATAGAAAACCCTATCTCTTTAGAGCAAAAAGATTGTCCGTACTGCAATGCAAAAAAAACCCAACACACAACAAATGTTGGAAAAGGAATTTCTGAGCAGCAACTTAACGAAGTTTATAATTTAATGGACGTATATGTTCATCCATTCACGAGCGGCGGACAAGAAATTCCAATTCAAGAGGCAAAACTTACAGAATTAGTAACCTTGGTAACCAATTACAGCTGCGGAGAGGAATGCTGTGAAGACAAAGCTAATTCTCTTCCCCTAAGTTGGGCTAAATATATTGAACACGGAACAGAGTTTATTAAGGCGTCTACTCTCCCTTCTTCAATTGCCGACCAATTAGATTATTTTTTATCCCTCGCAAAAGAAGACAGAGATAAGATGGGCAAAGCTGCTAGAAAATGGGCTATAGAAAACTTCTCAGTAGAGATGGTTGGTAAATTTTTTGAAGATTTCATAGATAAATCTCCATTTATAGATGAAGACGTTTTCACTAATTTAAATAAAAAAGATTTAAAAAATCATAATCCAAATGCCGACATAGACGCATCTCTTCCTAACGACGAATGGGTAAAATCTTTATATGAAAAAATATTAGATAGACCAAACATACTACCGTCAGATGATGGTTTTCTTTATTGGATGAAAGAGCTTTCAAATGGTGTTCCAAAAACACAAATAGAAGATTATTTTCGACATGTCGCTAAAAAAGAAATAGAAACCGAATCAAGTGATAAAAAAATCTCCATAGAAGATTTACTAGAAAAAAATAACAAAAAAAGATTATTGTACGCTATGCCAGAGTCACTTGGGGATTGCTTTTTATCTACTGCAATTTTCCCGTCCTTGCGCGAGATGTACAAGGAGGAGGAATGGGATTTATATGTAGCTTCAAAGCCAGAATACAAGGACGTATTTGCTGGAAATAAAAATATTACAAAATGGATTCCGTATGCGAGCCAAATGGATAATCAGTTACTCATGGAGGGAATGGGAAAACATAAGGGATGGTTTGATATCTGCTTTACGCCATATGTTTCAACTCAAAGAATTATAGATTATGTTCATAACGGAATCAACAAATTATTAATGTAAAAATAAAAAAAATGCACCTAATAGAAAAATATAGTTTAAATTGCGGTATAAATCCATCCAAGCTGGATAGAGCAGAAATATTTTCTTCTTATTATCCAATTCCATATAATAAATATATAGTTTTTCATGCAAGCAGTGGAATGCCAGCTAAAAATTATAGCTATTACCAAGATGTAATAGATTTTATATATGAAAGCGCGATAAAGAAAGGGTATGGGTTCGTACAGATTGGAGGAGCCGATGATAAAAATTTAAATAGATGTCTAAATTTAAATGGAAAAACAAATATTTTTCAAACTAGCTTTATTCTAAAAAATGCTTCTCTGTTAGTAGCTAACGACAGCTTTTCAACACATATATGTTCCTCGTATAAAACGCCTTCAGTCTCTTTATATTCAGTTATTCAGCCTGAAGTAGCCGGTCCATACTGGAACAATGGAAATCAATTAACTATTATGGCTCCGCTAAATGGAAACAAACCTAGTTATTCTAGAGAAGATCCAGAAAAAATAGTTGATAATATTAAACCAGAAGAAATCATTGAAAATATTAAAAAACTGCTTCCTGATATTTTTACTGAAAATTCTTTTATTCCAAGCACTCTTTTTATTGGTAAAGGATATAAGTCTCAATCGGTTGATATAGTTCCAGACCACAATTTAAAACCAAATATACCAGACAATTTTCCGATAAATTTAAGATTTGATTTATTAAAAAAGAAGGTTTCAGACGAGAATTTTTTATCTGCTATAATAAATACTGAAAATAAAAAGTTTTTTGTTACGCTTTCAAGCGAAGTAGACGTATTTAAAATCTTAAATAACCAAAATCAGCAAAATTTATTATCTATTCTTGTTAACATAAACGAAGAAAATTATTCAAATAAAAATAATTTAAAAAAACTTTGCGAAGAAATAAAGAAAAAAGGCGCCCCATTAAGAGTGATATATGAGTCAAGAAACTTATCCGAAAAACAAATAGGAGATCTCAAGCTTGATTTTCTTGATGTTGCCCCACTAATCGAGAAGAAAGAAGATAAAGAGCAAGAAAAATTATTTTTAGAAGCTTTAAAAGAAGCCAACGACTTGACTTTGTTTAAAAGTTCTCATATACTCTTTTCTTCTGGAAAGATCTTCTTATCAGAAGAGTCATATAGAGAGAATCAAACATCAACATATTCATATCAGTCTTTAAATACTATTAAAAATAAATCTCTTCTCGCTAGAGAATGCGATAATTTATATTTATATAATTCAAATTATGCCAAAAACTAATAAAAAAGAAGAAGAAGCCCAAGAAGAAGCAGTCAAAGAAATTTTGTTTTCTAGAGATCATAATGGACTCTTAACTGGCAAGAGTTATGAATTTACTGAAGATGGTTTGGTAAATTGGCGCAAAATGATCAATTTTAAATATCTTGTGCCAAATCTTTCAAAGTTTCCCTCTGGAACAGAAAATAAAGACTTAAACATTCAAGACTTAGATGATTCTCAGTTACTTATCCTTTTAGGCGGAATAAAGGAGCTTGCTAATATTAGAGGGTACTCTAAAGTTGAATACAAAGTCTTCAACTGTACTCAAAATCATGTAGCTGTATCTTGTAAAATCACTTGGTTGCCAAATTTTGAAACCTCAAACAAAGAAGTTGAATTCGAATCTCTTGCAGATGCGCACTTGGACAATACTAAAAGCTTTGCAAAAGACTTCTTAATGGCAATAGCTGAAAATAGGGCATTTGTACGAGCCGTACGAAATTTTTTAAGAATTAATATTCTTGGAAGTGACGAGCTTGGGGATACAAAAAATCAGACAGTTATCCATACGGAATCTGGAACAGAAAATGCCATCGCTGCAAGTCACCCTGCCAATGTCCTAAAAGAAGCCATGTCCAAGGCTAATATTTCTTTTGATAAAATAAAAGAGACAATGATCAAAGAGGGAGTAGAAGAAGCCTCTTCATGGAATACTATAAGCGATATACCGCATAAGATGATTTTTTCTCTAATTCAAAGAATTAAAAAGAAAATTAATAACTAATGAAGCTACTAGCTTACTGCTACGGACCAGTTTCCGTAGATAAAACCCGCTTTACTAAAAGTTTCTTAGCAGAGAATAAAGACTATAAATTTATAGACCTACATAAAGCAAGAAAAAAAATAACAGGTTCAGTAATACCATCTGATAAAGAAACCGAATTAAAACTAAAAAATGAAATTGAAGAAAAATGCATTTCTTTTCTTATTAAAGAAAAGCCTGTCTTAATAAATGGTCTTTTCTTAAATAAAGAATCTAGAATTAACTTTCTTTCTTCTATCCAGGAGAAAATAAATACTTCTTTTAAAAAAATTGCAATATCGTTTAAAACTAATAATCTGACCGAATTATTTGAAAACAACAAAAAAGAAAAAATCTTTAAAGATGTTTCTTTTGACGAGCTAAGAAAACAAGAAGGAATTTTTAATAAGGTCTCCTCAAGCGAGGAAGCCGACCTAATTATAGATGAAATAAATTTTGAAAATTCATCCTGCATCAAAATAAATACCAAACTTTGGGGGGAAGATAGAATTATTACTTGCGATAATTTTAAAAAACTAGCAGAATATTTTCGCTGTTCAACCAGCTTCATTTAATTCAACTAATAAAATAAAAATATATATGAATATAGCAGTATGGCATTCAAACAAGTCTCTTACAATGCAAGAGATGAGACTTCTTCTAAAAAAGAAAGCTGAAAAGGGTCAGCCAACCCCATCAAGAAAAGAATCAAATAGAACATGGAGAGAAGAAATCCTTGGGATTCTTTCAGAAGATCAAAAGAAACAAAGAAAAGCCGAAAGGCAACAAAGAAGCAAGATCGCCAAGAATTATTCCGAGGATCTTGATGAATAAAAAAAATTCAGTAGACCTTATAGGGTATTATGGCTCGGATGAAACAATAGCTTGTTCTGCTTGGACAAGCACTAGCAGAGAGCTTACCGAGGAAAAAAAAACTAGAATCCCCGCGCTAATTGAAACCCTTTGGTCTAATGGACACGAAACACCCTTCGAGAAGGGGTCTGTCCACTTCTTAATTAACTGCGACATTGCTAGTCATATACATTTGCTAAAGCATAGAATAGCAAGTATTAATGCGGAATCCGCTAGATACAAAGAATTAAAGCAAGATAAAACATATATTCCAATTGACTGGCAAGGCGCTAGAGTACTCTCGTTAAGGGGAGCTGACCCAAGCATGACATGGGATCGTCTTTTAGAAATTTATACAGATCTAGGAAATGTATACTACCATGCCTGTATTAAAGATCTAGAGCCGCTATTAGGAAGAAAAAGAGCAAAAGAATCTGCTAGATTTTTTAAAACTTATAACTCTCAAATTCAAGCAGACGTCTCATTCAACATGAGATCGTTTGCAAACTTCTTAAAATTAAGAAAAAGCGAACACGCTCAGCTAGAAATAAAAGAAATTGCATCTAACATGTTAGATGCCGTAAAAAATATAGAAAATAAACCGTTCAGGCATACAATTTTCGCTTGGGAAAAAGCTGGCACTATTAATTAACATGGATACAGAATCACTCTCATGGTTCAAAAAAGCAAAAAAAGAAAATGCTTTAATTGAATATAAAACTCAAAACAACGAAAACACTAATCTTACAAGTTTCAGTCCAGACACTTTATCAAAACTATTTGCCCCATCTTATTTGTATTTAAAACATATGGAAAAAAAGGGCTTTGGAGTCTTTACAAAGAAAAAAATACAAAAAGGAGAAACGATAGAGACCTGTTATGCAATTATATTGAATTGGAGACAGAGATATCAAAACGATCCGTCGATATATCAGTATGCTTATTGGCATCAGTGCCCGTGCAACGATTGTAAACAGCATGGATCCATGGGGGTTATAGCACTTGGATACGGAAGTATTTATAACTGCGCAGACTCTGAAAACGATAGAAATGCAAATTTTATAGTCAATTTAAATACCAGGTCTGTAACTTTTGTTGCTGAAAAAGATATAGAACCCGATGAAGAAATTTTAATGTGGTGGGGAGAAGGTTATTACAACACATGGTGCAAACCTAAAAATCAAAATACATAAAACATGTTATACAAAATTATTTATTCAATTATTTTTTTATTTTTTGTTTCTGGTTGCGAAACAACGCCCTCTAATCCTGAGCCATGGATGGAAATGAAAAAAAATGCTTGCCTTCCAACTGCGATAGCCTTCAAAGAAGGTCTTACTAAATACGATATATGGTCTGAAGTGGTAATTTATAGTTGGCACGACTCAAAAGACAAAAAACTAAAAGGACATGCTATAACCGCTTATATGTATCCGAAAGGTAAAAATCAGTTGTGGACATATGATTACTGGGGAAGTTATAGAGTAAGAGCTTATAAAGATGACCCAATTGACATTGCCCAAAAAGCGACAAATGCTAGAAACGAAGATAGACAAGTTATATCTGCATCATTTTTAAAATGAAAAACATATTCGAATTACTCGCCGAAGTAGAAGAAGCAATTGATCATATTAAGCATCTTAAAAATAAAGCGCTTGAACATTATCATGAAGATAAAAAAACAGCAAAAGATTTACTTATAAATTTAAATCTCCTAGAAAAAGACGCAAATGAGCTTTTGCTTTTTTTTAAAAATGATATAAATTAAAAGTGTATAATGATATATACCAGTCTCGATTAGGCAGAGTTAAAGGGTTAATTTCGTCCAGCGTGTTAAAAACACGGAAGCCAATGAAAATCCCGCTGGAATTTGTTCTTTGAAATTTGGGGGCGTATTGGTTTCGATTTAAAATTGAAATTAAAAACGCATGCCGTGGTTAATCAGTTGGCCACGTAAAAAGCTGATTAAAAAACTAAATGCAGAAGACAATACTTCTGATCTTTTAGCCGAAGCTGAATACATCTTCAACAATGCTGACGAGTTCCTCGGCGGTATTGAGGAAGAGTCTTACGCGCTCGCCGCTTAAAAGCCTAACGGTAATCCTCTAAATCCGTTTTGAATTGCAGAGGGGTTGCAGTGAGTAGATGCCGAGCAACAGTAAAGCAAAGAGATCTACCGGCGATGGATGAACGATAAGTATCCATAGGCAGACTTTAAATTAGGTTAGTACAACCAAACAGCCTAGAGTCTATGCTACCGAGTATGGTGGCTGAAATGTTCAATGTACTCAAGCATGTGAAGACCTTTTAACTTAGGTTTTAAAGACAGGGGTTCGATCCCCCTCGCCTCCATTTAATTTCTTATTCCAGTTAAGTTTAAGGAAAGTCCCATTTTTAATCTTTTTCCTTCCACTAAATAATCAAGCTCTAAATTTTGATTAAATGTTAAATTTATTCCTGATGTGTTTTGTCTAAAGAAAACACCAGTTTGGCTTCCAGTAAATAAAGTTCTATTTAATCCCGTATAGAATATACCTCTTTGTTCGCCAGAGACGACTCCGGTTACTGATTGAGTTCTAAAGAATACTCCGCTTTGAGAACCGGCTCCAGAAACCCTACCGCTAGGAACAGTAGTAGGATAAAACACTCCAGTTTGAGCTGCACCACTTCCTATATATCTTCCAGACAAGTAATTAACGCCGCTTCCTGGCTGGTAAATTGTAAGATTCGAAAGATTAACAACTCCAGGATTTGCAAGAGCAACCTTCCTATAATTTGGATAGTAAGGATTTACTGTAAAATCATAAGCATTTGAAATAATATTTCCAGGATATAATTCGACATTCTTTATAGATAATGGAGATCCAGTTGGAACATTCCATGCCCCAGTAGTTCCAGACAAATAACTAATCTGAGGAAGAGCGTAAGTTCTTACAGCGCTCGCTCCAATCCCACTGAATGGTATTGCTGGAATATTAAAAGAAATAAAATTATTGGCTATATACACAATTTTCTTAACAGACGATCTACAACCATTATAAAGAGTCGTACCAGGATAAGAGCATATATATCTCAAAGCATTATCCGAAATTAATCTATTACTAGGATCTATTTGAGCTGTCGTTAACGGCATGTCCGCGTCGGGTAAAAGCGTCCTTTGAGGATAAACGTCACAAGTAATCGAAGGAGTTACTCCTGGTAATACGCTTGACAGAGCCTTCCATCTATTATCGCTTGGGTCAAAAAATTCTAATGTAGTTTTAAAATTTGCCACAGTATAATTTGTCCCAACATTACTTGGGATAGTAAATGTTTGAGTAGGCGTAGGAGTTGGAGTTCTAGTCGAAGTAGGCGTAGGAGCTGGAGTTCTAGTTGGGCTAGCTGTAGCAATAGAAAGAGGCGGAAGCGTTGCTGCCGCTGTTGTTTTTAATTCGTATGAAACACATCCTCCATGAAACGAACCAAACGCAATAACACTACTATTTTCACTAAAAGCAACTACGGTTCCCGAAAGCTGATTTCCAGATTCTCCAACAAAACCACTATCCTGCATTAATTGCCAATTGGTTCCACCTTTATATTCATATACGTATACCTTGCCTTGCTCGCCAGCACCGAACAGAGGCGCCCCAATTATAATTCTATCGCCTTTTCCATTTAACGAAATTGAATAACCAAAAATATCTTCTTGACTTTCACCAGTTAGCGTCCCTATTAAACCCCATGCGTTATTTTTATACTCATATATTTTAACAATTCCATTTAGATTCTCCGCAGCACTACCGTCTGCTATCGCTACTATCGTTCCCGATGAATTTATACTTACGTTATTTATATAATACATGAGAGGAAGACCTGATTCGACACCGCCAACTGGCAAAGCGCTTAAAGACGAACCAAGCTGCGTCCACGAGCCGTTTGCAAACTTAAAAACCTTTGCCCCGTGCATCCCATTCAAAACCCTACACCCGCCTACTATAACAACATCTCCAGCATCATTAAGATCTACGCTTCCTCCAAACGTCGCATTGTACGTATTGTCTCCAACAATAACATTTCCTAATAAGTTCCATTTTTTTTGAGTAGAATCATAAGAAAATACCCTAACTGTCCCGGCGTTATCCTGTTCGCCGGTACTTAGATTCCTATCTTCGTGCATAGAGCCTATCGCTAATCTTGTTCCATTTCCATTTAAAGATATTGAAGATCCAAAAAGGCTACCAGGCTCATTATTGCCATAAATATCATCGCCAACCTTAACCCACCCTCCCGTTGTATAATTATACACAGTAACTTTTCCAGCCGCATCAATGTTTCCATCTTTACCTCTACTTTGAATGCTCGAAATTGCTATAAAATTTCCGGTATTATCCATCGAAACAAATGACCCAAATCTAGCACCCCCCTCATTGCCTAAAATATCAGAACCCATTCTTTCCCATTTTTTAGAAGTGTTATTATAAGAAAAAACTCTAGCAATTCCTTTTGGATTACTGTCTGTGCGCGGAAGAAGAGTGCCCCCAACTACAATTTTTGTACCGTCTTGATTTATAGCGATTGTTTTTCTATCATATGGCGAAGTTTCAATATCGGCATCATCTGCGGATTTTTTCCATGGTATTAAATTTTCTCCGCGTTTGGTTTTATAGTTTGACGTAACAACCTGAGTCGGAGTAGGTGTCGGAGTCCTCGTAGGGGTTGCGCTCGGAGTCGTGGTAGGAGTTCTACTTGGAGTTGTTGTTGGAGTAGAAGTGGGACTTTGTGTCGCCGAAGGAGACGGAGTTGGAGTTGCTTGCCATTTATATCTTCCCGTTCTAGATATGTCTATTAAATCATCCGTTTTTGTAATGACAGAGCCAGATGTTCTTTTTCCCATGAAAATAGTACCAGGATCTTCAAAACTACATCTTGTTTCGATTTTAGTTATATATTCAAAATTGACAGTATAATAACTACTAAGCAATAAATCATTCGTGGTTTGCGGTCCATTAAGGGATGAACCTACTAAACCGTCATAAAAGAAAGTGATTTTAGTATCGCTTGTAGTTAATTGATTTAAATTTAAAACACCGTTATTTAAACTTAAAGTTCTTCCAGACTGCCCAGTAAGACCGCCCCCTGATTTTACAGTCAATGGATAATTAGCGCTTGGCAAATTAGTCCAACCGCCTACCTTTTTGTATTGTAATGTAGGAGTAAATTGTATTGAAGTTGCGCCGCCTGACAAAATAAAATTACCACTTGTATTTTTATATATTTTAATAGTAGCTCCGCCACTTGAACCTAATCCGTTAGTTTGAAATACCCCACCTGGAACTGTTCCATTAATTCTGGTTTCAAATTTTGCCTTAGAAAATATTAAAGCTTTGGAACTTTTTTTCTTTTCCAAGCAAGAAAAACTCCTAAAAGGATACACGCAAGGACCCTCTTTAAATACTAAATAGTATTCCTCATTTTCAAATCCAAAACTCGAAGCCGGAACCGCACCAAATCTGTCTGTATATACAGTACTAAAACCTCCAGAACTTGCAGTCGGAGTTTTTGCTATAAAAATTTTTCTTTTATTATTTTTTCCCTCTAGCCATAAATTGGAATGTCCTATATTTCTTCTACCATTTCCAGAAGTTTGAAACGGGGTAGGTTCAGTCCATATACCAGGAAGATTATCTATGCTTATTAAAAAATCACCCCTTACCTCTCCCCCTAGAAGTGCAAGTGGTCTTTTCCATTTAAAATTAAAAGGAGGCGAAGCTAGAGTATTAGATCCATTAACAGTTATTGTACCATCAATTGGATCTTTATAAACCAAATATTTTGGCGAACTATTGGTGATAAAATCAAGCTCAACACTAACAGAAGTTGCACCAATCGGACACTTGGGGCAAACAAGCGGTGGAAACACTGGAGGTACGCCTCCACCTCCACCTCCACTACCCGCTGATCCATTTCCAGCTCCCGTATTTGTACCAGAATTAGAACCAGTTCCACCAGTTGGCGGACCAGGTGTTGGCGTAGGTTGGCTAGGTCCTGGCGTTCTTGTTGGCAGAGGAGCAGGTGTTCGAGTAGGACCATAGGGATTACCAACCATGTAAGTATTAATTGACATATGCTTTAAAAATTGTTTTTATAATTACCCTTAATAATACACTTAAATTTTTTATTTGACTTTTCTATAAATTTTTTTCATAATATAACAAAATAAAAAATGAAACAATCGAGCAAAAAAGAAGCAAATATTACCGTAATGTTAGACTTTGCTCTTTTGGATACAATTTTCGGAACACTAAAAAATTCCCATCTTGAATCCATCCAAGATTATCCGCAAGTCGAGTTTCTTAAATCCTTTAACTTTCAAAGCCCCCTTTTAGGAATCTTCTTATCTAAGGAAGAATATGAAGCATATCTAAAACCGTCTTTATCTTTTGGAGATCCTAAAGATATAGAAAACACTCAAATCGATTTCGAGTCATTCATTCAGCTTCTACTTAATAGAGAAGGGGATAAAAAACATTTCATACTCAGATCATCTTTCTTAGAAAGATTAACCGAAGAAAACGCTCTTCTAATTAAAGAAGTTTTCGAATCATGCGGCTTTAATATTAAATTTAAAATAGTAATTGAAAATTTATTCTCTCTCTTAACTAAAGATTTTTCAAGTCTTTTTTATCAAATTCCAACAAGTTTTAGATTTATAAAAATAGAGGCATTTTTTCAAAATTTTTTTAAAAATAAAATTATAAATTGTATAAATGGAATACAAATACTATTAGATACATTTGACAATCGGTCTGTTTCATTTTTATATGACGAACAAGCAGGAGACAAAAATTGTTTAAATATTTTGTATGAATATCTTGGCATAAAAGATCCAGAAAATAATCAGCCACCGTTATTTAATAAAATTAATCCGCTTTTCATGGGCTATATGAAGTCCAAGCTTTCTTCAAAACAAAACTTAGATATTAGAAAAGAAGCTAAAGTTATAAAAAAAATAACCGACAAATTTCAATTAAAGCCCCCATCTCTTTTTAAGAGTCTTAGTTCTGATTCTATAGATAGCTTACAAGAATTAAACGAAAAAATGCATAGCTTTCTATCAAGCGAAGAGCTACCATTTAAAAAAACCCTTGTAATAAAGTCAAAAACTTGTAATCTTAGACTTTTCATACCATATATCGAAAGCATTTAACATGGAAGCAATTTTTGTCCAATCTTTTGATAAAGAAATAAAAAGTAAAAAACTAGAAAGCTTGTTAATTAGAATTTTTGAAAATTTGAAAAACAAGAATATGAAAGTTTTTGTATTTCTTAACCTTGAAGCTATCAAGGTAATAGACACTATTTCTCTACCGACAAATGCAAATATCAATTTTATTTATATAGATGAAGAAGAAGTCGCCAATCCAACCACGAGGATTTTTCAATTCTTAATAAATTATAAGATAGAAGAGTTTGAAAAGATACTTATTCTAGAATCAGATTGCTTTTTATTCAAAGACTTTGATGAAAAATTAAACAATTTTATTTCTAGCATTAATAAGCCATGGTATATAATAGGATCTACTTATTATGGACTCATGCCTTGGATGAATGATGAGCAGTATGCTCACGAAAGAAAAAGCCACATGAATGGGGTAGCCGTTTATAATAGAGTTGAAGATTTTATTAACTTTATTAATTATATTTTTATTTCTAACGAAATGGAGCAAGAGCAAACGAATTACGACTTCGCAATGCATCTATACTCTCCGACTTTTGGCATCAAAGACGAATACATAGATTGTCCATATATATTGAATATCTCTAATGGGGTTTATGATACTGAGCTTACTCATCATGATATAAAGCCAGAGGCGGTTATAGTTCATACAAAAAACGAAAAATATTATACTTAATTTAGTGTATATCATCATTATGAAAGCAAATGAAATGCTTCATATTGAGACTTTATTAATTTATAAAGAGTTTTTAGCTCAAAAAAAAGAGGTCGAGCGCCATAAATGGCTTGAAAGTGAAAAAGCTGGTAAAGATATTGGATATGACGCGGCTTTAATCGACTGGGTAATGAAACACAAGTCTAAATGGAAAGAAGCTCAAAAATTCTTCAAAATAAAATTTGACTAATTGATAAAAACATAGTTTCATATATCTAAATGAAACTAGCGTCTATTGAAGTTGTAAAAAATATAAGAAAGCATCCAAACGCGGATGCTCTTGACTTATGCGAAGTTTTGGGCTGGCAAACGGTAGTAAAAAAAGATACCCACAAGGAGGGAGAGAAGGTTATTTTTATTACTATTGACTCTCTCGTTCCTAGATACCCATGGGTGGAGTTTCTTGGAGACAAGAACGATCTAAAAAAACCCGTCAGGATAAAAAATATTAAGCTACGCGGTGAATATAGCTCCGGCTTGGTAGTTCCGCTTTCAGAATTCCCACCCAACTTTCAAGCCTTTGAAGTTGGAGAAAATATCACTGAGCTAATAGGGGTTCAAAAGTATGTTAAAGAACTTCCAGCAAATCTTTCTGGAGAAAACGAAGGGGACTTTCCTACTCATATTATATCTAAAACAGATGAAGATAATGGATTAAACGATCCTGATTTAGTTCAAGAAGTTATAGCTTCTAGCTCAGAGCTTACTATTACTCAAAAAATAGACGGAAGTAGTATAACTCTAGTCGTGGAAAACGGAGAGCTTAAAAGTGTTTGCTCAAGAAATCTTGCAAAAAAAGAAACAGAAAACTCCACTTTCTGGAAAGCGGCAAGAAAACTTAATATACCAAAAGGCTGGACTGGGACAATCCAAGGTGAATTGGCTGGAAATGGAATCCAAAAAAACCCATTAAAGCTTTCTGACATAAGAATTTTTGTATTTCAAATCAAAGTTGATCATTACTATATGTCATACGAGGTAATGAAAAACTTTTGCGAAACAGAATTAAAATGCGATGTAGTACCTCTTATTTTAAAGCTCAGCGTAGAAGAGTCTGTCAAACTTTGGATTAACCCTCTGCAAAAACTCCAGGAATTGGCAGATAAACAAAAATATAATAGCGGATTGCACGCGGAGGGCATTGTAGTAAGACCTTCTCATTATCCTAAATCCAGAGCCTCTAGACGCCCGCTTGGATTTAAATTAATTAATAGAAATTACAATGATTAAACAATACAAGAAGTTACTGTTTGTAATTTTATTGTTAGTAATCGATAAATCAAGCGCGTCGGAGTATAAAAGCATAAGTGGCGAAACAAATTATATAAAACATAAAAACGAATCTTTAATATCAACAATCAATTCAGAATATAGCATACCGTTTTATATCAGTCCATGCGAAAGTTGGGCTTTGACAATTGGAGGAAAGCTATCTTTTGACTTTGATCACTTTAGCAACGAAATAAAAACAAATGCCTTTACAACCATAGGGTTAGAGTTTTAAAAATGGATAAAAATCACTTTAAATTCTTTTGTACTCCTAGTAATAGTTTTATACAAGATTACAAATACAATGGATACGTCGATGAATTATTCAATGATTCTATTCTGATTCCTTGTCAATATACTGGAATTAAAGATAAAAATGGTAAAAATGTATACGAAAACGATTTAGTAAAAATTGATAAAAACGCGTTTGGGGAAGCGAAACGGGGAAAAGTTGTATTTAAATTTGGAGCATTTTGTATTGAATTTTTAAAACCAATAAATACAATGAATTTTAATTTTATGTATCAACTTGGACCATTTGAGGTTATTGGATGTGCTTTAGAAAAAAAATGAATAACGAAACATTCACAGAATATAAATACGCAATATATCACAAACCTACTCAAAAATGGGTACAGTTTGGAAATGATGATTCGTTATTTATGACTATTATAGAACTAGTTGAATTCAAAGATTGCTTTATTAATGGAAATAAAGATTTTACGGAAAAGTTTTTAAAGAGAAGTGTCTTCAATAACACTCCAAATTATTGCAAAGATAATTTTTTAGAATTTGAATTCGTAAAAGTCAAAGCAACGTATACAATTGAGTTGTGAGCGAATATATACCAGAAAAATGGGTAGTGGTTAAACTTAAAGGAAAGAATATTCCTTTGACATATAAGATATTTGCTAACTGGTATGGCGGTTATCTCAATGGAGATTCTTGGAAGCTAAATAGCGGAATAAAACACGTATCAGAAAGCGAGCATTATTACCTATTTGAAGGATTCTCTGGCTCTATATATAAATGCTTTAAAAATAATTACGGAATGAATATGTATGGAATCGGCGTAATACAAGATATTATTAAAAAAGCAGAAGAATTTAAAGGTAAAATAGAAATAATGCCAGAAGATACGGATTGGAAACAATTGAAATATGAATAAAAAAGCATTTAGTCTTATTGAGGTAATCGTAGCAATGAGCATATTCGCTTATATTATAGTAAGTATTTTTGGTTTACTTTCTATTGCTTTATATTCAGTTCGTTCAGTAGAGAATGAAACCATAGCAAACAATTTTTGTGAAACTATTTTTGAAATATGGGATGTCTTTCCAAGAGAGCATAGAGATCAGTCTATACCGATACCGTACATGGGAAATTTTACATTATCTCAAAACAGAACATTTTTTTTAAATGAAAATGGAGCAATAACGGATGATTCCGCTAAAGCTGCGATAAAGGTAGAATATATCGTAGACAAATCAAACAATTTTAATATGATTGATGCTACATTTATTTGGCCACCAAATGCTCCAGATTATTCTCCGGTAAGACGAGAGCTATGGTTTAAGACTGGTTTTTTGTAATATATGAAAAAAGAAAAACGATACTTTATTGAAATTCTTATAAAAGATTCAGATACTTTAGAATCGATTCATTCTATTTCTACTAGTTCAGATTATACAAAAAAACAAATTAGAAATTTCGAGGCATTAAAAGACATCCAAGACGCTGCCAGCATTTTGTGCTTTTACGCATTTGAACCTATTAAAAAATAAATCGCTTCTTTATAATAAAGAATAATAATCATGCGCCAATTTCAATTATTAAATCTCAATAACGAAAATCACGAAAATATCAACTGGAATAGATATAGATATAATTTTAGTATAGAAGATTTTATTAAAAAAACATCAACCAGAATAATCCGCAGAAAAATCAACTTGGTTAAAAATGAATCGTTTTTTACCATAAATCCAATAATAAGCAAATATCCATATTCTACATATACCAATCTTTCATTATCTTCGATAATGTCTTCACATGCAAATAACTTGCAAGATATAAATAGATTAAATAAAAAAACATTAGTTTTATCTATAGAGCACAATAAAAATTATGGACATATTTTATTCGAAGTTCTTCCTCTTTTATTTTATTTTTCAGATCTTGATAAAAATTATTCTAATATTATCACCTGTGAAACAGATTTATTGATGAATATAATAAAAGATTTAGATATAAATCTATCAGATAAAATTAAATTTATAAAAAATGATTACAAATTTATATGCGAAGATGTTACCTTTTTATATACTTCTCCTGGAAATGGCAGCATCAGAGATTTTAAATTAATTAAAAATTTTAAAAATAAAATAGATTCAACAAACACTGAAAAAACCATCAAAAATAAAATCATTTACTGCGTAAGATCTGCAAAAGCAACAAGACATGGGCGCAGAATGAACGAAAAAAATGAAAAAAAAATAATAGAAATTTTACAAAATTTCTGCGTACGCAATAATCAATACGACTTAGTTATTTTTGATTCACTAAATGAAAACGGAACAACGCTAACAGCTAGGCAACAATTAGAATTGTTTCAATCTGCCAAAATAATAATTGGTCCACATGGAACAGCCATGTATAATTCAATCTTTGCAAAAGACAAAGTAATGATTTGTGAATTTACAGGTGGATTTGACGGAATAAATGGAGACAGCTCATTTAAAAACTTTGACAGAACTGTTCTATATGACCTTTACGCTTTAAAGGATAAAATAAATTATTATTGTATACCATATATTTCAGATTCTTATATTCATGACTCAATTATAGATACGAAAGACCTAGAATATTTTTTAAGTTTAATAAATTAAAAAAATGAACAGACAACTTAAATTCCGAGCTTGGGATAAACTAGAAAAACGATTCTTCTATCCAGACAAAGGTTATCAAGGACATTATGTTCTTTATTTGAATGGACAATTTCAAAACCTTCAAAATGGTTCTGGTGGTGATGAATATAATGTTCAGCAATGGACTGGATTTGTTGACGCTAAAGGAAAAGACATTTACGAAGGAGATAGAATTGAATTTTACTCCAAAGATCGAAAAACTTATTATTTTGGAGAAATACGATTCACAGACGGATCATTTTTAGTTAAAATCGTTGGACACAAAGGAACTCTTCAACAGTTTTGGATACACCAGTTGTGTGATTATGGACGAATTAGAGTCGTTGGTAATATATTTCAATTATCTTGCAATCCAGATCATAATGGAGAATGTTTAGTTTGCGATTGTTGGTTGAGTGATTGCCCTTTTAATAAAAATGAAAAAAAATAAATTTAGAGTTTGGAATCAAAAGCTTAAACAATTTCAAGAAACGCATCTACCGCAAAGCCAGCAGCAGTTCATTGGAATCTTGGACCGTAATATGCGAGAGATCTATGAAAGAGATGTTGTAAAGTTCTTTACCGTTAATGGAGAAGAACTTGGAGAAGTTATATATAGCACAGACTCTTGTGCATATTATATTAATGATTATCCAATTATGAATTTAGATCTTGCCTCTTTAGAAATAGTTGGCAATATGATTGAAGATTATATGTGGGATGAAAGTGGAGAAAAACTTGTAAAATTATGGACGAAATAGGTATTACTCTATCTGAGTCCATATTAGACCTCGACCCTTTCGGGACTGACAGGGTGTGGCGATATACTTGCTTTTTGATGAATGGACTGGAATTGAATTCAAATAGTATAAAAAAGTTTATAATGAATACTTTTTGAGTTATAATTGTAAGAAATAATAAATATGATATACTACGGACAACATAATATAGACGAGATTACCCATCAGCATTTTATATCTAAACCATTCATTAACGGGACTTTTTTAGAGTTAGGGGCCCTTGACGGGGTTAGATTTTCAAATACTAAATTTTTTGAAGACAATATGGGATTCAATAAAGGGGTTTTAATCGAGCCCGAACCGAATGAGTTTAAACGGTTAGTGAAAAATAGACCAAACTGCCAATGCTTTAATACGGCAATACATTCCTCTCTAGAAGAAGTTATATTTTTAAAGTCCAAAGAATCTGCAGTTGGATGTATTGAAAACAATGCTTCCGATGAGTTTAAAAACAAGTGGCACAAAAACTCTGAAAAAGTAACTTTACCAGCAACAACATTAGCTTCAATTTTAAAACAAAGTGATCTCCAATATATAGATTTTTTTAGCTTAGATGTCGAAGGAGCAGAATATGAATGTTTAAAATCTATGAATTGGGAAATACCCGTGGGTCTATTTTGCATAGAAATGAATAACGATATCGAGTGTATCGAATCTCTATTGCACGAAAATGGGTTTACTTTAATAAAAAGCCATAAATGCGGAGTTACAAATAACTTTTATTTCAACAAAAAATATTTCAGAAAAGATTTTTTCACACTACATGAAAAAACTATCTGTTGAAGAGGCCTTTTAGCTCATGTGGGAAGCCTCTGCTATTCAGCTTAGCGACGCAACGCTTAAACAGCTTTCACAAGATATAGGAAACAGATTTAACGAACGCAAATACTGGGATCAAAAGCTGTATAATTATTTTAAGTAATGCCAAGAAGAATTAATAATATACCAAAACTCAAGGCGCAAGAGTAAATTTATTCATGCGGATAAGCTTGCTTTGTCTAAAAATTATATTATCATTACTAAATGAAGACGCCAACGCTTAAAGAAAAAGTGAAAATGTATGAATTATTTCTACATAAGATTAATTCTTTTATAGTATCATGTAATAATGATGGCATTAAAGAGTTGGTAGAGAATGCTGATAATTGGTCATATTCGCACCGAGTCGGCAACGGCGAATATTCAGATAGAGAGCAACAACAAATTATTAATAATGCGTTTTGGAAACTTTTGAATACACCTAAAGCAGATAAAGCTACTGAGGAAAGACAGAGAGCATTTACAGCGCTAGCTAAACAAAAGAACAAGCATTTTTAAAATGAGCGACATTCCTGAAACAGATCAATTTAAAATTAAATTTAAAACAGCTTGCGGAGAAAAATATTGGGTGCCGGTAGAGTTTTCTGAAAAACTTGAAAAAGAAAGAAATGAATTAGCCAGAAGAGCAAATGAGCTACAATCAGAGGTTTACTATTATCAAATGCAGCCATACAAAATAGAATGCGAAAAGAATAAAATTATTGAAGAATTAGAGTATTACAAAGAAAAGCTAGAAGAATGCGAGAAATCAAAAAATGAGTCCAGAATTAATTAAACTTACTAAAAAAGTAGATTCTTTTAGAGAAGTTCTAAAAGAACATGGTTTCGAAAAACTTGAATGCTTTTGGTATTCAGATGGTAGTTATTCTAGCAATTGGCGAGATATGTCTGTCGCCAATGAAAAACCAGACAGGGAGGAATCGATGTCATTTTGGCAATTTGGGTTTAAAAGCCAAAACGAAAAAAATAAAAGAATTCATCTTGAAGCATTAATGCCAGTATTTGAAGATTATTTTAGTTTTGATTTAAGATACTACCCCGAAGTCAGGCTACATGATGAGCCTGAATATTCCGGTCCTACGGCTAGGTTAGAGGTTTCTAGTATTCAAGAAAAACATTTGACAGATTTACAAAAGTATATAAACTATCTAGTAAACATATCATGAAACTACTAGCAATACTTCTAACCGTTCTTTTTATAGGGCTTAAATTAACAGATTATGTCGCGTGGTCTTGGATTTTAGTTCTATCTCCGCTACTGATTTGGATAGGCTATATTATATTTTTGCTTTTTCTTCTTGGCATATGTGCATTTGTAGCAAATAAATTTCAATAAATATGAAATCTAAAAGCAAAACTAGGCTAGAGTGGAAATTAAATTGGTGCGACGATAAGTCTGGATGCTGGCACTCAGCTAAAGTTCCCGTTATCGGCTGGGTCTACAATATAGAAGTCGAAGGATGGTATGATTACAAAAATGAAGAATTTGTTGAAAATTCTGAATATATACCTGGAGTTTTTTACGATAATCTTAGCTACGACTGCTCTCCGCTTACAAAAAAAGAAATTTATAAAAAATTAGATGCCGCTAAAGCCGCATGCGAAAAGCACTTAAAAGACAATACTGAAAAATTCAATAAATGGTTAAAAACTAAATAGTTATGTGTAAAAAAATTAAAAGTTATCTTTCAGAAAAATTTGGAATTTGGGATGTTTGGGACTTGCTGCCTTATCATTTCCGAATGTATTATTACGATCGTTTTAGACCAATCTTTTTTCCGCAACATAAAAAAGTCCGTGCTGCTGTTCCTAGAACTTGGGCAGATATTACTTCAATGATTGTTGATGTAAACTTTGCAATGATCAAAGAATTTTATGAAGACGAATATCTTGATGGAATTGTCGATTGGGAAGGCTCTAGTGAGGGTCATAAGAAGTTTGAACAATGGTTGAAGGAAGCTTATGCCTATACGACGCACAAGCGTCCTTCATTAGAAGCGGAACGAGACAATTCATATCCTCCTTCTCAGCCATTTGATGAGATGTTTCAACCAGTTGAAAGAGATGGTAAAAAGTTCTACCAGATGAAAGATGACGGAGTTCCTTACGAAGTAAAGTATAAAGATGTAATTCGTCTTGAGAAAGAGATTGAGGAAACCGATACAAAATTCCTCAAAGAAATGATTGATTACAGGGAGTACTTCTGGACATGAAAAAAAAAGAAGAATGGAGCGATGAAGATTCTATAACAGATCATACTAATCTCTCTAGCAGTTTATCTAATAAAATTGAAAACTTAGAAAATGAAAACGAAACTTTAAAAAACGAAAATACCGATCTAATAAGTAGGCTTGAAAAGCTTAGGGCAATCATAAATAATTATCGCACAAATCAAATTGATGAACTATAGATATAAATTTGTACAAACAACTGGCTGCACTGCGTTCGATTTTACCGTCAACGGGGATTCGCTTTCTGATCTTCCAGAAAAAACTCAAGAAGAAATCCTTGATTATCTCTTAATTAAGCTAAAAGAAAGATTTAAAGAAAATAATATTAATTTAGAAAATATTGTAGAGCTTTTTCACTATGACGATTATGAATATGACGATCACGTATGCGAGCAGTGCGGCGATACCGTTAGTTCCACAACATGGAATTTATGAAAAATAAAAACAAAAAAATTCAAATTGAATTTGATTCAGAACACTTACATATTCTTATCAACGCTCTAGAAACTTACTCCCGTCTTCAGTCCGGACAAGTCAGTATGGCTATGGACACGGTTTATGCTGATAGAAATCTTAGTTGGGATGAAAGAAATCACATAGAAGCAACTGTTAGGTATATGGCTTTTCCTGCTAACCCTAGAAGAGAATATGATGGTCATGGTGGTTTTTTCGATCAATATAATAATGAGTATGATGAAAAAGGTAATATCGTAGAGGAAAGTGAAGAATGGAAGAATAAAAAAAATAGACCACATTTAGATCATGCTAATTCGTCTTTTGGAGTTGGCTGCCCCGAAATGAAAGGCGGAACTATTTCATGGGAGATTAAAAAAGCTATTGAAGAATATCTTCACTATCAACGAAACAACGGCTATAGAGACATGGGCGTAGATGGAGATGGCGTTCTTAATATTTCTGGAGTTCCTAGCGCAAAAGTAATAGATCCAGAAACTAAAGAATACTGGAAGCCAGAAAAGTGGTTTTTGGTTCCCAAGCAATATCAACAAAAAGTAAAGGAAGCCATTAATAATAAAGATTATAATAACGCCTGGAAATTTGCCGATAAAGCTTTTAAAAAAGAAAATCCGCTTTATTGCGGCTCTAAACGAATAGACCAAAAAAATTTAAATTATTACGTTGTATTAGAAAAACCATTTAAAATAAAATGATTAATAAAATTAAAATAACAAATCTAGCTGACGCGGAAAGCTATAGCTTTAATAAAAATAATAAAGACTTCAATATATGGGTATCAACCGTTGGTCAGGAAGATAGAAAACAAATAAATAGAATGAGAAAAAACTTTCAGGAAAAGAATGTTAAATTCTTCCACCAGTTTTTTGCCGATTGGTCGGACGAAGACGGAGCAGAGTGGGGGCACTTAATTCAAGACGCCCCCCAGTTACAACATGTTCAAAATATTATTTCGTTTTTAAAACCATTCGCCGAGGACGATAAGCCTCATAGTCTTGGAATAAATTGTTTCGCCGGCATTTCCAGATCTACCGCCATCGGAATTACTGCTCTAGTCATGGCTAATAGAACAATAGAACAGGCTCTTACAGAAATCTTAAAAGCAAGAGTGGAAGCCTGGCCTAATCTTAGAATATTAAAATTTGCGTCCGAAATCCTAAATATAGACGTTCATACACATGTTAAAAAATGGAAAGATCAGTTTTTTTATTCAGAAGAAATCTTCATTCCACCAGATAGACAACAATGAGTGATATTATAGAAGAAATCACAAATCTAACAGATGAATGGTACCATTTAATCGGGAAAGATCACCACAAGGATCGTGACTGTCATTGGTATATCGAAACCAAATGGAGCTATGGTTTTCCACCAAAATATTTAGTTTACCATCATGGATACCTTGTAGATAAAATCGAAGAAGAATGTGATTCGTATGAACTTGCATTGGCTCGTTTAAAAGACATATTGACAGAAGAGATAAAACAGTATAGAGTATATCAAACTAATGATGACGAAGAAGCTGGATGGTGATAAACAAATATTATTTTTAGGCGATATCCACGGAAATTGGAATGAATTGCTTTTTAAAATACAACTAAAGAAAATTTCAAATGCCAACATTATTTCCGTTGGTGATTTGGGAATGGGATTTAATTCAAATCAAGATAGAATAACTTCTGGTTTGCTTGATAAGGAGTTTAAGCAAAATAATATTAAATTTTATGGTATTAGAGGAAATCACGACGATCCTTCCTTTTTTAAAGGAAACGACAGAGTATGTTTAGATAATTTCGAGTTGGTCGAAGATTATTCGATTTTAAAATATAATTCTAAAGCTATTCAATTGATAGGCGGCGCAGTATCTGTTGACAGAACGGGAAGAAGAGTTGGTGTTTCCCATTGGGAAGATGAAGGCGTTGTTTTTAATAGAGATGCCTGTCAAAAAGTTGATATTCTTGTAACTCATACAGCGCCATCTTATTGTTTTCCTCAACAGTTTAACGAGATAGTGTACGGATGGGCTAGAGAAGATGCTTATTTGATTGAAGACCTAACAGAAGAACGAGCCGTGATGGATGAGATTTTCAAACTATGTTCACCAAGTCTACATTTTTATGGGCATTTTCATTCAAGTTGGGCAGAAAAAATAAACGGATGTGAATCTAGACTTCTTGATATAAACGAAATTTATGAACTAATATAATTTTATGGAAAAACTTCCTATTTTTTTACATATCCCAAAAAACGCGGGAAACTATGTTTCAAGCTGGTGTTTTAATTTAATTAGAAAAAGATGGCTTTTAAAATATAAAAATCCCGCACTCGGCTGGAATACCGCGCTAAGACATATTGCTGTTAAATTCAATAACGAAACTATTCTAGCGCTAATTGCATACGATCCTCTTTTTGCAAAAAAAGAAAAATTTAAACAAAACCCAGATAATCCTTATCTTAGCTCTGTCGAATTGGAAGATCTTATTTTCGAATTAGAAAATAATGGATTAGACGTTTCTTCTATTCATATTGAATCTAATGGGTTTAAATTTATAAAAACAGAACTATATGAAAATTTATGCAAGATAATAAATAGGTCGCCTGTTTATTTTTGTATTTTGAGGGATCCCTTTTCTAGAGCCCTCTCAATGTTTCATTATTTGAAAGGAGATACATCTAGTCACGAGACTACTCATGGGAAAATAGCTTCTAAATCTTTTATTGACTACGTAAAGTCGTACGAATTAGAAGACAGCTGGATAATTAGATGCATTACAGGGATTAGCGATAATAAAATTATAGATGATAACGATTTTATAATGACTTGTGAATTTTTAGATAAAGTCAGAATAAAAGACATTAAAAATGTAGATGAATTATTAAATGAAATCTTTATTGAATGCTATTCGATAGATTTAGATGAAATACGTAAATTAAAAAAGAATTTGCAAATCAAAAATGAATCCGCATCTAGCAAAGTAAATATTCAGCTGTCTTCTCTAGAAGACGAAGCGAGAAATGTATTTTTAAACCGAACAATATTTGATTATAAGATATATAATAAATATACATCAACTCTTGTAAATTAAAACAATTATGGGAATGTACGATACTATAAAAATAAAAAAACAACTTTCCTTACCTGAAGAAGTTAAAAATTTAAATATAAACTGGCTTGATATTGAATATCAAACAAAAAGTTTTGATAACTGTTTGTCCGAATTCATTTTAACCGAAAATGGTGAATTATTTGAAATACTAATTGAAAGAGAATATATACAATGGAGTGAAGAAGAAAAAAAATCCGCGCCAAAATATTCCTTTTTTAAAGATGTCATAGAAAAGAAAAGGGAAGAAAAAAAACTGAACTACCATGGCGTTGTAAGATTTTATTGTTATGAACGCTTTGACGAGGAAAATGATTTTTTTATAGACTACGATGCGTTTTTTATTTATGGAAAGCTAGACAAAATAGAAATAGCAGAATTTAAAAAATACAAAGTCAATAGAAATAACTTACAGGATATGCTTTTAGAGCATAATAAGTTTAAAAACAAACTTAAAAGATTAATTGCTAAATACTCAGGATGGAATTGGCTTTGGGTATCGGTGGCAAAATCATTACATAAGATGTCGTCTCTTATTGAAAAGATGCGCGTTATAATTTTTAATTACCTAATCATATGATGAAGGTTGCATTTCCTTCAGAGGAAGGATGTTTTAATATTATTCGGAATAAGTTTTGCGGATTAGATTGTTATTTGATAACTCCGCAAATCGATGCAAAATGGAATAAAAACAATTTATTTTATCGTTCTTTAGTTACAGATAAAGAAGGCAACGTTTTATCTTCTGGATTCCCAAAGTTTTTCAACTATGGAGAAAAACTAGAATGCTATCCGAATCCAGAGGATTTTAACGATTGGAAACTGGAAGATAAGATAGATGGTTCTCTTCTTATAGCAGACTATGTTAATAATCAGTTCTCTATGAGAACAAGAGGCACGGTTTCTTATTCTCTTCAAGAGAATTCTAAAGATTTCGAATTGTTGCCAGAAAAATACCCAAAGATAATCGAGTTCTTAAAAGAAAACTCGCACCTTAGCCTTCTATTTGAAATTGTAACTCCAAATAATGTTATAGTTGTTAGGCCTCAACAAATAGAATTTTATTTTATCGGTGCTATAAATAAAAATGGAATGTGCGTAATATCATCATCTGACTTGGTCGATATATGGAGAAAGATTGGTCAGATGCCAAGTCCGCAATCATATAACTTTCTAAATACCAATAATCTTTCCACAATAGCGGAAACTATTAAACACTGGAAGGGTAAAGAAGGAATTGTTATATCATATAATAATGGACAAAATAGGATCAAATTAAAGTCAGACTGGTATTTGTTTTGTCATAGAGTTAAGTCGCAATTAAACTCGCAAAATAATTTAATTGAATATTATGTCGATTCTGAAATGCC
>Ga0315904_10002287_pt1 | contig 29798 bp, 23 predicted proteins | sample LakEriMetagenome_6_FD_203529 | JGI IMG/M metagenome (GOLD analysis project Ga0315904, IMG submission 203529) | Freshwater fungal communities from buoy surface, Lake Erie, Ohio, United States - Buoy 12 MA120 | ecosystem: Environmental > Aquatic > Freshwater > Lake | place: USA: Lake Erie, Ohio...
GCCAGGAGCCCCGGCTATGCTGAGAGTTGCCCAGGAATCGCTGCCAGGCTGGTATTTCGCAAAAGAACCCGGGCCGATCACATAGAGCTCGGTGCCGCTCCACGCGATGTGCTGGGTATGCACAGGGACGGCCGGTATGGGAGCCCCGGCGCTCGATCCGCGTGTCCACTGGTCGATGGCAGGATCATAACGCATCACAAAGCCCCAGCCGTCTTGCCAGACAAGCATTTCCGTGCCGGTCCAGATCGCATTGGCCAGCGTGCCGATGCTGAATTCACCGGGCACAGCCGCCGACCAAGCCTCCTGCGCGAGGTTGGTTTTCGAAATGCGCGAGTAGCCCGCCGCCGCCAGGCTCGCCGAGTTCGGATCGGCAGAAAGCGTGATGCTGCCCGCCGGAACTGAGCCGCCACCGCCTCCCGTGAGCACCCCTGGAGCGATGTTCGCCGCCGTGATCGCCCCATTGGCAATGTGCGCGCCCGTCACCGCGCCGGGTGCGATCATCCCGCTCGTCACACCGCCCGGTTTTACCCCTTCCGCCACCATCGCATACCCCACTGCCGCGATGCGCGTGTCGGGCGTCAGCATCTCGGAGCCGTTCACGCCGTCGTTGAACCACACCCGCAGCCACACGCTGACGTTGTTGAACACCGCCGGCGGCACCGCCGTCATGTTGGTAAGCCCCGTGTCACCCAGGAGCACATCATAGAGCCCGCTCACCACGGGTCGCGATACGGCCGCCACGGGTTCCGAACCCGCCACGCTCGTGCCATCATTGCTCCAATACGTCTGCGCACCACCCGCGCTCACCAAGGCGAACTTGAACTGCCCCGTCCCGGTAAAGTTCACGTTCCCCACCGCCACGCGGCCCTGGTAATTGATCATTTGCGGCACCTGAGCGGTCATCGACACAGTGCAGGAAAGCAAGAGGCAAAAGGTGGCGAGAAAACGTCTCATGCACCCTTTGCACCACTTTGGCGGCGGGTGATTACAAAAAATCTGTTCGAGAATTCTGCCGCAGCCGGGATGGAGCCCCCCTTCACGGCCGCGTGATCCGCACGCGGTAAAACTTCGCCGTTCCTGTCGCGCTGAGGTCGGTGATGGTGCGCACGGTGCCGGCGTCGCTGGTGGTGAAGTTTGTCAGCGACTGCCAGTTGGCCGAAAGGCCGAGCGTGGGGCTGCTTTCGATGACGTAGGTGCGGCCGGTGAGGCGCGGGGCGATTTGAATCTGCATCTGCGCGGGCTGGCCGGGCACGTCTTGCATCGCCTGCATGAAGCGCGACAGCGGATCGAGCGGCGAGAGACCGGCGGCGAATTCGAAGTCGTTGCTTTGGCCATCGCCATCGGGATCGGCGGTGGCTGAAGAAATCGTGGGATCGTTGAGTGAGAGTGAGCTGAAGTTTTCCTGCTGCCAGGCGCCAAAGGCTCCCGGCGTGAATCGCGCATACGAGCGACCGTTTGTGGCCACCCAGAAGTGGCCGGGCTGATGCGGGTTCAGCGCGACGTAGGTCGTGTTGGGCAGGCGATGGCCGGCCTTCGTGCATTCATGCCACACCGCGCCGTTGTCGTTCGAGTAGTAGATCTTGAGCGCGGCATCGCCGAAGCGTTTTCCACACACGAGCACCTGCCCGTTGTGGGCGTCGATGGCACGCACCTCGGAGAAGCCGGTGTTCGAAAATGGCGTGTCGAGGTAAGTCCAGTTCGTGCCGTTGTTCGTCGAGTAAGCGAGGCCGAGGTGGCCGTTCAGTCCGCCGAACCAGAGGCGGCCCGTGGCGTGATCTCGAACAAAGTAGCCCCAGGAGTTCCAGTCGTAGAGTTTTGTGTTGCTCGGTCCGCCGCTGGAATGGCCCGCGCTGGCCCAGGTCACGCCACGATCATTCGAGATGAGGAAACCGATACCGTTCAGCCACGCAAAACGTCGCGCCGCATTGCCCGCATCGGCTTCGAGGAAGACGAAGTGGCTGAACTCATCGCCCCAAGTGCCGCCAGCGGGCACGCCGGTCGATTTCGTGAAGGCCACGCCGCCATTCGTGCTGCGGTAGATGCCGGAATTCGTGTTCGCGGTGTCGTGCACGGCCACGAGGATCTCATTCGCATCATCGGGAGCCACGCAGCCGCTGATGATCTCGCTACCAGCAGGCAAACCGGTGCCCGTGACGCCCGCCACATGCACCAGCGACCAATTCGCACCATCATCGCTCGTCGTCACGATGGAGGCGCGGCCCGTGTTGGGTCCGAAGAACGATCCGCCCACGAAATACACCTTAGGCGCGGCATTGCCCGTCACCGGACCCACGAGAGCCTCGATGGCGTAAGTCATGCCCACATTGCCATTGCTCACCGGCAGGCTGCGGCGCGGATTCCTAGGCGCGAGCCCCGTCTCGCTGCCATCGGTGGCGATGAAGCCGATCAAATCTGCCACCGGCATATAAACACGCTGCGGATCATTCGGATGCCACGAGGGCTTCCACGTCACCACCTCGCCGATGCCGCGCGTCATGTAGCTCACGGTCGATCCGGCGTCCGTGCTCACGAAGGGGCCGAAACCATTCGGCAGATACCAGCGGTTCGCATCGAGCGGGTCCTGATGCAGCGAGCCGCGCGACCATCCAGGGCTCGTGTCGCTCGTCAGCATCGCCGCGGGTCGCGTGCCGGTGATCGTGAGCGGCAGCGTGCTCCACGAGGTGCCACCGTTGGTGCTTTTGCGCGTCGGGCCGCCGATCCAGCCCAGCACGATGGTCGCACCATCACGCAGCACATGACACATGCCCACCGGACCATTCGCTGTGAGCCCGCCGAGCACCGTCGAGGTGATGTTCGACCATGTCGCGCCAGTCGCGTCCGATTTGTAAAAGCGATTGCTCGCTCCGTCCTGCACGGCGGCAAACATCACGCCACTCGGCAGCCTCGCCAGCCGCGTCACCGAGGTCGTTGCCGCATTCACCGTCACCGCGCTCCAGGTGATGCTGCCACCGCTGCCGCGCGTGCCTTTGTAGAGCGCGCTCGTGCCCGTGTCCTTCACTCCGCCGACGAAGATGTCATTCGGAAACGCCGGATGCATGTGCACCACATGCCCGATCATGCCATCAAACAACGTGCCGCCCTGCTTGCTCCACGTTCCCGCGCTGCCGCCCGTGGTGCTGCGCCACAGGCCGTTTTTCCGACTGATGGCAAAGATTTCCTGGTCACCTGATCCTGGCGTGATGGCCAGGCACTCGCCCTGCCAGCGCAGATCGTCATTGCCGGAAAAAAGCACGCCGCTGAGCACCTGCGTCCACGTCGCACCGCCATCCGTCGTGCGCCACACGCCGCGATTCGTATCCGCCGAGGTGTAACTCGTCCCCACCGCCTGAAACACCACCTCCGCCGATCCCTCCCCCACCGCCAGCCCCTGCACAAACAGCCCCGCCGAGCTCGTCATGTCGCCCGAGACGAACCGCCAGCTCGCGCCCTGATTATCACTCCGATACACCCCGCCGACATCCGTCCGCGCATACAGCCGCCCCGACGAGTGCGACGCAAACCCCGTCAACCATCCGCCCGCATCCAGATCCGTTTGCCGGAACACTCCCGGCTGCGGTGTCCCCACCATGGACGCGGCGGAAGCGGCCCCGGCAGAAGCGAGGGCTGCCTTGAAGATCCATCTCACGATCGGCATCATCGGGGTGAAGGGTTGCCATATTCCACCCGATCCGCGATCTTTGATTTCCGAGAATCGGTGAAATAAAAATCACTTCGCCAAGAGCGCCATCGATTCGTTAGTTTCCAGCCGTGATCCAATGAGACCCAACGGCGAGGCACAACCCCGTTTCCTAACCACCCGCTGGACCGTGATGGGCAGTGCGGGCGACGCGTCCTGCCGTGACCGTGCGTGGGAGCATTTCTGCCTGAGTTACTGGTATCCGGTTTACGCCTTCATCCGCCGCCGCGGCACACCTGCCGATGAAGCCGCCGACCTCACCCAGGGATTCTTCGCAAAGCTCATCGAACAGGATTGGCTGGCAAAGGTTGAGCGTCGCGACACCCGGTTCAGCACCCTGCTGATCACCGTTCTGAAAAACCACCTCGCCAAGCGGCACCACTACGACTCCGCCCTCAAACGCGGAGGTGGTGAAACCCCGCTGTCGCTTGAGATGGCCCGGGCGGAGAACTGGTTCGGCGCGGAACCGGTCACACCCGAAACGCCCGAAAGCCTTTTTGAAAAACGCTGGGCCCTTGCCGTGATGGATGCGGCTCTCGGCCGCCTGCGCGAAGAGTGTGAGACCGCTGGAAAAGCCGCGCTGTTTGCCGCGCTCAGTCCGTTCCTCTCACGCGAGCCCTCGCCCGGAGACTACGACGAAGCCGCGGCCCGCCTGGGCATCCATCCGAAGAGCGTGGCGGTGGGCGTGCATCGCCTGCGGGCCGACTACCGGGCGATGGTTCGCGAGGAAGTCGCGGCCGGCCTCAACAACCGCCGCATGGTGGACGAGGAAATGACCGCTCTGGCACAAGCGCTCGGACTCTGATGAAAAGTCAAATCAGCCGGTTATCATCAGGCTCCGACAGGGTGGAACGGGATATGCGAACCGCAGAGGCCAACACCTGCCCACGTTGTGGAGCCACGCTCGGCGCCTCCGGTCATTGCGGCCCCTGCCTGTTTGCCGTGACCTTCCATGCCGATGGGGAGACCGCGCCCGAAACCGATGGACCCGCGCCATGGACCCGTTTCGCCGGGCTCGATCTGTTCGAGGAAATCGGCCGCGGCGGCATGGGGGTGGTCTATCGGGCGAAACAATCCGCGCTGGATCGCGAGGTGGCGGTCAAAGTGCTCTTGCGCGCGCGGTTTGCCGGCACGGAGGAACGGACGCGCTTCCACCGCGAGGCGCAGGCCGCCGCGCGGCTCCATCACCCTGGCATCGTCGGCATCATTGATACCGGTGAAACGGAAGGCGTGCCGTGGTTCAGCATGGAATACCTCCCGGGCAGAAGCCTTGAGGAAACCGTCCGCGAGCATCCGATGGAGGAGCGGCAGGCCGCCACCGTGGTTCGAACCGTGGCCGAGGCGCTGCAGCACGCCCACGATCACGGCGTGCTTCACCGGGACCTCAAGCCGTCCAACATCCTGCTCGATGAGGATGGGAATCCACGCATCACCGACTTCGGAATCGCCCGGCTTGCCACGGCCGGCACCCAGAGTTCCGCATTCACCCGCAGCGGCCAGATGTTGGGTTCGCCCGGCTACGCCGCACCCGAACAGGCCTTGGATGGCGAGGCGGATGCGAAGACCGACGTGCATGGACTCGGCGCGCTGCTGTATCATCTTCTCACCGGCCGGCCGCCGTTCCAGGGCCCCACCCTCGATGCGATCCTCGTGCAACTCCGCGAGGACGATCCCATCCCGGTGAGGCGATTGGTGCCGGGCACTTCCGCCGATCTGGAAACCATCTGCCTGAAATGCCTGCGCAAGCTGCCCGGCAACCGCTACGCCACCGCCCGCGAGGTGGCGGAAGACCTCGACCGCTTTCTCACGAACCAGCCGATCCTCGCCCGCCCGCCCGGCTGGACCGGCAGGTTGTGGCGATGGACGCGCAGGCATCCGGGCATGGCGGCGATGCTCGCATTGTCCGCGCTTCTGTCAGGCGGCATTGTCAGCACGGCACTCGGATTCGCCCGCCATCAGGCGCGGATGGAGCACCGGGCCTCATTGGTTTCCGAAGCCCGGTCGCTGCGCCAGACGCGCCATGCGGGGAGCCGCACCGAGGCATTGGAAAAGCTGCGGGCCGCATGGCGAATCAAGGCCTCGCCAGAGATTCGCGCCGAGGCTACCGCCTGCCTGACGCTGCCTGAAATCGGCAACATGACCCGCGGGCCCGAAGCACCTCCCGATCCGGGCCTGAGCGGAGACGGGCGCAGGATCGCCCGCATCGAAGGCAAGGACATCGTTGTCCGTGAAAGCGATGGAAACCGCGAGATTTTCCGGCGTGCACTGACCAATGGGATTTCCGAGTTCAAACTCGACGACCACGGTGAGCGAATCGCCGTCAACACACCTGGCAGCGGCGATCTGGTTCTGGTATCGATTGAGACGGGCCGTGTGATCGCCACCTGCCGGCATCCGATGCGCCTGCACTCGCTTGATTGGAGCGGAGAACTGATCGCCACCGCCTGCGACAACCGTTTCATTCACATCTGGGACGATGCGGGAAATCTCAAACACCGCCTCAGCGGCCATGAATCGCCATTCATCCGGGTGGCATTCCGGCCGCGCTCGCAGGAACTCGCCAGCACCTCGGCGGACAACCACATCCGCTTGTGGCATGCCGCGCGTGGCACGGAAATCCTGCGCAGGGAGATCCATCACCAACCGCACCAGAGGCTGTGGTGGTCAGCGGCGGGAGACGCGCTGCATGGTTTGTCCGATGATGGATCCTGCGAGACCTTCCCCATTTCCCCCTCGCCCATTGCCGATGTGCTCGCGCCACCCCAGGAAGAACCGCATTCCGAAAACCTTGGCACGGCGGATCTCAGGGCGGACGGGCGGCTCGCCGTGGTGGTGGATGAAAACGCCGCCCGCCTGTGGGACTTTGGCGCGGGGCGGACGATCCTGGAGGTTCCAAAACCCGTGGGACAATGGCTCGGCGCGCGTTTTTCACCCGATGGCAGCCGCCTGTGGACCTGCGGTTGGGCGAATCCGCTCGAGGAGAGGCGGTTCGAACCGATCGACGGCAAACCGCGGGTGACGGGCGTCCGCACCCTGAGCGAGACCCAAGGCGATCTGATCCGCGACACTTCGGCCGACGGCAGCCTGTTGGTGCTCAGCAACAACGCCACCGGCCACTTTATCGTCGTGGACTCCGTGGGAAGAACCATGCTCCGACTTCCCCATCCGGGCACACTTGCCACCGCTATCAGCCCGGATGGCAAATGGCTCCTCACCAGCAGCTACCTGCAACCCGGCGTGAAGGTGTGGTCGCTCCCGGATGGCACCCACACATCCACTCTGCTGAACGGGCAATCGGTCGTCCGCATCATGGCGCTCGGGGACCGCAGGTTCCTTCTTCGCACCTCGGATTCGACGCATGTGTTCCAATCGGGAACGTGGAGGCACGAACGGCAACTCGATCTTCCCACGCCCGTCAACAGCATGGCCTGCACGCCGGATGGCCGCCTCATCGCCGTGCAGGGTGACAATGAAATCCGCATCCTCTCGACCGCCAATCTCACCGAAGTCCACCACCTCACCGCGCCCGCCCACGCCGGCTGGCTTGGCGAGGGGCATCTGGTTTTCAGTCCCGATGGTTCCATGCTGCTCCTCCACACCGCCGTGGGAACCGTGGTCCGATGGAATCTCGCGAAACTGGCCGACACCCTGCGCCAACTCGGCCTTGTGGAGGGTGGCTAGACATGCGCTCCCATCCCGCGCTTTACAATCCGGAGCGACTTCGCACCCTGCGGCGCATGACGCGCTTTCGCCCCTGCATCGACCTCCACGAGGGAAAGGTGAAACAAATCGTCGGCGGCACGCTGCGCGACGATGGCGCGGGACCGAGGGAAAACTTCGTATCCGACAAGGCGCCGGCATGGTTCGCGGAGACGTTTCGCTTGGACGCGCTGACCGGCGGACATGTCATCAAGCTCGGGCCGGGAAACGATGTGGCGGCACGCGAGGCGCTCGCCGCGTGGCCGGGTGGCATGCAGATCGGCGGCGGGATTTCCGCGGCGAACGCGAAGCAGTGGCTCGACGCGGGGGCCAGCCACGTGATCGTGACCTCGGCCTTGTTTGATGCGGACGGCCGGTTTCTAACAGAAACACTCGATGCGCTGGTCAAGGCCGTGGGTGCGGAAAGGCTGGTGATCGACCTCTCGTGCCGCCGCACCACGCAGGGCTGGACGGTGGCGATGAACCGCTGGCAGACCTTGACGGAAATGGAGGTCACCCACGCCACGTTGGACCGGCTTGCGCCGCATTGCGCCGAGTTTCTCATCCACGCGGCGGATGTGGAGGGTCTGTGCCGCGGGATCGACGCGGAGCTGGTGGAGCTGTTAGGAAACTGGGGGAAACTCCCGGTCACCTACGCCGGTGGCGCGGCGACGATGGATGACGTGCTGCTGGTGGAGGGCGCCGGGCGGGGACGGGTGGACGTGACGGTGGGCAGCGCACTGGATCTTTTCGGCGGCAAAGGACTGGCATACAGGGACTTGGTCGCATGGAACCGCCGCGAGGTGTGACGATGAGGGAATGCGGTTGCAGGTTGCCAAAGCGCTGTCTTAAATCCCCGCCCGTGGCACCTTTGGAGACGCTTGAGAGAACCGGTAGCCGGACCGTGGACCGCGATTATCTGCGGAAGACCTTCCACGCCATGCTCCGGGCGCGGATCTTGGAAAACAAGCTCTCCAGCCTCTACAAGGCGGGCAAAATCGTCGGCGGCGTCTATCTTGGGCGCGGTCAGGAGGCGGTGAGCGCCACCCTCGGCGCGGCCCTGGTGCCGGGCACGGATTTCTTCGCCCCGCTGATCCGCGACCAGGCCGGGCGCACCGCCTTCGGTGAGCCGCTGATCGACTGCACCCGCACCTACCTCGGCTCGGTGAAGGGCCCGATGCGCGGGCGCGACGGCAACATCCACCGCGGGCGGCCGGAGCTGGGCATGCCGGCGATGATTTCCCACCTCGGAGCCCAGGTGCCGGTGGTGGCAGGCATGCTTTTCGCCCGCAGGCTGCGCGGCGATCTCGATGGCCGCGTCGGCGCGACGTGCATCGGCGACGGTGCCTCATCAACCGGCGCGTTTCACGAGGGGCTGAACCTCGCGGCGGTGGAAAAACTCCCGCTGGTGCTCGTGATCGGCAACAATCAGTTCGCCTACTCGACGCCGAACACCCGGCAGTTCGCCTGCGCCGATCTGGTGGACAAGGCCCGCGGCTACGGCATCGGCGGATTCTCGGTGGACGGCACCGACCTGCTCGCCTGCGCCGCGGTGATGACCGAGGCGATCCGCCGCGCACGCGAGGGTGGCGGCCCGCAACTCGTGGTGGCGCGATTGCTGCGCCTCTCCGGCCACGGCGAGCATGATGACGGTTTCTACGTGCCTGCGGAAACCCGGCGCGATCACTACGGGCGGGATTGCATCGAGGTGGCCATGCGCCAACTCGTGGAGAACGGCATCGCCAGCGTGGATGAAATCCTCGGATGGCAGGAGGAGTTCGCCGAAGAGGTGCAGAAGGCCGTCGCCCAGGCCCAGCAGGAACCGGTGCCCGATCCCTATCAGGAAAACTGGACGGCGCTCGCCACCGGTTTCCCTCTAACAGCCGCGCAACCCGCAACCCAGCCCGCTTTCCCGTGAGTGTGACCTACATCGATGCCATCCGCGAGGCGCAGGCCACCCTGCTGCGGGAGGATCCGCGCGTGTTTCTCTATGGCCAGGACATCGGCGTCTTCGGCGGCGCGTTCAAGGCCACCAAGGGCTTGGCCGAGGAGTTTCCCGGCCGGGTGTTTGACAGCCCGCTGTCGGAGGACGCCATGCTCGGCCTTGCCGTCGGCGCGGCCATCGAAGGCATGCGGCCGATCATCGAGATGCAGTTCGCGGATTTCTCGTCAATCGCCTTCAACCAGATCGTCAACCAGGCGGCCACGCATTTCTACCGGACCGGCACGCCGATCCCGATCACCGTGCGCCTGCCTTCGGGCGGCACCGCCGGATCGGGACCGTTCCACAGCCAGAGCATGGAAGGCATCTACGCCCAGTATCCGGGACTCATCGTCCTGACGCCCGCCTCGGTCAGTGACGCCTATCACATGCTCATCGACGCCGTCGCACTCGAAGACCCGGTGATCTTCTGCGAGCACAAGTTCCTTTACCGCTGGCTCAAGTCGAAATCGATCAACGGCGACCACCTGCCGATCGGCCAGGCACGCATTGTCAGAGCGGGAAAACACGCCACCGTCGTCACCTACAGCGCGATGGTCCACGAGGCTGTCAGGGCCGCCGAACGCCTGCATCAGGACGGTTGGGAAATCGAGGTGGTGGACCTGCGTTCGATCAAGCCGCTGGATATTGACACCGTGCTCGCCTCCGTGGCCCGCACCGGGCGCCTGCTCGCGCTGGGCGAGGCGTTTCCATGGGGCGGCGTCACGGCGGAAATCGTCTCGCGCGTCACCGAGGAGGGCTTCCATCTGTTAGACGCGCCGCCGCAAAGGCTCAACTCCCGCGACACGCCCGTGCCCTATCACCCGAAGTTGTGGGCCGCGCACCGCCCGACCCCGGAGTCAATCTGCGAGTCCTTGAGAAAACTGCTCACCTTCTGAGAATTTCAAATCTCCCTCGCCATGCCCACCGTCCCCATCCTCATGCCGCAGCTCGGCGAATCGATCGCCGAGGCCACCGTCATCCGCCTCGGCGTCGCGGTGGGCGACGCGGTGCGTGCCGATCAGGAAATCATCGAGGTGGAGACCAACAAGGCCGTCATGGGCGTGACCACCGTGTGCAACGGCACCGTTTCGGAAATCCGCGCGCAGGAGGGCGTTTCCTACTCGGTGGGAAGTCTGTTAGGACTGTTGGATGTGACCGAAGACGAGGTCGTCCGCACCGGCGTGGAGACGCTGGAGTCAATGGAGGAAAAACGCGCCGCCGCCGATGCCGCCCCGGGCCCCTCCCGCGCCGAAACCAACGTCCACTTCGCTCAGGATTCGGATTCTTATGAGGAGGCGCCGCCGGTCGTCCCCAGCGTGAAAGGCCTACCCGTGCCCACCGGAACGATGGGCGCCCACTACATTTCACCGCGCATGCGGGCCCGCATGGACGACCTCGGCCTGCGCGAGGCGGACATCTCCGCCGTCGCCGGCACCGGCGCGGGTGGCCGCGTCACCGTGGAGGATCTCGAGCGTTTCCTCGATTACCTCGAAGCCTGGCCCAGCGCCGCCGCCTCGCCGATGCGCCTCGCCGTGGCCGACGCGATGCGCCGCAGTTGGACCCGCCCGCTGGCCACCGTCGGTCTGCCCGCGATGCTCGACCGCGTGCTCGACCACCGCCGCACCCACACGCCCAAGCCCGGACTCACGCTTTACATGCTCCGCGCCTTCGCGCTGGCCATCACCGAAAACCCCACCACCGCCGGCTATCTCATCGGCGACAAGGTCGTCCACCCGCGTTCGTTCGACATCGGCGTGGCCGTCCAAATCGACGACGGCGTGGTCGTCCCGGTGGTCCGCCGCGTGGACCAGAAACCGCTGCGCGAACTCATCGACGAGTATGACGACCTCGTCACCCGCGCCCGCCGCCGACGCCTGACCGAAGACGACTGCCGCGGCGGCATCGCCACGGTCACCAACTTCGGCACCTTCGGCCTCACCATCGGCACACCCATTCCGCTGCCCAACGAAACCCTCATCCTCGGCATCGGCGCGGGCGTGAAGAAACCCGTCTGGAGCACCGAAGTCGAAGCCTTCCTCCCTGCCACCGTGGCTGACATTTTCCTCACCTTCGACCACCGCGTCGTCGATGGCGGCGGGGCCGGGGTCCTACTCGGCCGGGTCGCGGAACTGCTGAAACACCCGGAAAACCTCTGATTTCGCGGAATCCGCCCAAGAAATTCCCAATCCGCCCGTTTCCCCGGTGAATCCCACACCAGCCGACCCCACACCACCCATGCCGGAGACCCGGGAATCCTTCGTCACGAAGGCCATGGCGGACTACGAGTCGGCCCTTATCGGCTATGCCGCCACCATTCTCCATGATACCGACCGCGCCCGCGATGTGGTGCAGGATACCTTCATCCGGCTTTGCCAGCAGGACCCGGACAAGGTGCGTGACAACCTCAAGTCGTGGCTTTTCACCGTTTGCCGCAATCGTTCGCTCGATCTGTTGCGCAAGGACAAGCACATCGAGCCCATCGAGGACATCCGCTGGAAACGCGTCGCCGGCCCCGGACTCCAGCCCGACGAGCAGGCGGAGTTCGACGAGAAACTCTCAAGCGTGATGAAACTCATGGAACGCCTATCCGACAACCAGCGCGAGTGCATCCTGCTCAAGTTCCAGCAGGGCCTCAGCTATCAGGAAATCGAAAAGGTCACCGGACTCACCCAAGGCAACATCGGTTTCCTCATCCACACCGGCCTCAAGCGCCTCCGCGACCTGATCCCCGCCGACATCCGCTGAAACTCCTGTCATTTTCCCATTCATGAAACTCCACCCCGAGGATCCGCGACTGACCGCCTGGCTGTTAGGCGAGTTGTCCGCGGAGGACGCCGCCTCCGTCGAGCGCGCCGTCGCCGCCGATCCCGCGCTGCGCCTCGCCGTCGCCGAGCTGGAGAAAACCCAGCGTTTTCTGGTGGATACGCTTTCGCCCGGCAAAGCCGATCTCCTCCCCCGCCAGCGGGATCTGATCCTTCAGGCGGCCCGCGAAGCGGATCGAGGCCAATCCGTTTCGCCCGAAATCACTCCGCGCAAGAAGCCTATGCCTTGGCTCTTCCCGCTCGCCGCCGCAGCGGTTCTCACCGTCGCCGCCATCTCGCTGCTCAACCTTCCATCCTCCGAACCGAAGACCGCAAAACCTAACAGCTCGGACACTCCCGCCGACGGCACCATGCCGATGGAAGTCGCGCTGATGCCCGCACCCGGTCCGCCGGACGCCGGCCGAAGCACCGAGGGACCGCGCCCCACCGCGTCGAACGGTCTGAATGCCGCCGCCGATGCCCGCGCCCGTCTGTTAGAAGAAAACGGCGACTTGTATCTCCGGAAAGTCGCCGAGCGGTTGGCCGAGTCACCCGTGCCGGCCGAAAACGCGCTGCCGCCGCTGATCCGCCGTTCGTCCGTGAGCGCCATCGATCATCCGGAACTCGCACTGCCCGTTCACGCCGGACGTTCCAGCCTCGCATGGATCACCCGCTCGATCCGTGGCGAAAAGAAGCGCCCGCCCGCCAATGCCGTGCGCCTCGAGGAAATCCTCAACCATTTCTCGCTCCGTCCCGCGGGCCCCGCCTCCGTTTCGCGCGGCGTCACGCTTTCCTCCGAAACCATCGCCTGCCCGTGGAAACCTTCCTCCACCCTGCTGCTGGTCTCGTTCCGCGGCGCGGCCGATACCGCACGCGAAGTCACCGCCACCTTCAAGGCCAACCCCGCCTCCATCCGCCGCTACCGCTTGCTCGGATTCGCTCCGGTTTCCGGACAATCCGACTCCACCCTGCCATCACGCCTGCCTGCGAAATCCATCACCTCGCTCGTCATCGAGATCGAACCCGCGGCTCCCGCCCCCAACCTCGGCGCCATCGAGTGGACTGTCGGCGGCCAACCCGCCCCGCCCGTGGCCCTCGTCCGCCAATCGGATGCGGAGCCTTCCAACGACGCGCGCTTCGCCGCGCTCGTCTGCACCTTCTCCCAATGGCTCACCGCCGAAGCGGGCTCAACCATCGACGCGGAACTTCTCTCCGCCCTCGCCCGCGAATGCGCCTCGGATACCCTGCCCGCGGACCGCGCCGACTTCCTCAACCTCATCGACCAGACGCTCGGCCTCTGATCGTGGCTGGGACAACCTGTCCCACTCCCTCAATCACCGCTTGCCCCCATCAGCCCGCCCAAGCACACTGCGGGCAATGGAAAGGCGTCTTCCTTCCGGCCTGCGCTTCGTGCTGCGAGTGCTGCGGGATTTTTTCCTGCAAAACCACGGCCTGCTCCTCACCGGTTCGGTGGCCTTCAACATGATGCTGTCGCTCATCCCCCTGTGCGCGGTGCTGGTGGTGGTGTTCTCGCGCTTCATCGATCCGGACCTGCTGATTCGCTCTCTAACAACGGAGCTCGAACTCATCGCCCCGGCATTCGCGCCCACGGTGGAGGAGGTGCTGAAGGGCTTCCTCAGGGAACGCAATCTCGTCGGCGGCATCGGCTTGCTCACGCTGCTGTTCTTCAGCTCGAAGGCGTTCCGCGTGCTGGAGGACGCCTTCGCGATCATTTTCCACAAACCCTTGCCGTCGCTGCGCCGCAAGTTCTGGGTTTCCGCCCTGCTGCCGTATCTGTTCATCCTCATCGTCGCCGCCGGCCTCATCCTCATCACCACCGCCAACGCGCTCTTCGCATCCGGCGGCCGCTTGCACCAGTGGTTTCCCTCGGTGTTTCCCCACATCGGCAAGCACGCGTCCACCATTGTCTGGCTCACCGGCGTCAGTGGGTTGGTGCTGTTGTTCACGCTGCTTTACTCGATCATGCCCGTGGCCCGCGTGTCGCTCCGCCGCGCGCTCGCCGGCGGTTTCACCGCCGCCGTGCTCTGGGAAATCACCCGCTATCTGCTCGTCGCGTGGTATGCGCGCATGTCCGCCGTGAACGTGATCTACGGCTCGATGGCCACCGTGGTCATCATCCTGCTCACGCTCGAAGCCGCCGCCTTCATCCTCTTGCTCGGCGCGCAGGTGATCGCCGAACTCCAGCGCAACGCCAACCTCGGCCTCGCCTGGCACGAGGAACCACCGGACGAAGCCCCGGCCGGGTAACGGAATCGCGGCGACGATGCCGCCGATATTGCGCGGAAATTGCTATCGTCTGGACCCTTGCACCGCCATGCCCCACGCATAGGGAGGCAGGGAGATTCCAGTGGGTAAAATACGCGTAGCCTTAGCGACTTCCTGCGGTGTAAGGCCCTCAATACCTGCAATCATCACGCCATCTCGCAACCACTCCTTCCACGATGATCACCAAAATCGACCACCTCGGCATCGCCGTCCAGTCCCTCGACGAATCGATCCCCTACTACGAAAACGTCCTCGGCCTGAAATGTGAAGGCCGCGAGGAGGTCGAGTCACAGAAGGTCCGCACCGCGTTCTTCGCCGCAGGGGATGTCCACCTTGAACTGCTCGAACCGACGTCACCGGAGAGCCCCATCGCGAAGTTTCTCGAAAAGAACCCCGCCGGCGGCATCCACCACATCGCCTTCGCCACTGACGACATCACCGGCCAGCTCGCCCAGGCGAAGGACAAGGGCGCGAAACTGATCCATGAAGTCCCCTTCGAGGGAGCCGGCGAAAAGCTCGTCGCCTTCCTCCATCCCAAATCCACCTTCGGCGTGCTCACCGAGTTCTGCCAACCCGTCAACTCCCACTGAACCCACACCACCACGCGCCATGGCCATCGACCCCAAACTGTTAGAGGGACTCAAGCACCGCCGCGAGGAGGCTCTCATCGGCGGCGGCATCGACCGCATCGAGAAACGCCACGAGAAGGGCCTGCTCTCCGCCCGCGAGCGCCTCACCGCCTTTTACGATGGCGGCTCGTTCATCGAGTTCGGCATGCACGCCCATCACTCGTGCACCAACTTCGGTCTGGAAAAACGCAAGATGCCCGGTGACGGCGTCGTCTGCGCCACCGGTTACGTCGACGGCCGCCCCGTTGCCGCCTACGCCCAGGATTTCACCGTCGGCGGTGGTGCCGTCGGTGCCATCCACGCCAAGAAGATCTGCGACCTGATGGACTTCGCCATCAAGGCCGGCATGCCCGTGGTCGGCATCAACGACTCCGGCGGCGCCCGCATCCAGGAGGGCATCGAGGCGCTTTCCGGTTACGGCCAGATCTTCTTCCGCAACGTGCTCGCGTCCGGAGTCATCCCGCAAATCTCCATCATCGCCGGTCCCTGTGCCGGTGGCGCCGCCTACTCGCCCGCGCTCACCGATTTCATCATCATGACGCGGAAGAACTCCAACATGTTCATCTGCGGACCGGACGTCATCAAGGCGGCCACCGGCCAGGCGGCCTCGCTCGATCAGTTCGCCTCGGCCGATGCCCATGCCGCCGTTTCGGGCAACATCCACCTCATTGCCGAAGACGACGAGCATGCCATCGAACTCAGCAAGAGGCTGCTGGACTACCTGCCATCGAACAATCTCGGCGACCCGCCCCACAAGATGCACAACGAGATCCCCTATCACGAGGATCCCGGCATGAACGAAATCATCCCCGCCGATCCGAAACACCCGCTCGACATGCAACAGGTCATCGAGCGCCTCATGGACCCGGGCACCTGGTTTGAAATCCAGCCGGACTTCGCACCCAACATGCTCACCGGCTTCGCCAAGCTCGAAGGCCTCGTCATCGGCATCATCGCCAACCAACCGACCGTCAAGGCCGGCTGCATCGATATCGACTCTTCCGACAAGGCCGCGCGCTTCATCCGCGTCTGCAACATCTACTCGATCCCGGTACTCTCGCTCGTGGATGTCCCCGGTTTCATGCCAGGCCTCGCCCAGGAACGCGGCGGCATCATCCGTCACGGAGCCAAGATGCTCTTCGCATGGGCCTCTTGCACCACACCGAAGATCACCCTCATCTGCCGCAAGGCCTACGGCGGGGCCTACCTCGCCATGTGCTCCAGCGACATGGGCGCGGACTTCGTCTTCGCCTGGCCCACCGCCGAAATCGCCGTCATGGGTGCCCAAGGCGCGATGAAGGTTCTCTATAAGAAGGAGCTGGAGGAAGCCGACGACCCCGTCGCCCTCGAAAAGGAACTCCGCAAGGCCTACTCGGAGAAATTCTCATCGCCCTATCAGGCCGCCTCCAACGGCATGATCACCGATGTCATCGACCCCGCCGTCTCGCGTAGCACCCTCGCCCTCGCCTTCCGCGGCATCATGGGCAAACACGAAACCCGCCCGCCCAAGAAACACGGCAACATCCCGCTCTAACCAACCATGCATGCCATCCTGCTGCTCGCCTCCACCGAGGACGCCGCCCATTCGCACTCGATCATCGACGCCCTGCCCCACATGGCGGGCATGCTGATGGTGATGGTCACCCTTGCCGTGCTGTGGGGCGTCTGCGCGCTCACCGCCAAGCTGGTCGCCACTTTCATCCCTGAGAAAAAAACCGCACCACCCGCACCGGCCAAGGCCCCGCCGCCCCCGGTCGCCACTCCCGCCGCGGCCGTGGCCACTGACTCCGGAATCGCTCCGGAAATCGTCGCCGTCATCGCCGCCGCTGTCGCCACCGTCACCCGCGACCAACCCGTCCGAATCGTCTCCATCAAGCCGATGAGCACCAGCTGGGAGCGCGCCGGCCGCCAATCCGTTCTCACCTCACACCGCATCCGCTAACAGAAACACCATTATGGACCATCTCCGCATCACCGTCGAAGGCAAGGTTTACGACGTCACCGTCGAGAAGATCGGTGCCGATTCCTCCGCGCCATCCGCGCCAGTCGTCCGCAGCGCCGCGCCTGCCGCTCCCGCTGCCCGCGCCGCCGCTCCGGCTCCCGCTCCGGCCCCCACCCCGAAACCCGCAGCCGCAGGCGCCGGCGACGCGGTCAGCCCGCTCGCGGGCATCGTCCAGGCCATCGACGCCAACGTCGGCACCACCGTCAAGGAAGGCGACCTCGTCATCACCCTCGAAGCGATGAAGATGTACACTCCCATCAACGCCATCGCCTCCGGCACCATCACCGCCATCCATGTGAAGGTCGGCGATGCCGTCGAGGAAGGACAAGTACTCTACACGATCGGTTGAATGGTCATTACCCAGCGATATCATGGACAAACTCTACGAACTCTGGATGACCACCGGCTTCCCGGAAATCGGGTGGCAGATGGTCGTCATGTGGGCGGTCGTCGCCGTCCTGCTCTATCTGGCCATCGTCAAGGGCTTCGAGCCGCTGCTGCTCGTCCCGATTTCGCTGGGCGCGCTCATCGCCAACCTGCCGATCCACGATTTCATCCTCCAGCACCCGCACGGGGATGAACCGGGCGGCCTGTTCTACTATCTCAACCAAGGCATCAAGCTACAGATCTTCCCGCCGCTCATCTTCCTCGGTGTGGGTGCGCTCGTGGACTTCGGCCCGCTCATCGCCAACCCCCGCACGCTGCTGCTTGGAGGTGCCGCCCAACTCGGCATCTTCGGAACCTTCCTCGCAGCACCCTTCTTCGGCTTCGACCTCAGTGAGTCCGCCTCCATCGGCGTCATCGGCGGAGCGGATGGCCCCACCTCGATCTTCACGGCTTCCAAACTCGCGCCCGATCTGTTGGGTCCGATCGCCGTGGCCGCCTACAGCTACATGGCCCTCGTCCCCCTCATCCAGCCGCCGATCATGAAGCTGCTCACCACCGATGCGGAACGCCGCATCCGGATGAAAACCCTGCGCAAGGTCAGTCAGGCGGAAAAACTCATCTTCTCCGCCGTCGTCATGTCGGTCTGCTGCACGATCGTGCGCGACGCCGCCCCGCTCATCGCCATGCTCTTCGTCGGCAACCTTCTCCGCGAATGCAAGGTGACAGACCGCCTCGTCAAGGCCGCCCAGAATGAGATCATCAACATCGTCACCATCTTCCTCGGCCTCTGCGTCGGACTCAAGATGGGGCAGGGAGACGGTGGCAAGCACCTGTTCCTCAATACCCAAACCCTCGGCATTCTCGTTCTCGGCGTGGTCGCCTTCGGCGTCGCCACCGCCGGCGGCGTGCTGATGGCCAAGATCATGAACCTCTTCAGCAAGAACAAGATCAACCCGCTCATCGGCTCCGCAGGCGTCTCCGCCGTGCCGATGGCCGCCCGCGTCTCCCAGGACGTCGGTCAGAAATACGATCCCACCAACTACCTGCTCATGCACGCCATGGGACCCAACGTCGCCGGCGTCATCGGCAGCGCCCTGGCCGCAGGCTATTTCATCGCCATGTTCAAGTGAGCGAATCCGCCCATTTCCGTTAGAACAATGAACAATCCCTATCCCATCCTCACTGCCGAAGAGGCCGCCGCCCTGGTCCAGCACGATCAAACGATCGGATTCAGCGGTTTCACCCCCGCCGGCGCCGCCAAAGTGATCCCCACCGCCATCGCGGAAAAAGCCAAGGCCGAACACGCCGCCGGCCGCGATTTCAAGGTGGGCGTGATCACCGGTGCCTCCACCGGACCATCGCTCGACGGAGCCCTCGCCAAGGCGGACGCCATCAAGTTCCGCACGCCCTATCAGTCAGACAAGGACCTGCGCGCCAGCATCAACGCCGGCAAGACGCACTTCTTCGACATGCACCTCTCGTTGCTCCCGCAGTATGTGCGCTACGGTTTCCTCGGCGAGGTCGATTGGGCGGTCGTCGAGGCGGCCGATGTCTCGGTGGATGGCAAGGTACTGCTCACCACCAGCGTCGGCGCGGCACCAACTTTCCTCTCGAAGGCGAAAAAGGTGCTCATCGAGGTGAACGCCCGCCACCCGAAGGAACTGTTGGGTTTCCACGACATCTACGAACCGGAATCCCCGCCTCACCGCCGGCCAATCCCGATCTGCAACGCCGAGGACCGCATCGGCACCCAGCGCGTCTGGGTGGATGCGAAAAAAATCGTCGGCGTCGTACATTCGAACCGCCCCGACGAAGTCAAGGACTTCAGCCCGGTCACCGACGTGACAACCAGGATCGGGCTGAATGTCGCGGAGTTCCTTGCCACCGAAATCCGCAACGGCCACATCCCGAAAACCTTCCTGCCCATCCAGTCGGGCGTCGGCAATGTGGCGAATGCCGTGCTCGCCGCCATGGGCGAACACCCGGAAATCCCGCGCTTCCAGATGTATTCTGAAGTCATCCAGGACTCGGTGATCGAGCTGGTCAAACAGGACCGCTGCGGATTCGTCTCCGGCGTCTCGCTCACCGTCACCGATCCGGTGCTGCAGGGCATCTATGACAATCTGGACTACTTCCGCGGCCGCCTGCTGCTGCGCCCGCAGGAAATCGCCAACAACCCGGAAATCGTCCGCCGCATCGGCATCATTTCAATCAACACCGCGCTCGAGGCCGACATCTTCGGCAACATCAACTCCACCCACGTGCTCGGCCAGAAGATGATGAATGGCATCGGCGGTTCCGGCGACTTCACCCGCAACGCCTACATCTCCATCTTCACCTGCCCGTCCACCGCCAAGGACGGCAGCATCTCGGCGATCGTGCCCATGTGCTCGCACATGGACCACAGCGAGCACTCGGTGCAGGTGCTCGTCACCGAGCACGGCGTGGCCGACTTCCGCGGCAAGGACCCGCGCGAACGCGCCGAACTGGTTATCACCAACTGCGTCGATCCATCCTACAAGGACCTCCTCTGGAAATACTTCAAACTCACCGAGAACGGTCACACCCCGCAATCCTTCCGCTCCGCCTTCGCCTTTCACGAGACCTTCCTCGAAACCGGCGACATGCGGAATACGAAGTTCTGATAGAGACACAAGACGCAAGACTTCAAGACACAAGATGAAGATTTCGCGGTGCATGCGCCCTCGCTCCTCAACTCCGATCCTTGCCTGCTCTTCTCTTGCGTCTTGCGTCTTACAGTCTTGAGTCTCACTCCGACAGCTCCACCGACTTTCCATTCACCACACCATGTCCCGCCTACTCTCCGAATTCCCCGAGCATACCTACGAGCAATGGCACGCCGCCGCGGAGGCGCTGCTGAAGGGCGCGTCCTTCGAGCAGAAACTCGTCAGCAAGACCTATGAGGGCATTACCATCCAGCCGATCTACCGCCGCGAGGACATCGCCGATCTGGAACATCGCAAGCATTTCCCCGGCTCGGCATCGCTGGTCCGCGGCAGCCACGCCGATGGTTTCCTCAAGGCCGGTTGGGAAGTCTCCCAGGAACTCAAAGCCAACACACCCGCCAAACTCAACGCACTCATCCATGAAGGACTGAACGGCGGCCAGAGCGAACTGAACATCTTCGTCGGCTGCGGCCAGGATGACTGCTGCACCGGCGGTGCCCGCATTGATACCGCGGCCGAACTCAAGGTCGCCCTCGACGGTGTCGCGCTCGACGCTGTTTCCACCTGGTGGCAAAGCGGCCCGGCCTGCGTGGCCACCGCCGCGCTGGTCATCGCCGCCGCTGAGCAAATGGGCGTGCACGCCGCCAAACTCCGCGGCGGATTCGAAAACGACCCGCTCGGCCAGCTCGCCGCCAAAGGCATCTCGCGCCAGCCGCTCGCGCTGCGCTTCGACCACATGGCCGCTCTCACCGACTACGCGATCAAACACGCCCCCGGCCTGCGCACGATCAGCGTTTCCGGCGACGTCTGGCACAACGCCGGTGCCAGCGCCACCCAGGAACTCGGTTACGTGATCGCCACCGCAGTGGCCTACATCGAGGAAACGAAAAACCGCGGCCTCGATCCCGCCGCCGTGCTGCCCCACATCCGCCTGCGCCTCGCCGTGGGCTCGGATTACTTCATGGAAATCGCCAAGATCCGCGCCGCACGCTGGCTCTGGAGCAAGGTGGCCGCCGCCTACGGCGTGGAAAACGCGCCCGTCCACATCCATGCCTCCACCTCGAAGTGGAACAAGACGACTTACGACGCCCACACCAACATGCTGCGCGTCACCGCCGAGGCCTTCGCCGCCGTGGTCGCCGGTGTGGACAGCCTGCACATCGGCCCCTACGACGAAATCTCCGGCCACACCGATGAATTCTCACGCCGCATCTCCCGCAACCTCCACACGATCCTGCGCGAGGAATGCGGACTCGATCGCGTGATCGACCCATCCGGCGGCTCGACCTACATCGAGTGGCTCACCGACAAGATCGCGGAGAAATCCTGGGCCGTCTTCCAGGACATCGAGAAACAAGGAGGCATGCTCGCCGCCCTCGAAGCCGGCACCGTGCAACAAGCGGTGCAGGACGTCTGCAAGGCCAAGCTCCAGAACGTCCGCCGCCGCAAGGACAAGATCATCGGGGCCAACATGTATCCCGACCTCAAGGGCAAGAAACTCGAAATCCGCAAGGTCGAGTGCCGTGCCGGACAAAACATCCCGGGCGCTCCCGCTCCGCAGCAACTCGACATCACGCCGTCTCAGAACTCATCGATGGTCGAGCAGGCCATCGCCGCCGCCAAGGCCGGAGCCACCAAGCTCTCGTTGGCCATCTCCACCGGCTTCGTCTGCGAGGAAACCGGCCCCACCGTCACCGCCCTGCCGCCGCGCCGCGCCGCCGAGGAATACGAGGCCCTGCGCGATGCTTCCGCCGCCTTCGCCGCGAAAACCGGAGCAGCACCCACCATCCTACAACTCAACATCGGCCCCTCGCGCAAATACCGCCTGCGCGCCGACTGGACCGCCGCCTTCTTCGAAGCCGCCGGCTTCGCCGTCGATGGCAAACGCGACTTCAAGGGCATCGACGACGCCGTCAAAGCCCTAACAGAATCACCAGCCGCCATCGCCGTGATCACCTCGGACGACGCGACCTATCTGGAAACCGCCGAGGCCCTCGCCAAGGCCGTCAAGACCGCCAAACCCGCCATCCACCTCCTCCTCGCCGGCGCTCCCGGAGACAACGAGTCTGCCTGGCGCGCCGCCGGCATCGACGACTTCGTCAACGTCCGTAGCAACAACTACGAACTGAACGAACAGCTTCTGAAGAAAGCTGGAGTTCTCGGTTAATGGTTATCCGTTATCAGGAAATACACCCGCTCACATCTCTTCCACTGATCACTGCTCACTGATCACCCGGCACTACCCACTCTCCACTCCCATGTCCCGCCCCGCATTCGCAGAAATCCCCTACACCGCCGTTCCCTCCAAAACCGGCTACGACCAATGGGCCGCGTCCCTTGAAAAGGAACACGGCAAATCCATCGGCCAGATCGTCTGGGACACGATGGAGAAAATCCCGGTAAAGCCGCTCTACACCGAGGACGACCTCGCGGGCATGGAGCACCTGAACTACCAGGCCGGCATCGCCCCGTTCCTGCGCGGCCCCTACGCCACGATGTATTGCTTCCAGCCATGGACGATCCGCCAATACGCCGGATTCTCCACCGCCGAGGAATCCAACGCCTTCTACCGGAGAAATCTAGCAGCCGGACAAAAAGGCCTCTCGGTCGCCTTCGACCTCGCCACCCACCGCGGCTATGACTCGGACCACGAACGCGTCGTCGGCGATGTCGGCAAGGCCGGTGTCGCCATCGACTCGATCCTCGACATGAAGATCCTCTTCGACGGCATCCCGCTCGACAAGGTGTCCGTCTCAATGACCATGAACGGCGCGGTGCTTCCGGTGCTCGCCTTTTACATCGTCACCGCGCTCGAACAGGGAGCAACGTTGGATCAACTCGCCGGCACAATCCAAAATGACATCCTCAAGGAATACATGGTGCGGAACACCTACATCTATCCGCCCACGCCTTCGATGAAGATCATCGCGGACATCTTCGAGTTCACCTCGCAGAACATGCCGAAGTTCAACTCGATCTCGATCTCCGGCTATCACATGCAGGAAGCCGGTGCCACCGCCGACCTCGAAATGGCCTACACCCTCGCCGACGGCTGGGAATACCTGAAAACCGGCATCGCGGCGGGCATCGACATCGATGCCTTCGCGCCCCGCCTCTCGTTCTTCTGGGCCCAAGGCAAGAACCACTTCATGGAAGTCGCGAAAATGCGCGCCGCCCGCATGCTCTGGGCCAAGATCGTCAAGACCTTCAACCCGAAGAACCCGAAGTCGCTCGCACTGCGCACCCACTCGCAGACCTCAGGCTGGTCACTCACCGAGCAGGACCCGTTCAACAACATCGCCCGCACCTGCATCGAGGCCATGGCCGCCACGCTCGGCCACACGCAGTCGCTGCACACCAACGCGCTCGACGAGGCGATCGCCCTGCCCACCGATTTCTCCGCCCGCATCGCCCGCAACACCCAGCTCTTCCTCCAGGACGAAACCGCCATCTGCCGCGTGATCGACCCCTGGGGCGGCTCCTACTACGTCGAGGCCCTCACCCACGAACTCATGCACCGCGCCTGGGGCCACATCATGGAAGCCCAGGAAATGGGCGGCATGTCCAAGGCCGTCGAGGCCGGCATCCCCAAAATGCGCATCGAGGAAGCCGCCGCCCGCCGCCAGGCCCGCATCGACTCCGGCGAGGAAACCATCGTTGGCGTGAACAAATACCGCCTCGCCAAGGAAGACCCGCTCGACATCCTCGATGTGGACAACACGGCTGTTAGGCTCTCCCAGATCGAACGCCTCAAGAAACTCCGCGCCGAGCGCGACGACGCCGCCTGCCGGTCCGCTCTAACAGCTCTCTCCGAAGCCGCCGCCAGCGGCAAGGGCAACCTGCTCGCCCTCGCCATCGAGGCCACCAAGGCCCGCGCCTCGCTCGGTGAAATCTCCGACGCGCTCGAAAAACACTTCGGCCGCTATCAGGCCACCATCCGCTCGATCTCCGGCGTCTATGGCAAGGAATTCAGCAACCAAGGCAACATGAGTGACATCCCCGATCTCATCCAGCGCTTCGAAGCCGCCGAAGGCCGCCGCCCGCGCCTCATGGTCGCCAAAATGGGCCAGGACGGCCACGACCGCGGTGCGAAAGTGGTCTCCACCGCCTACGCCGACATGGGCTTCGACGTCGATATCGGCCCGCTCTTCCAAACCCCCGCCGAGACCGCGAAACAAGCGGTCGAGAACGACGTCCACGTCGTCGCCATGAGTTCCCTCGCCGCCGGCCACAAGACCCTGCTCCCGCAGTTGATCGAAGAACTCAAGAAACTCGGCCGCGAAGACATCATGGTAGTCTGCGGCGGCGTCATCCCCGCCCAGGACTACGAGTATCTCTATCAGAACGGCGCCGCCGCCATCTTCGGCCCCGGCACCGTCATCCCGGACTCGGCGAGGAAGATCCTGCAGCTGTTGCTGGAGCAGGTGGAGGATTGACGGTGCGCGAACTTCATCTTCATCCCGGCAGGGATGACAGACATTAGCCGGGGGTCGAGGAGCGATAGCGACGACCACCCCCGGTAAAGGTTCCAAAACATCCGCACCCCGGAGGGCGTGCAAGAACGGCCGGTATCACCACGGACGTCCGCCCAGCGGGCTTTTTCCTTTGCCAATCGCCTCGGATTGATAACTTGCGGCAGTTGATGCCCACGGAAGCTGATACCTGCCGGAAATTCACCGTCCCCGCCCTCCAACAGGCCGGGTGGGAGGAGGATCCGCATTCCATCGGCGAACAACGCGCGATTACCGATGGACGGATCGTCCCGCGCGGCAAAGGTTATGTCCGCCGACCGCCGAAACGCGCCGACTACCTCCTCTACTACCGCCGCGATTTCATCATCGCCGTCGTCGAGGCGAAAAAGGAAGGGACCTACGGCACCAGTGCCATGCAACAGGCGAAGCAATATGCTGAAATGCTTGGCCTGAAATTCGCCTACTCCACCAACGGCCGGGAAATCATCGAGTTCGACTACTTCACCGGCCTTGAGACCCGCCTCGACCGCTTCCCCACGCCCGCCGAGCTTTGGCAGCGCTACCTTCAGGACATGGGCCTCGCTGCCGAGCCGGCTACAGCCGAGCGGCTGATCACCCCGTTCCATCACGAAGCCCGCCGCGACCCGCGCTACTACCAACGCCTCGCCATCCAGCGCGCCGTCGAGGCAATCCTTTCCGGTAGGACCCGCGTCCTGCTCACCATGGCCACCGGAACCGGCAAGACCATGGTCTCGTTCCAAATCTGCTGGATCCTCTGGGCCTCGAAATGGAACGCCAAGGGCGACCCCACCCGCAAACCCCGCATTCTCTTCCTCGCCGACCGCAATTTCCTCGTCAACGACCCCAAAGACAAGACCTTCGCCCCCTTCGGCGATGCCCGCCACCGGATCGAAAACGGCACCGCCGTCTTCAGCCGGGAGATCTACTTCTCCACCTACCAATCCCTCGCCCGCGACGAACGCCGCCCGGGCCTCTACAAGGAATTCCCCCGCGACTTCTTCGATCTCGTCATCGTGGACGAATGCCACCGCGGCAGCGCCAAGGACTCCTCCTCATGGCGCGAGATCCTCGAATGGTTCCAGCCGGCCTACCAGCTCGGCATGACCGCCACCCCGTTGCGCGAGGAAAACCGCGACTCGTACCTCTACTTCGGCAATCCGGTCTATACCTACACCCTCCGCCAGGGCATCGCCGATGGCTTCCTCGCCCCCTACCGCGTCCACCGCATCATCACCCAGTGGGACGCCGCAGGCTGGCGGCCCTCCAAGGACGATCTCGACCGCTATGGCCGACCGATCCCCGACGAGGAATATCACACCGCCGACTTCGAACGCATCGTCTCCCTGCGCGCCCGCACCCAGGCCATCGCCCGCCACCTCACCGACCACCTGAAAAAACCGACCGCTTCGCGAAAACCATCGTCTTCTGCGTCGATCAGGAACACGCCTCGGAAATGCGCGCCGCGCTCAACAACCTGAATGCAGACCTCGTCCGCGACCATCCCGACTACGTCTGCCGCGTCACCGCCGACGAGGGCGACATCGGCAAAGGCCACATGGAACGCTTCCAGGATGTCGAAACCCGCACGCCCGTCATCCTCACCACCTCCCAACTCCTCACCACCGGCCTCGACGCGCCCACCTGCCGCAATGTCGTGCTGGTCCGCCTCGTCAACTCGATGGTCGAGTTCAAACAAATCATCGGCCGCGGCACCCGCGTCCGCGATGAATACGGCAAACTCGCCTTCGACATCCTCGACTACACCGGCACCGCCACCCGCAACTTCGCGGATCCCGAATTCGACGGCGAACCGTCCTTCGCCTCGCAGGAGGAGATTGATGAGGCGGGCTCAGTGACGAATTCGGAGATCTTAACCACTGAGGGAACTGAGGACGCTGAAACCACTGAGGAAGAAGGGGAGGGTGATGAAAGCGGTGTTATCCTCGGCGAACCTGTGCACCGTGCATTGGTCAGTGGAGAAAATGCCCTGCCGCGCCGGTTCTACTACGATGGCGGCCATGTGGAGGTCATCGCCGAACTCGTCCACGAACTCGATGCCGACGGCAAACAGCTCCGCGTCGTCAAACTCACCGATTACACCGCCGAAAAAGTCCGCTCACTCTGCGCCGACCCCGAAGAACTCCGCACCCGCTGGGCCGACCTCGAACAACGCGCCACCCTCATCGAAGCCCTCAACGACCGCGGCATCGACTTCCAAACACTCGCCCTCCAAGCCGGAAAACCGGATGCTGATCCGTTCGATCTGCTCTGCCATCTGGCGTTCAACGCGCCGGTACTGACGAGGAGGCAAAGGGCGGAGCGGGTGAAAAGGGAGGAAGGGGAGTTCTTTGGGCAATTCGGGCCGGAGGCTCGGGAGATTCTCGGGGAACTGCTGGAGAAATATGCGGAGGACGGGGAGTTGCAGTTCACGCTGCCGGATGTGCTAAAGGTGTCTCCGGTTTCCCATCATGGCAATGTCTCAGAAATTGTCGGAAAATTTGGCGGAGAAAATAGCTTACGGCACGCAGTGAGCCTTCTTCAAAAACTTTTGTACGCTGGTTAGAACCAGAACTTAACTTTATGACACTACGTCAACAATTGATTAATGACCGAGTTGAAAATCTCGCAACTTCTCTTGGCATCCCCAAAGACCAAGCTTTTGAACGGCTCGTTCATTCGATAATTACCGGAAAAAGCGTCCATTCCTTGGACCCGGCAGACTGGGTGGACGGAAGCCAAGACAAGCAGATTGATTTAATTTCAGTCGAGGAAGGCGAACAAGATGCCGAATTGTACATAATTTCCGCAAAGTTCACTGATAGCTTTTCATCAAATATGGTGATCCTAATGGGGAATGGTTTAAATTGGATTTTCAAACAGCCTAGACAGGAACTGGATTTAATTTCAAACGAAGTGTTTCGTGACAAGATCGTAGATGTTCGATCAACCATGCAGTCTATTGGATGGTGTAACGTAAATGTTCGATGCTTTTTTGTTGCGAATGCATTGACTGAAAAGCTTTCACCCGAATGCAGGCATGAAGCGGATCGAATTATCGCCGAATTCGACAATGGGTCTTTTGCTTTATTCACGTTTGAAATTCTGGGAGCTGATGAGTTGGTCGGACTTCTGAATCGCATCGAGCGAAAAAATCGTTCGATTGATGCAGATATTCCCATCCGATACGATGCGAATTCGCCGTCGCTGATTCGCTACGATAGTCACGGATTAAAGGGGATCGTTTGCTCTGCTACGGCAGCTGACATCGCATCCTTGGTGTTGAAGGATTCCAATGGCGCATTGTTTGATGCCAATATTCGGCGATTTTTGGGGAAGGGAAAGGCAGTCAACGCAGAAATTCTCAAGACAGCTTCCTCTTCCGAATCAAGTTACTTGTTTTGGTTTTTGAACAATGGAATAACGATCGTATGTGATAGCTGTGATCCGATAAGCGATCCTGACCATCCAGCGGTAAGAGTGAAAAACTTACAAATCGTCAATGGTTGCCAGACTGCCACTGCATTAGCTCACGCGTTCAAAGACGGCTCTCTTGCTCCGGAAACACGTGTTCTATTGAAAATTTTTCAGACTACAGATCCTTCCCTTGCCTCTCGAATTGTTCTTACAACCAATAACCAGAATCGAATTAGCTCACGCGATTTGAAAGCCAATGACCCTGTTCAGCAGGACATGCAGCGAGGATTTGCAAGATACAAATTGCTCTATGAGCACAAACTAAATCAATATGCTAACACGAAGTGCTCAAGTGGTGAGAGAATTGTATCTAATGAAGATGTTGGACAAGCCTATCTGGCCATTGCACTCAAGAAACCTAGCGACGGACGCCGCCGGAAATACAAGGTCTGGGAGGATCACTATTCTGTGATTTTTGGAGGCGGGCACGTTGAAGCTTATGTAATATGCCTGCTGCTTTTTGAGATTTCTTCTGTTTGGGCAAGAGATGCTCGACGCAAGGAGTGCGTGAGCGAATTGCGCAGAAAATTAATTAATAACGGCCTGCTTCATCTTGCGAGAATCGCATCATTCCTATGGCGAGGACAAGATTCGTTCAAGCAGCCAATACCTGTCTTGCAGGATCAGATTTCGGAATTGACTTCGAATCCGCGCATCCTTGACCCACACTTTAACGAAGCGCTCGACAGGCTCGAATCGCTCATTAAGGCAAATACCGCTTTCGTAAACGATGTGGACGGAGCGCTAAAATCAGCCTTTTTGGATTCAACAATCACGAAGTCGCTACATCAGCCTGACGGCGAAAGAGTTCCCGTCCAAGGAGTGCTTGGAATCTAGAATCAGCACTTCCAGAAATTTGAAATGAGCAAGCTCCCACCCACCACCACCACCCAATCCCTCGGCTCCCTCCTCAAATCCGCGCGGGACATCATGCGCAAGGACAAGGGGCTGAACGGCGATATCGACCATCTGCCTCTGCTGACATGGATCATTTTCCTCAAGTTCCTCAACGACTTGGAGATCCAGCGCGAGCAGGAAGCGAAGCTGGCGGGGAAGAAGTTCAAGTCGGCCATCGAGAAGCCATACCGCTGGCACGATTGGGCGGTGCAGGCGGATGGCCTTGGAGCCCGCTCAAAAGATGGCAGGGACCGTTCTCCGCAACGGTCCGGCGATTGGAGGGCGAATGGCTCCGCTCATGAAAGGCTTGGAAATCGACGCATGACCGAGCATTCACGGACCAATCACATGGACCGCCCGGAGGTCGGTCCCTGCCGCCGTCCGGAAAGCAGAAAGCCTGTTGGCGCGTTTCCAGAGCATGAAATCCGCGTTTCCTTCGCCTGAGTTCCGATTTACCATCCCGCCATGTACATCGACCACATCGAGATTGAGAATTTCCGCACCTTCCGGAAGACGCGGATCGATTTCTGCCATGCGGACAAGGAATACGGCGACAAGCTGCCTCGTCCCAAGCTACCGAATGTGAACCTGCTACTGGCCAACAACGGCTTCGGGAAGACCACCCTGCTGCGGGCCATTGTCCCGCCCCCGACGGAACGTCCGAATTGACACGCTGAGGTAAGCTATGGCCGGGCAACCGACCCGACCATGAATCCGAAAGACGACAAAACCACCCGCACGCGCCGCCAATACTCCGCCGAG